>JAEEGL017334620.1_pt1 | contig 10047 bp, 18 predicted proteins | sample 9134231 | NCBI WGS metagenome assembly JAEEGL01 (sample SAMN16246548, study PRJNA631951) | gut metagenome | biome: gut microbiome; feature: rumen; material: fiber-attached | host: Bos | place: Iran: Karaj | collected 2018-10 | reverse complement strand
CTCTGCCACGAATACGTCCGGAATTCAGCAGGCCGTCGTAGTGGCGCATCAGCAAGTGGCTCTCTATCTGCTGCAGTGTGTCGAGCACCACACCAACGAGAATCAACAGCGACGTACCACCGAAGAACTGCGAAAACTCATCCTGCACATCGAGCAAGCTGGCAAAAGCCGGCATGATGGCGATGAACGCAATGAAGAGGGAGCCAGGCAGTGTGATGCGCGACATAATCGTGTCGATATAGTCGGCAGTGTCCTTGCCAGGCTTCACACCAGGGATAAACCCGTTGTTGCGCTTCATATCCTCGGCCATCTGAGTGGGATTCAGTGTGATGGCGGTGTAGAAGTATGTGAACGCAATGATCAGTGCAGCAAAAATCACATTATACAACCAGCTGTGATGATCCATCATCGAGCGCATGAACCAACTTGCGTTCTGCGGGTCGGAATAGCGCACCAGTGCCAGCGGGATGAACATCAATGCCTGAGCGAAGATGATAGGCATCACATTGGCGGCAAAGAGCTTCAAGGGGATGTACTGACGAGCACCACCCACGGTCTTGTTGCCAACGACACGCTTCGCATACTGCACAGGAATCTTGCGCACACCCTGCACCAGCACAATAGAAGCACACACGACGGCATAAAGGATGATAATCTCAATGAGGAACATCACCAGACCACCACCGGTGGCAGCTGCGAAACGCGAGCCCACTTCTTGGGCAAATGCCTCGGGCAAACGGGCAATGATACCAATCATAATGATCATCGAGACACCATTTCCAATGCCTTTGTCGGTGATGCGCTCACCCAGCCAAAGGATGAACATACTGCCGGCGGCAAGAATCACAGAAGCGATGATAAGATACATGCCCCACTTCACGCCTGGATCGAAAGCAGCACCTATCTGCATCTTAAGATTGACAAGGTAGCTCGGTGCCTGGAACAGCAGGATGCCCACCGTCAGGTACCGAGTGTACATGCTAATCTTTTTACGGCCGCTCTCGCCTTCGCGCTGCATCTTCTGGAAATACGGCACGGCAACGGCAAGCAGCTGCATGACGATAGAAGCTGAGATGTAAGGCATGATTCCCAACGCGAAGATAGAGGCATTGGAAAATGCACCACCCGAGAACATGTCGAGAAGCGACATCAGTCCGTTGGCAGTCTGCTTGCGCAGTTCGTCAAGCTGATTGTAGCTGATACCAGGCAGCAATACTTTTGAACCGAAACGGTAGATTGCCACGAACAATACCGTGATGAGAATGCGCTGGCGCAAATCCTCAATCTTCCAAATGTTCTTTAGGGTGTCTATAAACTTCTTCATCTTGTTGATTAGATTATTATTGCGTTTCCACCTACTGCTTTGATGGCCTCCTCAGCCTTCTTCGAGAAAGCGTGTGCAGTCACATCGAGCTTTGCTTTCAGTTCACCTTGGGCAAGAATCTTAACCAGCTCTTTGCCATTGGTGCGCCCTGCTGCTACCAACTCCTCGATGCCAATCTTGGTGTAACCCTTGGTCTCGGCCAGCTTCTGAAGAGTGGAGAGGTTGACGGCAAAGTATTCCTTATGGTTGATGTTCTTGAATCCCGACTTCGGCAGACGACGCTGCAGAGGCATCTGACCGCCTTCGAAGCCGACCTTCTTCTTATAACCAGAGCGAGCCTTGGCACCCTTGTGTCCACGGGTAGAAGTGCCACCGAGTCCTGAACCAGGACCGCGGCCAATCCTTCTGCGCGAGTGAGTAGAACCCTCTGCTGGTTTCAAATTATTCAGTTTCATAATAATCGAATTCGTTTAAATGGTGATCAATGTTTTAGTCAATAACGGTTACAAGATGATGAACCTTGCGAACCATCCCACGGATAGCGGGGCAGTCATCCTTCTCAACCACCTGGTTGATCTTGTGAAGCCCCAGTGACAGGAGCGTGCGCTTCTGGTCGATGGGGTAGCCAATCTTGCTCTTGATCTGCTTAATCTTTATTGTAGCCATAGTAGTGCCTCCTCATTATCCGTTAAACACTTTGTCCATGCTGATGCCACGTGTTCCGGCCACAGTATAAGCGTCGCGCATACTGCTCAGGGCCACGATGGTGGCCTTCACCAGATTGTGGGGGTTCGACGAGCCCTTCGACTTGGCCAGCACATCCTTCACTCCAGCACTCTCCAGCACGGCGCGCATGGCACCACCAGCCACGAGGCCAGTACCTGCAGCGGCGGGCTTCAAGAACACGCGAGCTCCTCCGAAGTGTGCTTCCATCTCATGGGGGATGGTGCCCTTCAGCACAGGCACCTTTACAAGATTCTTCTTGGCAGACTCAACGCCCTTGGCGATGGCAGCCTGCACTTCACCGGCCTTACCCAAGCCCCAGCCGATAACGCCATTGCCGTCGCCGACAACAACGATAGCAGCAAACGTAAACGTGCGACCACCTTTCGTCACCTTCGTTACACGGTTGATGGCAACCAGTCTGTCTTTCAGTTCTACGTCACTATTTACTTTAACTCTGTTCATTGCCATAATCGATTAGAAATTAAGTCCACCTTTACGAGCTGCATCGGCGAGCGATTTGACGCGACCGTGATACAGGTAACCATTGCGGTCGAAGACAACGGCCTTGATGCCGGCTTCCTGAGCCTTGGCTGCGATGAGCTCGCCAACCTTCTCAGCCTGCTGGATCTTGGGCATAGCCTCAAGTCCCAGTGAGGAAGCAGCAGCAAGCGTCTTGCCCTCAACATCGTTAATCACCTGGACATAGATTTGCTTGTTGGAACGGAACACGCTCATGCGGGGGCGCTCAGCCGTTCCGTAGACGTTCTTGCGAATTCTGTATTTAATCTTGATTCGTCTTTCAACTTTCTTTGTCGTCATAATCTTTCAATTCTTTAATTTACACATTCTAAATTTTAAAGATTACTTAGCTGAAGCCGACTTACCCGACTTGCGACGGATCACTTCACCCTTGAACAAGATACCCTTTCCTTTGTAAGGCTCAGGCATGCGGAAAGAACGAATTTTAGCGCAGATAAGACCGAGCAACTGCTTGTCGGCACACTCAAGGATGAGTTGTGGGTTTTGGTTGCGCTCCGATTTGGTCTCCACTTTCACTTCGCTGGGAAGCTGAATGAAGATGGGGTGCGTATAGCCCAAAGAGAACTCAATGAGGTTGCCTTGATTGCTAACGCGATAGCCAACTCCGACGAGTTCGAGTTCCTTCTTGTAGCCCTGGCTCACGCCCACCACCATGTTGTTGACAAGTGCGCGATAGAGACCATGGAAGGCCTGCTTCTGCTTCTGGTTCACGGGACTCTCTTCGTTGATTTCAAACACGACGTGTCCATCTTCAATCTTCACATTGATCGACTTGTCGACCTTCTGCGAGAGTTCGCCCTTGGGGCCCTTCACTGTGACGACACCGTCCTTGTCCTGTGCGATGGTGACGCCGCTGGGGATGCTAATTGGCAATTTTCCTATTCTTGACATATTTCAATCCTCCAATTAATAGACGTAGCAGAGCACCTCACCGCCAATCTTCTGCTGTGCGGCCTCTTTGTCGGTCATTACACCCTTGGACGTGGAAAGGATGGCGATTCCCAGTCCGTTAATTACTCTCGGCATGTCTTTGTAGCCAGTATACTGGCGAAGACCAGGCGTGGACACACGCTTCAGATACTTGATGGCGTTCTCCTTGGTCACCGGGTCGTACTTCAGAGCGACCTTGATGGTTCCCTGAGGACCATCCTCGATGAACTTGTAGTTCAGGATGTAGCCTTTCTCGAAGAGGATCTTGGTTATCTCCTTCTTCAAGTTGGAAGCTGGTACTTCCACCACACGGTGATGAGCCATGATGGCGTTTCTCAACCTCGTCAGAAAATCTGCTATTGGATCAGTCATAATAAATTGTTTAATTAATCGGGACTCCCCCGACAATATTAAAATGAAAATAATTCTCTTCTTACCAACTTGCCTTCTTCACTCCAGGAATAAGACCGCTAGAAGCCATCTCGCGGAACTGAATACGTGACAGTCCGAACTGGCGCATATATCCCTTGGGTCGGCCAGTGATTTTGCAACGATTGTGCAGGCGGATGGGGTTGGCGTTGCGAGGGATGGACTGCAGTTTGCGTGCGGCATCATAAGCAGCCATGGCACCTTCCTCGGTGTTCACATCAGCGTGGGCGATGATACTCTTCAGCGCGGCACGCTTCTCGGCATAACGTGCGACGAGCTTTGCGCGCTTGACCTCGCGGGCCTTCATTGATTCTTTAGCCATATCTATTAGTCGTTTTTAGCGTTCTTGAAAGGAAGTCCAAAAGCCTTCAGGAGAGCATATCCCTCTTCGTCGGTCTTTGCAGTGGTGACGAAGGTGATGTTCATGCCCTGGATGCGGTCGACGGAGTCGATGTTGATCTCGGGGAAGATGATTTGCTCCTGAATGCCCAGAGTGTAGTTGCCGCGCCCATCAAGTCGGCTCTCGATGCCCTTGAAGTCACGGATACGGGGCAGTGCTATGCGCACGAGCTTCTCCAGGAACTCATACATGCGCTCACGTCGCAGTGTCACCATCACGCCGATGGGCATCTTCTTACGCAGCTTGAAGTTGGCAACGTCCTTCTTCGAGTAGGTGGCCACTGCTTTCTGTCCACAGATGGCTGTAATCTCGTTGATGGCCACTTCGATGATTTTCTTGTCCTGTGTAGCGTCGCCGAGGCCTTGGTTGACCACGATCTTCTTCAGGACAGGAATCTGCATAGCGGAGGTATAGTTGAACTGCTTCATCAATGCCGGTGCAATCTGCTCGGCATAAGTCTTCTTAAGTTGTGCTGTATTCATTACTTAATCTCCTCTCCTGACTTTTTAGCGATGCGAATCACGTTCTTGCCCTCGTGCTTGATAGATACGCGTGTGGGCTTTCCGCTCTTCGGGTCGATGAGACTTAAATTCGAAATATGGATGGGGGCCTCAATCTTCTCAAAGCCTCCCTGAGGATTCTTGGCGCTGGGCTTCACGCTCTTGCTGACGATGTTGACACCTTCCACAACAGCCTTCTGCTTGTCTACCAGGACCTTCAGCACCTTTCCTGTCTTGCCCTTGTCCTCACCGGCCAGGACGACGACGGTGTCGTTTTTCCTAATATGTAACTTGCTCATTACTTTTACTCACTTTAAAATGTTAAAGAACCTCGGGTGCCAAAGAAACGACCTTCATGTTGACGGCGCGCAGTTCGCGTGCCACGGGGCCGAAGATACGGCTTCCGCGCAGTTCGCCAGCATTGTTCAGGAGCACGCATGCGTTGTCGTCGAAGCGGATGTAGGAGCCGTCGGCCCTGCGAATCTCCTTCTTGGTGCGGACGATGAGTGCCTTCGACACAGTGCCTTTTTTCACATCGCTCGTAGGGATGGCGTTCTTGATGGCCACGACGATGATGTCGCCCACACTTGCATAACGGCGGCGTGTACCTCCGAGCACTCGGATGCAGAGAGCCTCGCGAGCACCGCTGTTGTCAGCTACTGTAAGTCTTGATTCTGTTTGTATCATAATTACTTAGCTTTTTCTACGATTTGTACTAACCTCCAGCGCTTAGTCTTCGACAGCGGGCGAGTCTCCATAATGAGGACGGTGTCGCCGACGTTGCACTCATTCTTCTCGTCGTGTGCATGGTACTTCTTCGTCTTCTGGACGAACTTACCATAAATGGGGTGCTTCTCCTTGAACTTTGATGCAATAACAATGGTTTTATCCATCTTGTTGCTGATCACGACACCCTGTCTTGTCTTTCTTAAATTTCTTGTTTCCATCTGGACCATTGTTATTTGTTAAGTTCTCTCTGACGGAGCTCCGTCTTCATTCGTGCGATATCGCGACGTGCAGCTTTGATCAGTGAGGGATTCTCCAGTGGGGTCACATTGTGGTTGAACTTCATCTGGTTGTACTTTGCAACCGACTCCTCAATCCGCTCGGCCAAGTCTTTGGTCTCGAGCTCACGTATTTCCTTCGTCTTCATACTAATCAAGCGTTTTTATCATAGTCACGTCTTACAACAAACTTGGTTTTCACGGGCAGCTTCTGTGCGCCGAGGCGTAATGCCTCCTTGGCCACGTCGAAGGGCACGCCCTCCACCTCAAAAAGAATACGTCCGGGAGTGACGGGGGCCACCCATCCGGCGGGGTCACCCTTACCTTTACCCATTCGCACGTCGGCAGGCTTGCGAGTGATGGGCTTGTCGGGGAAGATGCGTATCCACACCTGACCTTCACGGTTCATGTAACGGTTGATGGCAACACGGGCTGCCTCAATCTGGCGGCTGTCAATCCACTTGGCATCCATGGTCTTGATGCCAAACGAGCCGAAAGCCAGCGTCGTTCCCCTGTGGGCGTTGCCTTTGTTGCCGCGTCCGTCTTGGGGCCTTCTATATCTTACTCTCTTAGGCTGTAACATGATAGCTTCTTTTTCTTTTAACGGTTATTTCTTTTCCTGTCGCCACCACGGAACTTACGGCCGTCGCGGCCGCCGCCTCCGTTGCCACGGGGACCCTGCTTCTCCTGCGAGAAGTTGGGAGCCAGGTCAACCTTGCCATAGACTTCGCCACGGCAGATCCATACCTTGATGCCCAGCAGTCCCACCTTGGTGAGAGCCTCAGCCTGGCAGAAGTCGATGTCGGCACGGAAGGTGTGCAGAGGTGTGCGGCCTTCCTTGAGCATCTCGCTGCGGGCGATTTCTGCTCCGTTCAGGCGTCCCGAAATCTGCACCTTGATTCCTTCAGCCCCGGCGCGCATGGTGTTGGCGATGGCCTGCTTGATGGCGCGGCGATAAGCGATCTTGCCCTCAATCTGGCGAGCGATATTGGTGGCAACGATCGTTGCGTCGAGTTCCGGACGCTTCACTTCATAGATGTTAATCTGAATCTCCTTGTCGAAGAGCTTCTTCAACTCGTCCTTCAGATTGTCGACCTCCTGTCCACTCTTACCAATGACGATACCCGGACGAGCCGTGCAGATGGTGATGGTGACCAGCTTCAATGTGCGCTCGATGACGATTTTCGACACGCTGGCTTTGGCCAGGCGCTCGTTGAGGTACTTACGGATTTTCTGATCCTCTACCAGGTTGTCTCCGAAGTCCTTGCCTCCGAACCAATTTGAATCCCAACCGCGGACGATGCCCAGACGGTTGCTAATCGGATTAACTTTCTGTCCCATGCTCTGTTATTCTTTTACGTCATTAGTTTTAGCATCAACGAAGAGGGTCACGTGGTTGGAGCGCTTGCGGATGCGATATCCACGTCCCTGTGGTGCGGGTCTCATTCGTTTCAAAGTGACACCCTCGTCAACAAACACGCGAGTGATGAACAGTTCGCCGGCTTCGGCCTTGCGATCGTTCTTCTGTTCCCAGTTGGCAATGGCCGAGCGCAGGAGTTTCTCCACGTCGACTGCTGCTGCCTTCTTCGAGAAGTGGAGCACGCCAAGTGCTCTGTCCACCTCCATGCCGCGAATCATGTCGACGACATAGCGCATCTTGCGGGGTGACGAAGGGCAGCCTTTCAGCTTTGCAAAATACTGTGTCTTAAGAGCTGCTTTTCTCTCTTCAGCCTTAATATGTTTTCTTGCTCCCATTTTAATTCTTCAGTTTTTTAATTTTCAATTTCCCCTGGAGCGTTACTTCTTGTTGCCGGCATGTCCTCCGAAGCGGCGTGTGGGTGCGAACTCACCGAGCTTGTGGCCAACCATGTTCTCAGTAATGTATACAGGGATAAATTTGTTACCGTTATGGACTGCAACAGTGTGACCCACGAAATCGGGGGAGATCATTGATGCCCTGGCCCAAGTCTTCACGACTGTTTTCTTGCCGCTCTCATTCATGGCGAGAACTTTCTTCTCGAGAGAGACATTGATGTACGGACCTTTCTTTAATGAACGACTCATAATTTACTCTCTAATTAACTTGATTACTTCTTCTTGTTAGCTCTCTCGATGATATACTTGTTCGAAAGCTTCTTGGGTGCGCGCGTCTTCTTGCCCTTGGCATAGAGACCAGTGCGTGAGCGAGGATGTCCACCGCTCTGACGGCCTTCACCACCACCCATGGGGTGATCGTGCGGGTTCATCACCACACCACGGTTGTGCGGGCGGCGTCCCAGCCAGCGCGAGCGTCCGGCCTTTCCGCTCTGCTCCAGGGCATGGTCGGAATTGCCAACGGCGCCAACGGTTGCTTTGCAAGCAGAGAGCACCTTGCGTGTCTCGCCCGAAGGGAGCTTGATGACGCAATAGTCTCCTTCACGAGAAGTAAGCTGAGCAAAATTACCAGCCGAACGAACGAGCAGGGCGCCCTGTCCCGGACGGAGTTCGATGTTGTGGATCACCGTACCCACGGGGATGTTGGCCAGGGGGAGAGCGTTGCCCACCTCGGGTGCTGCCTCAGCGCCCGACAGCAGAGTTGTGCCCACCTGCAGTCCATTGGGAGCAATAATGTAGCGTTTTTCACCATCTGCATAGAAGAGCAGAGCGATGCGAGCCGAGCGGTTCGGGTCGTACTCGATGGTCTTCACAACAGCAGGTACACCATCCTTCTCTCGCTTGAAGTCGATCAGACGATACTTCTTCTTATGACCACCACCCATGTAGCGGACGGTCATCTTACCGGTGTTGTTTCGACCACCAGTTGAACGCTTACCGTAAACGAGAGACTTCTCTGGCACGGATGCAGTAATATCCTCGAACGTGCCAATAATCTTGTGCCTTTGGCCCGGTGTTACGGGCTTTAATTTACGTACTGCCATTTCTATTAATCAATATTGCTGTAAAAATCAATTTCATCACCTTCCTTGAGTGTGACGATAGCCTTCTTAAAGGCGCTCTTGTGTCCTCTCACGAGGCCGGCCTTCGTATAGCGCTGGCTACGCTTGCCTGCGTAGCGAGCGGTATTCACGCTCTCAACCGTAACATTGTAAGTGGCCTCGACTTCCTTCTGGATCTCAATCTTGTTAGCCTCGGGACGCACGATGAAGCCATAGCGGTTGGGGCGCTTCTCCGTGATCTTGGTCATCTTCTCAGTGACCAGGGGTTTAATGATAAATGCCATATCTCTTCTATCCTTTTACTTGTTTAAGATTGCCTCGAGGGTCTCCAGCGACTTCTCCGTGATGACGAGCACATCGGCGTTCAAAACTTTATACGTATTGACCTTCTCAGCCTCAATCACCTCGGCACGCTGCAAGTTACGAGCCGACAAATATACATTTTTATTTGCACTTGGCAAAACTAAGAGGAGTTTCTTGCCGTCGACTTTAAGATTTTTTGCAATATTTACGAATTCTTTAGTCTTCGGAGCCTCGAATGTGAAGTCCTCGACAACTACTATTGCATCTTCCTGGACCTTGTAGGCCAGTGCCGACTTACGGGCAAGAATCTTTACTTTCTTGTTCAGCTTGAAGCTGTAATCACGGGGCTTCGGGCCAAACACGCGACCACCGCCGCGCAGCAGAGGCGAGTTGATGTCACCATGACGTGCACCGCCGCCACCCTTCTGGCGTCCGAGCTTGCGGGTAGAACCGCTGATCTCGCTACGCTCCTTCGACTTGGCATTACCCTGGCGCTGGTTGGCCATGTACTGCTTCACGTCGAGATAAATCACATGGTCATTGGGCTCAACACCGAAGACAGCCTCGTTCAGGGTCACCTTTCTTCCGGTCTCCTGACCTTTGATGTTCAATACATTCAGTTCCATAGCTTACTTCTTGATTAAGAGGGTTGAACCATTGCATCCGGCGACGCTGCCCTTGATCACGAGCAGATTCTTCTCGGGGATGACCTTTAACACTTTCAGGTTCTGCGTCGTCACGCGGTCGCCACCCATGTGGCCACCCATGCGCATTCCCTTGAAAACCTTAGCGGGGTACGAGCAGGCACCGATAGAACCGGGCTTGCGCAGACGGTCGTCCTGACCGTGGGTGCTCTGACCGACACCGCCGAAACCATGGCGCTTCACAACACCCTGGAATCCCTTACCCTTCGATGTGCCTACAACGTCCACGAACTCTGCGTCAGCGAAAAGCT
>JAEEGL017063910.1_pt1 | contig 10047 bp, 7 predicted proteins | sample 9134231 | NCBI WGS metagenome assembly JAEEGL01 (sample SAMN16246548, study PRJNA631951) | gut metagenome | biome: gut microbiome; feature: rumen; material: fiber-attached | host: Bos | place: Iran: Karaj | collected 2018-10 | reverse complement strand
TTTTTTCAATGATATCCGTTCCTGTCGGAACGGGTGATATACCTTCGGTATGATATCCAAATGGATGATATACGCCTGCGGCGTATGGAGGAACGGATATCATATCATACAGACGCGAAGCGGCTGTATATCATGCTGCGCAAGCCGTATATCATATCGCGCAGAGATATATCATTTATTTGAACAGCGTGTTTTTTTGAATGATATCCGTTTCTGTCGGAACGGGTGATATACCTTCGGTATGATATCCAAATGGATGATATACGCCTGCGGCGTATGGAGGAACGGATATCATATCAAACAGACGCGAAGCGGCTGTATATCATGCGGCGCAAGCCGTATATCATATTGCAGAGCGACATATCATTCTTCCGTTTGAAGGATGATACAGCGTTCCGTTTGTGCACTCTTACATACTTTGCCTTTCCGCGCAGTTTGGCGCGAATTGTGCCGATAAAGATTGATTCCGTCGATGGTTTGTGATATCATTATATATCATCCGGAACAAAGGAGAATAAGGCGTATGCGTAAAAAGACTTTTCGGAACATGCTGTGCATCGCACTGCTGACAAGCGTTCTGCTGCTCGCGTGCGTAAAAACCGGCAACCGGCAGGCGGAAACGCCTTCCGCGGCGCCCGTGCCGACCGGCGTACAAACGCCGCAGCCGACCGACACGCCGACACAGGAGCCAACGCTTGCGCCGACGCCGGAACCGACGCCGAGAACGTATCTTGTCCGGTATCTCGATCCGGCGGGAAACCCGATCGCGGAGGAACGTGTCCTGGACGGCGACCGTGCGACGGCGCCCGAGATCGACGGCGGAGAACGGACGTTCGAGGGCTGGTTTGCGGACGGGTACAGCGCTGCGTGGTCGTTCGACGAGCCCGTGACGCGAGACATGGACCTTACCGCGATCTTCACGGATACGATGGAGAAAACGCCGACGAAGCTGACGCGTGCGGACACTGACCATTGGGATAAGCTGCCCAACGGCGAAAACGCGCTGCTGGTGGTCTTTCTGCACTTTACCGACGGATACGATTACGACGAGGAAAATCTCAAAAGGATGTTCGAAGGGGAATTCGTTTCGGATCACCGGCTTGATTCGGTCGCGTCCTATTACCGGTACAATTCCTACGGAAAAGTCAGCTTCGAGGTAACCTACTATTGCTATGAGACCGGCATGACCAGCAAAGAGGGGTATGATTACGGAATGGCGCATGGCTATCGACTGGCAAAAGAAGCGGTCGAAGCGTATCGGCAATCACACAGGAAGGACCTGAAAAAGCTGGATAAAAACGGCGACGGATACATTGATCTTGTTGCGGTTTTAGGAGGCGAGGATCCCCTGAAAATCACGCCGACAGGCGATTACTATCTCTATGTGGGCGCTATGCCGACGAATGATACCAAGCCGAATAAGGAGGAACCGAGGCTGCGGATGTATGCAACGACAGCATATGACCTGAATAAGGACGAAACGCAAAGGGGAAACAAGGAGAGCGGACTGCGTATCGTGCTTCACGAGATCGGGCACGCGTTCGGGTTGATGGATTATTACGACGGCTATCCGGTCGACAAGCATTCTTTTATCAGTGCGCTCGGAGAATTCGATATGCAGGACAACGATCTCGGCGACTGGAATTCATTTTCCAGATTTATGTGCGGCTGGCTCGATCCGTACGTGATCCCGGAGGACATCGATTCCGTAACGCTGAAGATCGGCTGCGCATCCGAGGTCGGCGACGCGATCCTGATCCCGACGTCGAAGGGCTGGAACGGGACCGCGTTTGATGAGTACATCCTGATCGACGTCATGGCGCCGGTCGGCGCGAACGGCTTTGACTGGCCGTTTGCGCTGGATTTGTCGACCGCACCCGTGGACGACCCGAAAAACGACGGCGGTGTGCGGATCTGCCATGTCGATGCAAGACTGATGGAGCAGCGATTCAGAAGCAACGGGAACGGATACACGCTGGAGTTTACGGATCAGCAGATCGCAAAAGCAATCGAAGATCGCGATTATCTCAGTTCCGTGATTTTGTATTTTCGCATGTACAATTCAAACGGTGCGGAACCGGGTATCGAGGGCGATAATCCCTATTATCACATGATCGACATCGTTCCGAGCGACGGCACGGACAAATACCGGATCTCAACGCCGACCGCCAGGACCGCCTTCACGTTTTTCACGCCGCAGGACCTGTTCGGACCGGGGGAGACGTTCTCCACGGAGACCTGCGCCGACGCGTTTGTGAACGGGCAGTATATGAACACCGGCGCAACGTTCGATTACACGGTCACGGTCAATCATTACGATCCGGTCACGCACGAGGCGATCGTTACGATCACAAAAAACAGATAGAAATGCGGATCAAAGCGGGATCGGCTTTATCGCGTTCTCACGGAGCCGGTCGCGCAGCGTTGTGCGGACGTGCCGGAGCGCGAATTGCGCCGATAAAGATTGATTCCGGCGACGGGGTGTGGTATACTGTCGATACGATTGAGACGGAGGTGTTCGGATATGAAAAAGATCCTGGCGTTCACGATGTGCCTGATGACGGCGTTTTCCTTCTTCGGCTGCCGCGGCAGGACGAATACGGGGGCGAACGGCAAGACGTACAAGATCCCGGGGGACGGCGTCTGCGTGGTCGGCAGGGACATCGAACAGGAGGACATCACGGAGTTCTATTTCACGATCAGCACGTCGACCTGTCCGGCGTTCTATCAGCGGTACCGCTTCTATACGGAGAACGGCAAGTACTTCATGTTCCATGAGACGCGCAAGGGCGAGGAATGGCCGCTGACGGAGAAATATATCACGAAGATCGGCACGGTGGAGCTGACCGATGCGCAGTGGAACGAATTCTACGAATACCTGAAGGACGGCAAAGTGACCGCAAGAAGCGAAAACCTCGAGGACGGCGCCAGCGGTCCGTGGATGTATCTTTACTGGCCGGGCGACGGCGGCGACTATCAGGAGTTTGCGCTTGCGCAGCCCGGCATGAAGCTCTCCTTTGAGGATTTCTGCGAATCGCTGTGCGAATGATGCAGAAACCGTATTGAACGAAACGACGGGGATGACAGAACAATGATTCGGAAACTGTTTCGTGATATGCTTGTCACGCAAATCGTTTCATCCATGACCGTAACGCTGTGTATGCTGATCGACAGCATCATGATCGGACGTTTCCTGGGCGTGGATTCCATGAGCGCATACGGCCTTGCCGCGCCGCTGCTGCTCGTGTTTGCCGCGCTCGGAAGCATGATCTCCGCAGGCGTTCAGGTGCTTTGCGGCAAGTGTATCGGCAACGGCGACCGTGAGGGGACGGATGCGTGCTATTCCGTGGCCGTGCTGCTCGCAGTTTTGATTTCGGTCGTCGGGCTTGCAGCGGTGTTCGCGCTGCTCAATCCGCTTACGAGGCTTCTCGGCGCGGGAAGCCCTTCGCCGGACAATCCGGTGTACGGGCTGACAAAGGACTATATCATCGGGTTTATTCTCGGCGCACCGGCGTTCCTCTGCGCGCAGATGATGGTGCCGTTTCTGCAGCTCTCCGGCAAACGGATGCGGCTTGTCGTCGCGGTGCTTGCCATGACGGTTTCCGACATCGTCTTTGACCTGCTGAACGTGTTCGTCTTCCGCGGCGGCACGTTCGGCATGGGGCTTGCCTCGACGCTGAGCTATTATATCGCGTTCGCGATCGGCGTCGCGTACTTCTTCGGAAAGAACTGTCTGTTCCGCTTCCGCCGTCGCCTGATCCGGGCGAAGGTGATGCGTGAGCTGCTCGCCTACGGCATTCCGACCGTCATCAATCAGGTCAGCACGGTGCTGCTCGTGTTTGCGCTGAACCGTATGCTGCTGGCGCAGAAGGGGACGGTCGCGGTCGCGGCGTATTCGGTCATATCCACGGTAGGCAATATCTGCTACTGCTTCGGCTCCGGCATCGGCGCGGTCGCCATGATCCTGGCGTCGGTGTTCTACAGCGACCGGGACCGGACGGCCATCCGGCAGCTGGTGCGGCTCATGACCGTCTATGCAATCCTTTTGGACCTTGCCGTTACGGGAATCGGGCTTCTCGTCGCAACGCCGCTCGTCAAGCTGTTCCTGACGGATGCGGCAGCCGTCGAGACGGCGGCGTTCGGGCTCAGGCTGTTCGTGCTGTCGCTCGTACCGTCGTCCCTGAATTCTTCCTTTAAGAACTATTATCAGGGCGTCAACCGGATCGGCTTTGCCGAGGTGATCTCGGTGCTGCAGAACTTCGCGTTTCCGGTCCTGTTCGCTTTCGTGCTGAGCCGCTTCCTCGGCATTACCGGCGTCTGGCTCGGATTCCTCTGCGGCGAGACGGCGGCGCTGATCATGCTTTCGATCGTCGTCTGGACGCACCGCGGACGCATCACGCTGTCCGCCGACGCCTACAGTATGCTGCGGCCGGATTTCGGCACCGCGCCGGAGAACTGCATGGAATGTGTGATCCAAAGCGAACGGGATGTGATCGAAGCGTCGAAGAACGCCGTTCGTTTCTGCGAAGCGCACGGGATCGCGCGGCGCGACTGTATGCTGATCGGGCTTTGCATCGAGGAAATGACGGTCAACATCGTGACGCACGGCTTTTCGGCGGACCGGAAAAAGCATCACATCGACGTGCGGCTGGTGCTCGAAGGCGACGACCGCGTGATCCGCATCCGCGACGACTGCGCGCATTTCGATCCGGTGCATTTTCTGGAGCTGCACGAGTCGGACGATCCGACGGCGCACGTCGGCATCCGCATGGTGATGAAGACTGCAAAGAATGCAAACTATCTGAACTCTCTCGGCTGGAACAACCTGACCGTCGCGTTCTGAAACAGCAGGGGGCAAGGGCATGGCATATCGACGGCTTCCGTTTGAAGAATACTTCATCAATACGAGCGAGGACTATACGCACACCGGCAGGGCGACCTATCCGGTGCGCTATACCGCGGTCAAATACAACACGACGAAGTTCTGGAAGCTCTTCGGCATCTCGCACGAGGTCAATTACGAGATCCACTATGAGCCGGACCGCGACGTGATCCAGATGCACTTTCAGCGCACGCTCGACGCGATCGACTGGTTTGCGAACATCTTTGAGTTTGCAAGCCGTTATTACCGTGCGATCGACTTCGAGGGCGAGCATCTGCAGCTTCGCGTGCATCACGGCTGGGGCGATATGTACCTTGCGATCAAGCACGAGGTGCGCGAACAATGGAAGGCGCTGCACGACGCGCATCCCGAGGCGGCGACGGAGATCCTCGGCTGGTCGCTGGGCTCCGGCATCGCGTGCCTTGCCTGTCAGGACCTCAATTTCAATTTCGGCGTCAAGCCGTATCTCTACACCTTCGGCAGCGTCCGTCCGTTCAAGTGCACGCCTTTGAACAAAAAGCGCATGCACCAGTATCTTTCGACGCTCTACACCGACTGCGAGAACTTTGCGGACGTCAACGACCTCATCTCCTATATGCCGCCGTTCCGCGGATTCACGATGATCCGCCGCGTCAACGTCGGCACCGAGCAGAAGCGCACCTTTCTCCGGCTGCTGCATCCGCTGCGCTACCATGTGCATTACGACAAGCCGGAGCTGTACAAACGGTTCGACCGCGAATCGGAAGAACCGCACGAAATACGGTAGACAAGCGCGCGGTTTTATTGTATAATTCTATTTTGAGCAGCGATTCTGCTGCAAATCTTCCGACCTGAGGAACACATGAAAGCACAGCATTTGGCAGGGTTCAAGAGCATCGGCGCGTTCGTCCGGCACAAGCTGGACGCATTCCGCGCGAGCGACCGCACGATGGGCGCGCTGTTCGGGTTCATGTACTCGGAGGGCGAAAACGTCATGGTCGAGCGCACCGACGGCTATGCGATCGAAAAGCGCACCTATGCGCAGTGCAAGCGGCAGGCGATCGAACTGTCGGAAAAGCTGCACGCCCTGCTTCCGGACGCCGGGCCGAACGCGACCGTCGGACTCTGCATGGGCAATTCCGCCGAGTGGATCGCGCTCTTTTGGGCGATCCTGCGCGCGGGCTTCCGTCCGCTTCTCATGAACATCCGTCTGGACGACGGGACGCTGAACGAAATCCTTTCGACCTATCATGTCGCCTGCGTGCTGTCCGACGGACGCCGCTTTGCGGTGAGGACGGTCGTTTTTGATGAGCTGAACGCTTCGGACGGCAAGCCGTTCGAGCCAGCGTTCGCCGACGAGGTCCTTCTGATGACCTCCGGCACGAGCGAGCATGTCAAGCTCTGCGCCTACACCGGCGAGCAGTTCTTCCACCAGATCGAAAGCAGCGCGGAGATCATCCGCGTTTCGAAGCGCATCAAGGAGCATTACGAGGGCGAGCTCAAGCTCCTGACGTTTCTGCCGTTCTATCACATCTTCGGACTGACGGCGGTGTACATCTGGTTCGCGTTCTTCTCGCGCACGTTCGTGCTTCTGAAGGATTACAGCCCCAAGACGCTTCTGAACACGATCAAAAAGCATAAGGTCACGCACATCTTCGCGATCCCGCTACTGTGGGAACGCATCTATGAAACCGCGATCTCCGAGATCGAAAAGCGCGGCGAACAGACCGCGAAGAAGTTCCGAAAGGGCATGGCGATCATGGACCGCATCGGCGACGTGCCGGTGCTCGGCGATCTGTTCGCAAAGCTCGCGTTCAAAGAGGTGCGCGAGGGCATCTTCGGCGAGAGCCCGCGGTTTATGATCAGCGGCGGCAGCCGCATCTCGCCCGACGTGCTGCGCTTCTTCAATCACATCGGGTATCGGCTGGCGAACGGCTACGGCATGAGCGAGATCGGCATCGCGTCGGTCGAGCTTTCCGACCGGCGCACCCTGCTCTCCGACGGGGCGGTCGGCGCGCCGATCGCGGGATACGAATGCCGCATCGAAGCGAACGGCGAGCTTGCGGTCAAGGGCGCGAGCATGGCGAGCGCGATCTATCTCAACGGCGAACGCCGCGACGGCGACGGCGAATGGTTTTTGACGCACGACATGGCGCGCATCGGGAACGGACGGCTGTTCATCCTCGGCCGCGCGGACGATCTGATCGTCTGCGAAAACGGCGAAAATCTGAATCCGGATCAGGTCGAATGCCGGATCGCGCTGACGAACCGTCGCCCGATCTGCCTTCTTTCGGCGCAGGGCGAGCCGACGCTCGTGATCGAGCTGTCCGAATACGCAAACGCCGCGACGGCGCAGGCGATCCGCGAGGAGGCGCGCGCCGCGCTGAAGACCATGCGGCTCGACGGCGAGGTGCGCCGCATCGTGCTCACCAAGACGCCGCTGATGAACGGACAGGAGTTCAAGGTCAGCCGCGCGCGGGTGCGCCGCGGGCTTGAAGAAGGCACGATCGTGCCCTATTCGTTCGAGACGGACCGGCAGGAGACGGAGGACGCGGCGCTGGTCGAACGCATTGCAAAGCACTTTGCCGAGGCGCTGCGCAAAGCGCCGGAGGAGATCGCGCCGGACGCGCACTTCTTCTACGATCTGGGCGGCACGAGCCTCGACTACTTTGCGATGATCGCGGCGATCCAGGGCGAGTTCGACGTCGGATTCCCGACGGACGCGGGGCAGAGCCTTTCGACGGTCAACGAGATCGCGCGGTTTATCCGCGAGCAGGGGTGAGCCATGTCGAGACTGCTGATCGGATTTGTCAAGCTCACGGGCTTTCCCGTGCAGCTGCTGTGCTTCCGCACGAAGGTCTCGTATGAGAACCGCGCGGTGCAGTCGCGCCGCATCAAGGGACCGGCGATCATCGTGTCGAACCACTATGCGCTGTACGATTACGCCGTGCTGCTCTTTGTGTTCTTCGGACGCATCCTGCGCACGCAGATGGCGGAGCTGCTGTTCAAAAAAGGCTTGCTCGGTCCGTTCCTGAAGGGCATGGGCGGCATCTATGTCGACCGCAATTCGCACGACATGGGCTTTGTCGAACAGTCGGTCCGCATTCTCGAAAAGGGCGGCGTGCTGCTGGTGTTTCCGGAAGCGCGGCTGGCAAGGCCGGGCGAAACGCGGCCGCTGCCGTTTCAGACGAGTCCGTTCTATATCGCGCTCGAAAGCGGCGCGCCGATCATTCCGGTCTATACGAACGGCAGGTATTTTCAACGGAAACGCGCGCGCGTGCGCATCGGTACGCCGATCGACGCCCGCGCCATGTGGAACGCGGACGAGGACGAAAAAACGAATCTGATGCGCATCACCGACGCCGTGCGGCGGAAGGTGATCGAACTGGGGAAGGAACTTGAACGGGAACAAGCGTAAAAAGGCGAAGCTGTTCGCATGGAAATATCTCTTTCTCGACGTTGCGCGGGCGCTGGCGGCGCCGAGCGTGTTTCTGTTTCTGCGTCCGAAATGGCTGTATGAGACCGAAGCCGCAAAGAAGCCGATCAAAGGTCCGGCGGTCGTCATCACAAACCACGACAGCTTCCTCGATCCGATGTACGTCATGATCGCGCTGTGGTACCGGCGGACGCGCTTTGTCGCGACGACCGATCTCTACTACCATAAATCGCTTGCGTTCTTTCTGAATCTGGTGCGCTGCATCGAGGTCGACAAGAAGAACTTCAATTTTTCGACCTTCCGCAAGGTCAGCGAAGCGCTGGACGAGGGCGAGGTCGTCGTGATCTTTCCCGAGGGCAGCATCAACGACGGCAGTCAGGATTCGGTGCGCGTGTTCAAGTCCGGCGCGGTGCTGATGGCGCAGAAGGCGGGCGCGCCGATCGTTCCGATCTACATCGATCAACGTCCGCACTGGTACAACCGGCAGCGCTACATGGTCGGCGAACCGATCGGGGTGCAGAGCGAGACGGGCGCGCGCGCGACGCTTTCGGACATCAACCGGATCACGGAGACGCTCTATCAAAAGGAACTCAGGCTGAAAAGCATGATGATCGAATATAACAGCAACAAACGGAGGAAATAAACCATGTTTGAACAGTACACAGATCCCGTAACCTTCTCAAAGATCGTCGATTGGCCGAACGTTACCGCTATGTGGAAAAACAGCGTTGCGGCGTATGCAAAGAACCTTGCCGTGGAGGACGGCGAAACGGCGCTGACCTATGAAGCGCTCGATGAGAAAGTCGCAAAGATGCGCGGCGCGTTGAAGGAGCTGGGCGTCGAAAAGGGCGATCGCGTCGGCGTGTTCGCCATGAACGGCTGCGGCTTCGTCGTTTCCTACCTTGCGGCCGTCACAAGCGGCGCATGCGCGGCGCTGCTGCCCCCGCAGCTGGACGGCATGACCGTGGCGGGACTGTCGCGCATGTTCGGTCTCAAAGCGCTCGTCGTCGACGACACGCTCAAAGCCAAGCTCCCCGACCCGATGCCCGTGAAGGTTCTCGGCGCAGGCGCGGAGGGCGAGCCCGCGGAGGCGATCGAGGTCGATCCCGCGGATCCGTGCGTGATCATGTTCACCGGCGGCACGACCGGCAGAAGCAAGGGCGCGCTGCTTTCGAACCGCGCGGTCATGACCGGCACAAAGTACGGCTGCTACGGCATCAGGGAGATCTTCGAACAGCGGTATTTCCTCGTGCTTCCGCTGACCCACGTGTTCGGGCTCATCCGCAATCTGATGGCGTGCCTCTATACCGGCAGCGCGCTGCACATCTGCCGCAACAACAAGGATATGTTCCGCGAGATCGCTATGTTCCGTCCGACCGTGTGGGTCGTGGTGCCCGCGCTGGCGGAGATGGCGCTGAACCTCTCCAGACAGTTCAAGCGCAACATGCTCGGCGATTCCATGAAGACGATCATCTGCGGCGCGGCGCCGGTTGCGCCGTATCTCGTGCGCGAGTATCACAAGCTCGGCATCGATCTGTTCCCAGGCTACGGGCTGACCGAGAGCGCAAACCTCGTCTCCGGCAACCCCGACAACCTGAACCGTCCGGAGTCCGTCGGTCTGCCGTTCCCCGGACAGGAGCTGAAGATCGTCGACGGCGAGCTGTGGCTCAAGGGACCGAACATGATGGACGGCTACGTGGGCAACCCGCAGGAGAACGCCGCGGCGTTCGAGGACGGCTGGTTCAAGACC
>JAEEGL015637244.1_pt1 | contig 10047 bp, 5 predicted proteins | sample 9134231 | NCBI WGS metagenome assembly JAEEGL01 (sample SAMN16246548, study PRJNA631951) | gut metagenome | biome: gut microbiome; feature: rumen; material: fiber-attached | host: Bos | place: Iran: Karaj | collected 2018-10 | reverse complement strand
ATCGTGATGAGGAGTTCGATGAAGACTGGATGAACGGATATGCTGCAATCTACTACGACGGACAGTACATTGATTACGAAGGTAATGCGGTAGCATTAGAGAGCGGTGTACGGCCCGCGTTCTGGATCGATCTGAAATAGTATTTGAGAACCCGGACGGCAGCACAGCTGTGATACTTTTAAACAGAAGCGGCGCAGGTGATCCCTGCGCCATTTTCCTTTTCTGGCAATCATGATTTACTAATATCTATAAAGCGTCGCCAATAAGTTCCAGATAGAAAACTTTATTGTTCAAAAATCCAAGAAAATTCTAGGTTATTTAGTAGTCTGGTCTGCATCGCTGTGTTTCAATATAAAAAAAATCATCAAAGATAGTGTAATAAGAACAACCGCAGTTTTATCCAAATCAATCTTGCTGCGAGAAAAGAATCGTAATATCCAACCGAATACCACAGCAATTGGATATGATGCCAACACCAGGGCAGAATATAACTTCTTTGAGTTTTTCATAGCTTCTCCTCTTTCTATTAACTCTTTGACCGTTGCAGCAACATACATACAACTCGTTTAAACATAATAAATATCATCCTCAGTATAAGATAATTGTCTCTGCAAATCGAATGATAATACTTTTTCGTCGCGGATTCCCGACATTTTTCAACGAATTATGTCGGATTTTATCCGAAGATCGCGAAACCGACAAAAGAAATCGTTTATTGTCGGGAAAATGTGATTCATATGTTGTAATATAGACTATGGACAGTAACAATGGAGGAGATGTATGGACCGAATCAGAACCGTGCAAAAAGCACTGGAATACATTGAGGAGAATCTGATTAAGATAGAGGATCCAGCAGAAGTCGCAAAAAAGCTGCATGTGCCTTATACAGACCTGCAGAACAGTTTTGCCGTGATCGTCGGTTATTCTCTGACGGAATATATACGAAACCGCAGGCTATATGAAGCGGCGCGGGAATTAGCCTCCTCAGATGCAAAGATAATAGATGTTTCGTATAAATATGGGTATGAATCACCGGACAGTTTTTCGAAAGCCTTTTACCGATTCCACGGAGTACTTCCATCTAAGTTAGGTCGTTCCGGAAACAGTGGAAAGGTATTCAGACCGATCACTGTTGATATTTCTGTAAACGGCGGCGTTGAGACCAGATACCGCATTGACCGGCGCTATGCTTTTAAGATGATAGGATTTCAAATATCGGTGAGTGATAAGAGCGTTGAAAAGGCATGGGAAGAATTCTTTCGTAAATACAGTTCTCTGATACTCATGGAGCATGAACCGCAGAATGATATTGAGTATGCAGTTGCAGAGAACAGTATAGGTGAATATGGTATTTATGATCCGGAAAAAGATGTTTACCTTATCGCCGGGAGATACGTGGGAGGCACTGTTCCGCCCCAGCTGACTCTCTGGGAATTTGAAACATCGTCATGGGCAGTTTACGAGCAGCGTGGTCTGATAACTCATGAGACTATAAACAATACTACGAAGATGATGCTTGAAGATATATCGGCAAACGGCAGATATCGGATCAAACGCCCTGTGCGCCTTGAAAAATATGAGCCGGCTGTCAGAAATCTTGCAGATGACAATGAACATTGCCTGATTCAGCTTCCCGTAGAACAGATAGCGACAGGCGGTATTATCCGTCTGGTAAGGGTCGCTAATATGATCAGCATTATCCTTCTTTTGTTTGCGCTGGTGATGGGCGGGCGTGAATATCGCATTAAGAGTGAAAAGCAGTTTGATTCCGGTGTTCTTTGCAGTCTCGCACAGTATTCTTTTGAAAATGATGATACAGAGGAAGGGAGAGAGTAGATATGGATATTCAATACAGAATTTGGCTGATGCTAAGGATCCTGCCGTTTGGGATTGCTGCAGGGATAATCGCTGCTGCGTTATCATATATCTTTGAAATAAAAAAGAACGGAAAGTCGGAGATAACAAAAGGCTTCTTATTCAAAAAGATCATCTTGCCGTTTGCAGCAGCTTTATATATCGTGTTCCTCATCGGTATGATGTTTTTTCACAGCAGCAGGCTGGGTGAGATCAGCGTTTCGCTTCCTTTTGCGCAGTACTGGGATGCTATGCGAAACGGATCGACATATCTTTTGCTGAACGTACTGTTTAATCTTCTGATCTTTATTCCTGTCGGATGTTTTGTATCTCTGCTTTGGGATAAAGTTAACCGTACATCAAAGATGTTCAGCATTGCCCTGCTCTTTTCGTGCTTTATGGAAATGATCCAGATGTTCACGCGCAAAGGAGCATTTTCATTTGATGACATCATATGCAGCGTTACGGGGGCGATGCTTGGTTTCGGTGCAGTCTGTTTACTAAAAAAGAAACAGGAATCAGTGGTTTTTGTCAGTCCGGATTCAAAAAAGAATTCACACCGGTACGCGGTATTATTGCTTGCTACAGTCATTGTTTTCTATCTGAGTTTTATACATTGTAGCGTCTATGCGGCATCAGAGGATATATATTATACGCGCATAGAAAAGATATACAGGGAAAACAAGCAGGCGCTGTCTCTGTACGCTGATGTGGGGAATTACAGTTATCCTCCGGATATCAAAAATATCATGGACATGTCCTATGGTGAGGACTGGTTTCAACTGGAACTTGACAGAGAATTTAATGGCACTGACCTCAAGTATTACGGGCTGTTTTATATGAGCGATGATTCCCCGACTCCGGTAAACGCCACAAATACCGGAGAGATTGAGCATTCAGGTAATGGTTATTACTATCTAAACGAGAACGGTATACACTACGAACTTAAGAGTATTGAAAACGGATTTTTCTATTATATGGTGAAGTACTGAATCGGTACCTTTATTTTCTCCACTCCTGACCGAAGGCGATCTGGGCGAAGTTATAGAAGCCCAGATACCAGATATTGAAATCGTGACCGCCGTCGCATTCCTGCCACATGAAGTTCACATCAGGGACGAAGTAATCATATTTGTCCGGAAGGTTCTTGGCTGCAGCAGAAGAACTCAGGTAGGCTATATTGTCCTGAAGACCGCAGATGTTGTAGAAGAAATCTACGGTATATTCGGATTCCTTGAGGATAGAAGCTACTTTCGCAGAATTATATGATGTGGGTGCAGCGGAAAATGCGCCGAACCAGCTGAAGAGGTCGAGGCATTCGCACATTCCGATGTTAATGGTCTGCATGCCGCCCATCGACAGACCTGCCATGGCGCGATGAGTACGTGTTGCGCTCATGTCATAGCCGTTCTCGTCGTATTCGGCGTAAGTGGAGTAGTGACTCTCTATATAAGGGATCAGGTCGTTTCTGAGCTCATAGCCGAAGCGGTAGAACTGATCGTTGCCCGTTGTATCCGAAAGGGCTTTTGCTTTGCCGTTGGGAGTAACTACGATAAAGGGCTTTATCTCACCGCGCATGATCATGTTGTCCATGAGGTTTTTGATAACCGAATCCTCACGTCCCATGCCCCATTCGTTCTCGCTTCCGCCTATTCCGTGGCAAAGATAAAGAACGTCGTATTTCTGGGTGCCGTCATAGCCGTAAGGCAGATAGACATAGGCTTTCTTCTCTACTTCGGGACCATCGCCCAGGTAATCCCTTGCCATATATGTGATGGCTTCGACTGTGCCGCCGTTTTCCTTTACGGGAAGTTTATATTTTGTGTAGATCTCGAGACCGACCGAAGCACCCTCTGTGGGAGTCGGGATCGGAGTGTCTGTAGGTTCGGGAGTGGGATCCTCGGTAGGTTCAGACGTAGGCTCAGCTGTAGGTGCCTCAGTAGGCTCCGGAGTGGGTGTTTCTGTAGGCTCAGCTGTGGGTTCAGCAGTAGGTTCCGCTTCATTTGTGACAGCGGGAGTGGTATCCTGCTGTGTCTGCTGCTTATCATTGCTGTTGTCTGAAGACTTATCGCCGGCCTTTCCCGAGCAGGCTGTAATACTGAATATCAAAGCTGCCGCCAGTGCCAGCGCTATTATTCTCTTATAATTCTTCATGTTCATATCCCCCTTATTACTGATCCGGAGACAGATAAAGCGAGCCCGGATACTGATAATATTTTTATCCGTATCCGGACCCGGTCTCAACTCATTTTTTGCAAAGTGGTTGTCAAATGAAACAATCAGGCTTTTTTAGACTTAACATGTCTGATAATGCCGACTGTAACGGTTGCTATTGCCAGTATACCGAAAATGCAGGCGCCGATGATCGAAGCATGCATCAATGTCTTTTCTCTTTCAAGAAGAACGTATGCATCGGATACCGACGAAACTGCTTTCTCGGCAAAAGCGAAGGAGTTGTTTCTCTTCTTAAGCACGAAATAGATGACAGAAACAACCGCGGTCGAAATAAAGCTGATCACCGTAAGCACAGCAAGAAGTCTGAACGCTGCGGTTCCGGCAGGAGTCTCATTGCCCTTTTTCCAGGTAAACACTGCGATCAGGATGATCACTAATGCAATGACAAACGCCAGAATACCTGCGATATAATCGGCAACGGGACCGAGGAGATCTTTTATCTTATCGGGAAGGCTCTTACTGCTGTCATCGGAACTGTCGGACGACTTATCACCGGTGTTGTCGGTTTCAGCTGATGCAACGTCTTTTTTCGTGATCTTGATCGTGTACCTGGCACTGTTGCCTGCGGCGTCGCTTGCAACAACAGGTATTACATTTTCTCCGGCTGAAAGCTTGATCTCATATACAAAGCTTCCGCCAGCGTCCACGGTTACCTGTTCGGCACCGATAGTAAGGCTCTCGGCGCCGGTCACCGTACCGGATACGATATATGTATCTTCGGTCGCAGTAACATCGGAATAGTCCTCCGACATGTATATGCGGGGCGCTGTGATATCCCTGAATATTTCTTTTTCGTAGCGGACCGCAATGTCTTCCGCATAGTTAAATTCGAGGCTCACGAGTGAATTATCTTCGGGGATCTCTACGAGAAAAGATCCGGAATCCTTGAGAGAAACTGCAGCGGTTCCGGGCTCTTCCTTATCGATATCGGAGCCGTTGGCACCTGCGACAGTCACTATACCCTTTGTCTGAGCAGTGAAGCCTTCGTAGTCAACTTCAATGCTGTCCTTGTTGGTAGCTTCGATGTTTTCGAAAGATACCTTCGGGATCTGTTTAAGGTCGATGGTCCATGTCTTCGGAGTGCTGTATACGCCGCGGGACATGTATTTCTCGCTGAATTCTACGCGTATTTCTTCCGCATCGCCGTATGAGAACGTAAAGCTCTTGTGAGAGTTGTTATCAGACTCTTCAAAAAAGTACGGCTCTTCATCCCAGACAGCTTCCGTGCCGCCTTCGGGGACACTCTTTACAAATACCGCAGCCAGATAATGATAGTTCCATTCGGGCTCGTAATTGATCGTTACAGTAAGATCATCCGGCATTATTCCGAGCGATACGGGCGTATGTACCTCAGCCTGATCCTTGTTGATATACGAGAACGGCTCGGAGTAGACTGCGTCGAAGATATCGACTCCATCGGTATTAAAATATGCGTAGACATATACTCTGTAGCTGTCGTAAGTCTGATGACTCTTCATATCGACAGTATACTCGACAGGCTGATTTGTACGGGCCCATGCGCTGCCTATTTCCTGACCGCGCTCGGAATCGGATGCGGTGAGGTAGATCTTGTAATTAAAGGAACGGTCCTCATCGTAAGGGATCGTAAAGCTGACCTTGCAGGAATCGGTATCTATGTCTGAAACGGTCAGATCCGTGATCGCAAAGACAGAAGAATTCTTTACCGGATCGATATAGATCTTTTCGTTGGACTTCTTGTCATAGATCACGTACCAGTCGCCTGCGGGTGCTTCTTCGATGCAATAATAGATCGTCGTAAAGCCGGATGAGACCATGGTGCCTTCACGTTCCTCGGCGGGGTTATACAGTGTTCCGTCGGGAGCTTCGAATACGACGTAAGGCGGGTCATCTTCGTTTTCCCATTCTATGGAAATGACCAGCTGCTCTTTCTGCTCGAGTTTCGTAAAGAAAGAGCGCTGTTCTTCGGCATGAGCGCTATGCGTGCCCATACCGGAGAATGCCGTTAATATGATTGCTGCTATGATTACATATAAAAACTTCTTTATCACTTTTTCCTCTTTTCTGCATTAAGCATGATCAGTAACTGGTCTTTTTTAAGCCGCGACCGGTAATGTCCAGTCTGAAGCCCGCATATTTTCCGTTCTTGGGATATCTGACGGAGGCAGTGAACTGCAGCTCATTCTGTGAATTTATGAAAAAGCCCATTCCTGCGGCAGCGTAAATATCCTTATCCAACGAGAATATCGCCCAGTGTATGTCATATTCGAGGTCACCCTCGTAGGTAAGACCACTGAAAGGATAACCGTATACGAGATCGGTGGTGCCCTGTAACTTCAGAGAGAAATTCTTCCAGTCGAGTTCGGGACCGGCTTTAAGAAGAACTCCCAGTCCGATCTCATCGGTGCTGATACCCAGAAGGGTATTGGTATACTCAAATTTACCGTAGTTGATATCTGCCTTGGCCAGCTGTATGCCGAGCATCTTAAGCTTCGCGGAGAAATTAAGATTGAACTTTGACAGCTGTATGTTTATCTTCGCATCATCTATCTCGGCCAGATACAGATCCTTTAAGTTAAAGAATTCAAGTACTTTTTTGGGCTTTGTTATCTTATCCGTTGCGAATCTGAAACCGCCCGAAATCTTTGTATTGGTGATGATATCGTACCAGTTCTCATGACCTGCTTCCGATATTCCGCTGACTCCCAAAGATACCTTTTCGAGATAGATCGGAACGGGATCCGCAGTAATGAGTACCTGACCCTTTGCCGAAAGCTCTATCGCGTCAAAGCCGTGATTCTTCCATGCAAGCATGAGTCCGAGTCCTGTGAGCTTTGGCATGTTTTTCTTTGCGGAGCTCAGCATTATATCATTAAGTCCCACCTCGCAGCTTAACTTATAGTCGCCTGTGATCGTATCGATGTCGGCCTCAAATTCGTTCAGTCTGAGTCCGAGCTTGCCGAGTTGGAATTTCTTGCCGGAGTCATTGTCCTTGTTATATTTGAGGTTTCCTGTTCCGGAGACGCATATCTGCGTATTGGTAAATGCGAGCTTACCGGTAACTTCGATATCATATATGTTCTTCCGTGCTTCGCTGAATATCTTCTCGAAGAACGGCATATCGGGCTTCAGGTAGAAGAACTCACTGTAGATCATGTCGGGATACAAACCTGCCTGAACGCCTATTTCAGCCAGATCCTTTACCAGAAGATGAGCGGTGAACTTATCTGTCTGGAAGTCCGAATACGACGAAGGATCGTAAGGGTCGTTATAAATATAGAACGAGTTCATCTGTGGTATGGGGATCTGCCAACCGTGCTTTGCAAATATCTTTGTCAGGCAGCCCTGGGCGGATGATGTGTTGTAGCTGATGTAAGCGCCCTTCTGGTCGGTGACCATTACGCTCGCGGGAAGGGTCTCTTTGTAATTACCGGTTACGGTGAGGTCGCCCTTATAGTACAGCCAGCCGTTCAGAATGACATTGCCCGAAAGAGTGACTTTATCGCCTTCGGCTTTTATGTTCTCTGCCGTGAAATCGTAAGCACCGAATCGCAGATGCTTTAAATTACAAGGAGCCGCGATGGTAAGCGCATCTGAAAGGGATACGGTCTTCTTCAATTTGCTCGAATGAAGCTTTACACCGTATGTTCCGATCGCCAGATCCTTAGGTATGGTGACTTTAAGCGCATTTTCGTTCTCAAAGGAATAGGAGATCGTATATGCTCTTAAAGAACTCGTAAGTGTGATATCGTATGTGTCGCTTGAATCAAATTCCTGTCCGTAGAGAGTCAGCTCAACGTCGCTGTTTCCATGGTAGAGATAGCTGCTCGAAAGGCGTGTGAGCGCAAGGCCCTTGGTTCCTTTGATGCCTACTGTTCCCGAGTAGGGATCATCGTCTTCCTCGTCTTCGCCGAAGAGGTTATATTTCTTGGTCGCGCTTCCTATCGTGTCGTTATATTCGACTCTGAGTTCACGCTTGCCCAGTTCGGTGTTCTGTGCGGTGAAGGAGATTATGAACTTGTTTGCTATCTGTTCATGTATGAATGAGTAGAATGTGTAAAGCGTCTTCGCACTGTCAGCATACAGGAGGCTTCCGTTTCCTATATCCGCAATGTCCTGCAGATATGTGAAATTGATGTTTTCACCGAGACCTACTGTGTAGATCGTGCAGTTGGTTCTTGCAACAAGCTCGCCGAGCTCTTTCTTAAGAGTCGATGAGGAAGGCTGGTCCTGATCCTCACCGTCTGTCATACAGATGATGATATTGTCGGTAAGCGGATCGGAAGAGAAGCTGTTGCCCGCCGCGATGATCGTGGGGTACAGCGAGGTTCCGCCCGATGCGTAGAGCCTGGATGCTGCATCCTTTACAGCTGCGGGATCCGATGAAAATCCGGTGTTCAGATCGATGCCGTAGTTGAAACCGATGACAGAAACCTGCTCATTCGAATTCATTCCTTCGGCGAAGCTTATTACGCCCTGCTGGAGGTCGCCCAATGCACTTTCCATACTGCCGGACATATCGCAGATAAGGATGATCTTCGCATTATGTCCTTCCACCTTCTGAACGGTGTACTCAGATACGGTTTCCTTACAGTCGGTTATCGTGATCCTGTCTTTTATATTGTCGAGCGTAATATCGGCTGATTTGCCGAAGGATACGCTGAAATTGACAGTGGGGAAGGAAGCGGTGTCTATCTGTCCGATAGAAACGGAAGCTTTCTTCTTGCTGACCGAATCCGAGAGGTATTCGGAGAAGGAAGGAGCCTCTGCGTCAGCGTTTCCTTCATCTTCGGTCGAAACGGTGATAATGCCGTTCTTTCCGGCCTTTCCCGTAAATGTCATGTAGGAAGCCGAAATATCATTTCCTGTTCCGCCGACAGAACTGTCCTTTTGAAAGAAATCGAAAGGAAAACCATCGTCGTCGGAATCGTTATTCTTCTTATCCCTTTCACGCTCTTTCTCTTTTTCCTTTTCTTTTTCCTTTTCTCTTGCTTCTTCTGCTGCGACAGCGTTATCAGACTTGCGCATATTGACCAGCATGACGGGAGTCAGGAGGTCTTCTGCGGCTTTCGCATAGTCGGATGCATATTTTAAGGCGGTATCGCCTGAGATTATCGAAACAAGACCGGAAACAGCCTCAACATATTCCTCGTCATCAGAATTTGTATAAGTCTCGAGAGCACTGTCGATGCATCCGTCCGCACCGGAAGATAATGAAATGGAGTTATAGCCCTTTGCGGCCTCCATATAGCTCTTGCTGGCAAGTGTTCCGCTCTCATCGGTACCTGAAAGCAACCGGTCAACGATCGCCTGCATAGTCCTTCTGTCCTCGTCGGAGAAGACATTTACAATATTCTTGAGCTCTTTTACTTCGTCGGAAGAAAGGCCGTCTTTGTTTTCTGAAATGGTCTTTAACCTTCCGGCAACTAATTTAAGCTCCGCGGAGGTATAGCCTTCGACCGATTCCAGATCTTTTCCTGTGATGTATCCGTCGGAAAACAGGTGAATAACGGTGATCAGCTCCTCGGGCAAAGCATTTTCATTGATGCGTTCGGCGATCGCCTCGCTGTCACCGATAAGTGCATTTCCTTTAAGGACGCACAGTCTGACCTCTTCGGACATGTCTACAAATGCGTTTTTGTCCATCAGTCGGGTCAGGTCTTTGATATTTTCTTCGAGGGCAACTCCGTCAAAAGCACCGTCGTTATTTAAATATGACGAATAAGCCGTAGTGATGCTAAGCGCGTAATCAGCGGCTTTCTTAATGGTCTTTTTGTCGTCGTTGTCATCAAGACCTGCGATATTGTCTGCGAGTGCTTTTGAAAACTCGTCTTTGATCTCAGATACCTTCTCGGCATATTCGGTCTGAGACAGAGGCTTTACGCCTGAATCCTGAACGTAGGCCGAGGCGTTATATGAGGAAGTAAGCATATAAAGCTTATTGTATTCAGCCTCTGCGGCGCCGGTATCTTCTCCTTT
>JAEEGL015545522.1_pt1 | contig 10047 bp, 10 predicted proteins | sample 9134231 | NCBI WGS metagenome assembly JAEEGL01 (sample SAMN16246548, study PRJNA631951) | gut metagenome | biome: gut microbiome; feature: rumen; material: fiber-attached | host: Bos | place: Iran: Karaj | collected 2018-10 | reverse complement strand
GGAGAGTATGATGAAAAAGAAAGTGAGCAAGCGGGAGATCACGCGGACAAGGGCAGTTCAGAACAACTTGTTCGCATGTGGTCTTTTGGGGAAAATATGCCGGCCGCTGGTGGTGCATTACGGCATTAGTCAGTTTTTGGGTTACTTTGAGTGGCTATTCTACAGTGCATTCTTCATGCGGTACGTGATCAATTCCCTTGAGAACGGTGACAGCTTTGGGACGATCATGAAATTCGTCGTCATTGTGGCAGTCGTCATGTGCTCCATGAATTTTTACGAGCGCGTCTTGGTTGGTCACGTCTATCCCGTCTGTGAGGCCAAGGTCAATAAAGGCCTCTACGTAAAGCTGTTTCGCAAATCCAGGAACGTTGAACTGGAATGCTTCGAGAACAGCGATTTCTACGACAAATACACCCTCGCCATGGAGAGGGCGGATGAGCGTCTTATGATGACGGTAAGTGACGTGTTTAAGACGGTCTTTGGAGCCATTGCAAGCGTGTGTGCATTTGTTTTCATGTATCAGGTGGATAAGATTTCCGTCCTGTTCATTCTCTTTCCCATCATCGGTAATTTCATTTTCAACAGAAAATTGAGCCATATTGATTATGCGAGAAACAAGGACATGGCACCGCATAATCGTCGGATCGCCTACGTCAACCGCGTCATGTATCTCCCGGAATATGCGAAAGAAATGCGTCTGACGGACGTGTTCTCCCTGATGAGAAGGCAGTACCGCGAAGCCATCACGGGACTGGCGGACGTGACGAAGAAGTACACGAAAAGAGCAATGGTGCTTCACTGGATGTACGTCATGTTCACCTTCACCTTTATTTTTGAGGGCCTTTTGATCTATGGTGCATACAGGACCTTGGTGAGTCAGACCATGAGCCTTGCGGAGCTCGCCGTCATCACCAGCATGATGGTTTCCACCACTTGGATCCTGATCGGTTTTACGGAATCCCTGACCAGCCTCTTTAGGAATGGCTTGTTCGTTGAGTATTTGCGAACCTTTTTGGAGTACAAGGAAAAGATTCCCGAGGATTCGGACGGATTGGATCCCGGCAAGGAGATTAAGTCCATTGAGTTCCGTGACGTATCGTTCTCGTACAAGGACAAGGAGGTGCTGTCCCACGTGAACATGGAATTCCGCGGCGGCAAGACCTACGCGCTGGTCGGTCACAACGGTGCTGGAAAAACGACCATGATCAAGCTTTTGCTGCGATTTTATGATCCCACCTCTGGAACGATCCTTTTAAACGGGCGTGACGTCAGGGAATACAATCTAAGAAAATACAGAGCTCTGTTTGCAACAGCATTTCAGGATCACAGAATGTTTTCCATGTCGGTCATGGATAACGTGGTCATGGGAGAGGACGTTCCTGAGAAGGAAAAGGAGCAAAGGGTTTGCGAGGCATTAAAGCTTTCCGGAGCATATGACAAGGTGATGAGCCTTCCCAAGGGCGTTCAGACAACGCTAACCCATGAATTTGATGATGAGGGCGCCGTCTTGTCGGGAGGCGAATTCCAGAAGATCGTTGTGGCGAGAGCCTTTGTGAAGGAATGCCCCTTCAAGATCTTTGACGAGCCGAGCAGCGCGCTGGATCCGATCGCGGAGGCAACGCTCTTTGACAACATTTATGACACCTGCGCGGATCACACCTTAGTATTCATTTCACACAGACTTTCCTCCGTGCAGAATGCGGACTGGGTATACCTTTTGTCTGACGGCACCGTGAAGGAAGCCGGAACCCACAAGATGCTCATGGAGCAGAAGGGCCTGTATGCCGACATGTATGCGAAGCAGGCGAAGAACTATCTCGCGCTGAGCAGTGAAGATAAGACCGGAGGCGGGGCGGAGGGACAAGGCGTCATGGCTTCCGTGGAAGGAGGTGGGCTGGCATGAAAAACGTATGGAAAAATCAGCTTTTCCTCTGGAATCTCTGCTTCAAAACCTGCCCTGGATACATGATCTATTTCCTGTATGACGGCTTCCGTTATCAAGGCATTATCTTCCTGGAGCACGTGCTTGGCATCCGTTACGTTCTGCACTGCGCGGAGTATCAGGAGCCGTTTTGGAAAGCTCTTTTGGTCATCGGCCTCATCCTGATCGTCAACATGATCCAGATCGTGCCGGACGGGTATTTTATCCATGGCTGGAGCTATCGCAGTAAGCCGAAGCTCTACAAGGCGCTGAAGGAAAAGATGTATGAAAAGGCCGCGCAGATCGACCTGAGCTGCTATGACGACCCCAAGTATTATAACGATTTCGTGCTTGCCGTGGCTGAGGCGGAGAGCTCCATCGACCGGTTCCTTTCCATGTGCAACATGATCATGCAGGGTCTGACCATCATCTTTACAACGGGCGTGTTTTACCTGCTGACGGACGCAGCGGGCATCCTCTTTGTGTTTGCGTCCTTTGTGCTAAGATACTTCGTTTCGAAGGTACTAAACAAATTGAATTACGACGTGCGTTTGAAACTCAATCCTTTGATGAGAAAAAGGAATTACGTAAGCCGCGTGTTCTATTTGAATGATTATGCAAAAGAGCTCAGACTCCACCCCAGGGTTGGCGATGCGCTGGAGAAGGAATTCCAGGAGACCAACGACGAGATCATGGAGGAGCAGAGAAAGGTTGGCTTTAAGCGGACCATGTTGAATTTCACTAGGGATTACGTGGTCGGCGATTTTATCATGGACGGCTTGTACATTACGTATCTGGTGTTCCAGGCGGCCGTGCTGCATACCATTGATTACAGTAATGCGGTGGTGCTTTTTAACCGGACGGGAAGCCTTAGAAGAGGCATGGCAAACATGGCGGACATCTTCCCGAAGGCGCAGGAAAACAGCCTTTACGTCGACAAGATCCGCGCCTTCCTTGATTATGAGCCGAAGATGAAGGCAATGGAGGGCGATGCCGTTCCGGAAGGTAATGCGGAGCTTGCCTTGGAGCACGTAAGCTTCCGTTATCAGGAGGAGATGGAGGATACCTTAAAAGATATCACTTTGAAGGTGAAACCTGGTGAAAAAATAGCCATTGTAGGGTATAATGGAGCAGGAAAGACAACGCTGATCAAGCTCCTTATGAGACTGTATGATCCCACTGGCGGACGGATCCTTTATCACGGGCAGGACGTCAAGAATTATAAGCCCTATGACTATCGTCACCGCATTGGCGTCGTCTTCCAGGATTATCAGATGTATGGAGCCAGCCTTATGGAGAACGTGGTGATGCGAAGCCTGGAAGACTCCGCACAGGAGACAGGAGCATTGTCTGATGCGGCGGCGCAGGAAATAGGAGCACGGGCGTCGCATGCAGGCGATAACGTTGACGTTAGGAATCAGGCGATATCAGCGCTCGAAAGGGCTGGATTTGGTGAGAGATTAAAGTCTCTTCCCAAAGGACTTGAGACGCAGGTAACGGCAGAATTTGATAAAGACGGCGTGAACTTCTCCGGCGGCGAGAGTCAGAAGATCGCAATTTCCAGGGCGTTCTTCAAGGATGCGGACATTCTGATCATGGATGAGCCCAGCAGTGCGTTGGATCCAATCGCCGAGTATGAGTTAAACAAGGCAATGGAATCCGCGGCGAAGGGCAAGACCGTGTTCTATATTTCGCACAGGCTTTCCACCACCCGCGACGCGGACAGAATCATTTTGTTGGAAAACGGCCGCATTGCCGAGGAAGGCACCCACGAGAGTCTTCTTGCCATGAACGGCAGATATGCGGAGATGTGGCGCGTACAGGCGGGACGCTACGAGGCGTCATGACAACATCGTGCTAAATGATAAAGAGGAGAAGGAATACCGTTTCGGAATGGCATAACTGGGAGGAAGAAAATGCAGCAGTATTTATCACGGTTGCCAGATTATGATAATTGTCTTGTAAACCTGGCAAATTCCATCTTAAAGAAATTCGGAGCGGAAACGAGTGCAAAAACGCTTCCGCTTGCAGATCAATACTTGAATAAAGATTATCAAAACGTTGTGGTCCTTCTTCTGGACGCGATGGGGATTTCCATTCTGGAAAAGCATCTGAAGGAGAACGGTTTCTTTCGAAGCCACCTTGCGGGTGCTTATGATTCCGTATATCCTCCGACGACGGTAGCGGCAACCACCTCTATTCTCAGCGGTTTCTACCCCAATGAACACGGCTGGATCGGCTGGGATATCTATTATCCTCAGCTCGATAAGAACGTAACGGTCTTTACCAATCAGGAACAGCTTCTGGAAAAAGCGGGCGCGCTGCCGACGGAAAGCTATTCTGACGGAAGGTCCAAATGGGCAGAGGATTCACTGATGGAGACGAAACCGGCTGCGGATTTTAACGCAGGTTTTACGTTTACGCCATATCAGAATATTGTTGACAAGATTAATGCGGTCGGCGGGAAAGCCTATGCGGCGATGCCTTTTTTGCCGCCTTTTCCACAGACGATTGAGGCCATTTTGGAGCGTGTAACGAGCCTTTGCAAGGAACCTGGAAAGAAGTTCATTTATGCCTATTGGAATGAGCCGGATTCAACGATGCACAGGACTGGAACCGTGAGCGACAAGACGCACGAAATGATCGCGACACTTGAACGGATCGTGGAGGAGAGCGCTGCAAAGCTGGAAAACACCCTGCTCCTTATCACTGCGGATCACAGTCATATTGACTGTGAAAATGTTTGCATCCTGGATTATCCGGAGATTATGGATTGCCTTGTGCGCATGCCTTCCTTTGAGCCGCGTACGCTGAATCTCTTTGTGAAGGAGGAGCGGAGGAAAGAGTTCCCGGCGATCATGCAGAAGTACTTCGGAAGAGACCTCCTTCTTCTGACTAGGGAGGAAGTATTGGCCGAGAAGGTGTTTGGACCTGGGAAAAATCGAGAAGACCTAGAGGCGATGCTAGGTGATTTCGTTGCATTTTCGGTATCACCAAAGGCCATTTTCAATACGCACCTTGAGGCGCAGGAAATGCCTGGCGGGCATGCGGGACTGACCGCGGAGGAGATTCAGATTCCGTTGATCGTCGTCGAGAAATGACTGATTTTCTGTTAGGAAAATGCGAAAGGGATAAGAATGAAACTGTATCATTATTACGAGAAAAGCATAGGTCCTTTTCATAGCATTTCAGAGCTTTCGGATGAGGAAGCGAAGGCATTACTGCAGCGCATTCGAAAGGAAAAACCGAATGCTTTTATCGCGCTTAGACCCGAAGATTACGTGGAAAAGAGAAGGCGTTTCGAGGGGATTTTGCGGGAGGAATTCTTAAAAAAGGGTGGACTGATCGAGCGTGAAACGCCGCATTACTTTGTGGTGGAGGCAGTTCCTTTTTTTGAAAAATGGTACGAGCAGACGGCATTTGTCGAGATAGATGCAAAGCAGCTGGATCTGCGTACGGTTTCCTTTACCTACGGGGATTCCCACCCGACCTTTAGCGGTAAAGTGAAGGATGGAAAGGAATACCGGAATCGTTTATATACGTATGAGGAAATCCTGGAAATCATTGAAAAATATGGACTTCCGCAGGATTGGAATCCTGATTTTAAGTTCGGCCCTGAGTGCTACGTGGAAGTGCAGGTCTGGAGCGACAGAGGGTTAGAGCCATGGGTAAATCAGCCCTTGTGGCACGGAAGCCCTTATTTGCTTGACAAACTTGTACCGCAGCAGGCATACGATTTCGGCTTTGAGCAGGGATGCCAACTGGCCGTCTATGCCACAAGCAATAAGGAGATGGCGATCTGTTTTGCGCTGGGCTGTGAGGATGATCGGCCAGGAATCGAAGGCAGACGGATGATGATGCCGGAATACGGAAATCGCATGGTTTTTGAGGGCTGCCATCCGAAGTACGGCGGGAAGGGATACCTCTATCAGCTTGATCCGAAAGGCTTTGTTCACGCCATGGGATCCCAGTGGGTTTGCCATCACGAAGTGATGCCCGTGAAAACCATTGAGATCAACGTAGATGACTACTTGGATCTATGCATCGTTGACCCATGGTTGAGCCGTAAAAATGGTTATTAGAATAATTCGTTAATTTCATGAAAGATTTGGGAGGTGTTGACAAATGAATGATCAAGAAATTGTTGAATCTAAAAGACTCATAATGAGGCGCTTGATGCCTGAGGATTATAAGGTTATGACCGCCTGGGACATGGATGAGAGAGTCTATAAATATCTATTAGGCTCTGCATGTAAAACGCCGGAAGAGCCACTTGCGTGGTTACCTAAGAAGGATCCCACTTCAAAAGTTAACATACTGATGCTGGTGTCTGAAAAAGAAGACGGACATGCGGTGGGAATTTATGCGCTTAACCATGACGTAGAACGAGACGTCTGGTCATTGTCCTATGTCAACAGGTACGATGACTGGGGCAAAGGTTATACGGTAGAAGGCATGAAGGCTCTAATGGAACATGCCGTAAAAGCTTATGGAGCGCGCACGTTTGAAGGCGAGTGTGCGAAAGAAAACATAGGCAGCAGAAGAGTTATGGAGAAGTTGGGGATGGTGTACGATCACAGTTCGTCATATACAAAGAGTGATGGCAGTGCTACCTTCGAATCAGACGTATTTACTCTAACGGTTTCAGATAATTAAACGTGGCTTTAAAATGAATTTCTTGTTCCAGTGGAAGGCGTAAAACGAAAATTGGCCATGAGTAAAGACTCGGAGAATAGTATTATCCTGATTGCTCTTGAGAACGAACGGAGTACTGGAAGTCATCTCTGATAACGTAAGAGGCATTCATTTGTACCACAAAATGGGATTTGTTGACATAGGAACGTATCAAGATTATTTTTTCGTAAATGGGATGTTTAAAGATGCCATAGTAATGCAGAAAATCCTATAGGACGTAAGGAAAGCAAAACGCATGGAAAAAGTACGCGGCGGATTAGGTTATGCTTATAAGATGGCAGTTGAGAGGATGAAGGATGATAAGATTTGCAAGAGAAGAGGAATTGGAGAAAATAAATGAGCTCCGCAAGGAAGTGAATGACGTGCACGTGGAAGGGCGGCCTGACATTTTTAAGCCTGGATTTGACGAGGTGTTGCGGGATTATATCTATGAGATCTGGAAGGATCCCAATAAGGACATTGTGGTTGCGGAACGGGACGGAGAGATCTGCGGGGTTGCGGTGCTGAATTGCATTTACAAACCGGGAAGTCCCTTTATGTTTCCCAGGGACTTTATGGACGTGGATGAGTTTTGCGTGGCGAAAAAGTACAGACGGCAGGGCGTTGCGACGGAACTGATCGAGTTCATCAAGAAATATGCGAAGGACAAAGGGTTTCAGAGGTTAGAGCTAAACATGTGGGAGTTTAATGAGGGGGCGTTAAAGTTCTACGAGTCCGTGGGTTTTGAAACCTATCGGAGGTACATGGAGGTCAAACTGTAAGTTTGATAAATTGACGACGTGCTTTAGAACGTAAGGAGGGTTACGCATGAAGTATCAGAGGGAGGAAAACAGAACCTGGCTGGAAGATGAGGATGGGACGAGGATCGGATATATTGATCATCCCGAGGTGCGGCCAGGTGTAGTGAATTTCGAGCATACCATTGTGGAAGATGCTTACTCGGGACGTGGGATCGCGGGGGAATTGACAAAGACCGTGGCGGAGCAGCTTCGGAAGGACGGGATCAAGGCAGAGCTCTCCTGTTCCTATTCCATCCAGTGGTTTGCAAAGCATCCGGAATATGCGGACGTGTTGGCGGATCTTGAGGCGGAAGCGCAAAAGGCACAGATGCTGGCAGGCCCGGCCTGTGGGATCCGAAGAAAACCGAAATGAAGATATTCTCTTAGAAAAAGAAACATGCGAGGAGGCCTATATGAACGGGATTTCTTACGTTAGATGCGATGGAACGAACGAGGATTTCATTGAGAACTGCAGATTGCTTGACGAGGATTTGGACAGGCGGGTCGGCAAGGTCATTCAACGCGATAAATACAAGCAATATAACCTGCTGGATAAGATTCATGAAGCAATCGTTGTCTATCAGGACGGAAAGCCCATTGGAGGAGGCGCCGTCAGACCTTATGATGAAACGGCGATCGAGTTAAAGAGAGTATTTGTGAGACCAAGTGCCCAAGGGAATGGCGTAGGAACGGAACTGGTATCCAAGCTGATTGAATGGGCGACGGAACAGGGGTATCAAAGAATGATCCTGGAGACGGGTGATCTGCTTGCGGAATCCGTTCACGTTTATTCGAAGCTGGGATTCCGTAAGATCCCCAATTACGGCGCTTACGTAAATATGCCGGAGTCTTTGTGCATGGGGCTGGAGTTGCAGGGCCAGAAGCCGGAACCTGCGGAAGATGGATGGGCGAATGATTAGAAAACAACAGGAGACTTAGGCATGAAAAAGATTGGCTTAGTGGGCGGGACGGGCCCGGAATCAACGTTGTCGTATTACAAAAGGCTGAATGAGGAGATCGACAGGCTGACAAATGAAAAGAACATGCCTGACGTTGCCATAGAGAGCGTCAATTTCCGCAGGGCGTGGGAGTATGTCGTGAACGGGGACCGAGAGGCTCTGACGGAGTATCTGGCGGAGAAGATCCGGATCCTTAAGGCGGGCGGCGCAGAGGTGATCTCGCTTACGGCCGTCACCATGCACATGGTTTTTGAAGAGTTGGAACAAAGGACCGGGGTTGCGCTTGTCAGCATACCAAGGGCCGTATGCGAAGAGATTGTGAAGGCCGGCATCAAGAAGGTTGGGCTTCTCGGGACCATGACGACAATGGAGCAGGACTACATGAAAAAAGACCTGATCGCGGCTGGAGTTGAGGTTTTTGTGCCGGACGTGCAAGAGAGAGCATTGGTGGCAAAGAGGATTTACGAGGAGCTCGAGAAGGGGATCGTAAAAGAAAGTACTTTGCAGGAATTTCAGCAGTTGATTGGGAAGATGAAGGCTGAGGACGGAATTGAGGGCGTGATCCTTGGATGCACGGAATTGCCGCTCCTTTTGAATTCCGGGAACTGTCCGGTTCCATGCTTTGACAGCGTGGAGATTCATTTGCGAAAGCTTGTGGAACTTGTTTTAGAAAATTAACGTGATAAAGGACATGCCCTTTGATGTGCCAAGCACTGCGTTCGGGAGGAAAGACAAGCTTGCACCGCGGATCAGTTAAGGAGGAAAACCATGAAGTTATTTTTGACAAGCGCTATTGGCGGGGACGTTAAGGAAGACGGCATACGGAAGCCGGCGCCGCTGCTTCCGTTTAACGGATTCACTTATTTTTTGAAGCAGAATTGGGTGGAGAATGCGAAGGTTTTGATCATTTCAGCTTCGCCGGCAGAGTATGAAAGAAATGATTCCATTCTTCGGTGTCTGCGGGAAGCATTTCCCATGAGCGGACTGAGCGTTTCCTTCATGGATATTTGTGATGACAGGAAAGAAAATCTGGTAGACCGCATAGGCGAAATGGACGTGGTGCTGCTTTCGGGCGGACACGTGCCGACGCAGAATGCGTTTTTTCAGAAAATCGGATTAAAAGAAAAATTAGCGAACTATCAGGGGATTGTGATCGCCTACAGTGCAGGCTCCATGAACTGTGCGGAGCTCGTCTATGCCAGTCCGGAAGCAGACGGGGAGGCGCTGGATCCGGATTACAAGCGTTGGATCCCCGGACTGGGTTTGACAAACGTCAATATTTTTCCGCATTTTGAGGCTCTCAGGGAGGATTGGCTGGACGGCATGCGCGTGGTGGAGGACATTGTTTTTCAAGACAGCTTTCACCATGAGATCATCGCCATGAATAACGGAACCTTTATCGTGGTTGATGAGAATGGGAAGCATACATTGTTTGGCGAGGCCTACCGGATCAAGGACGGGAGGATGGAGCAGATCTGCCAAAACGGGGAATCCGTAATGTTATAAATGTGTCAAAAGAGCCGTCCATATTGCTAACTTGCCTGCGATCCTGAGCAAAGTGAAGAATGAACGGAAGGGCTCACTCATTGATCATGTTAGGAGGGATGGGATGAAAGAGCTGGAAGTGATGCGCGCCGAGGAGGAATGGCAGCGCGCGGGAGCATATAGCGTAAGGATTCAGGGCATGAACCGC
>JAEEGL015083969.1_pt1 | contig 10047 bp, 12 predicted proteins | sample 9134231 | NCBI WGS metagenome assembly JAEEGL01 (sample SAMN16246548, study PRJNA631951) | gut metagenome | biome: gut microbiome; feature: rumen; material: fiber-attached | host: Bos | place: Iran: Karaj | collected 2018-10 | reverse complement strand
CTCGGCGACCTTCTCCGCGTATTCCTCGCGGGAACGCTCGAGGTCGGTCGTCGCGATTCCCTTGCCGTAGGCCGGCTCGGGCGCGAGGTAGCTGAAGTCGAGGTCGGCCAGGCGCCGCTTCACGCCGTCAATCGCGGCGCGCAGGTCGATCTTGTGCTCCTCGTAGTTCAGCGCGAAGAGGTGGAGCTTCTCCGTGAAGTGGTCGAAGACGACGTAGATGTGGCCGACCAGGAATTCCGCTTCGGGGATGTTCAGCTCGTCGACCTGCGGGGCCAGGCGGATCGCGTCGCAGCGCGCGCAGAACTCGTAGCCCAGGTAGCCCACGCCGGAGGAGGGGATCGGGATGCGGTTCGGCGGCACCGTGTTCTCGGCGGAGATCATCGCCAGGGCGTCGAGGACGTCGCCCTCGCCCTCCTTCAGGAAGACGCGCTCCTCGCCGTCGACGACGATGGTGACGTCCTTCTCGTTCTGCCTCAGGCGGAACCCCTCGTCCACCATCAGCGTGGAATAGCGGCTGCGCCCGTGGGCGAAGCTCGCCGATTCGAAGATCGCCTTCGCGCCGAGCTTCTTCCCCAGCGAGAACGGCGTGTACCGTTCCCCGGGCAGGGCCTCGTAGACGCTGTCGACGCGCGGTTCGTACCCCGGGCGCTCGGTGACGTGCCTTTCCTTCGTCGTGGTTGCCATGCTGCTCCTCCGGCCCTCGGGCCGATGTCGGCCGCCGTTCCCCCGGGGAGCTTTCAGTCTTTCAGCGAAGAAGGCCTCCGGGAGTCCGGAAGCCTTTGTTGAAATCCAATGAGATTGCGACAAATGCCGGACTCTATGTCGAGTTCCGGCGCCACCAGAAGCGGGCGAGAGCGATTGTCGCGTTCTTCATGGCCCCGAATATATCCACCTCCGCGCGCTTTCGGCAAGGGGCACGGCGAAAAAAATTCCGAAAGGGCCGAAAACGGCCGAAACGCGCTAGAATCGGCCTTCGAGGCAGCGGGAGACCAGGATCCGCGAGACCGACTCGGCGCTCTGGTGGACCAGGCGGATCGCCTCGGAGGGCTCGACCCAGTCGGCGCCGTCCACCTCGGAGGAGAGCTTCAGCTCCGTCCGCGACGCGCGGGCGACGAAGCCGACCATCATCATCTCCTTCTTCGAGAACCACCAGGTGCCCTGGAGCCTCAGGTCGTCCACGTCGAGGCCGACCTCCTCGCGCACTTCGCGGCGGGCGCACTGCTCGGCCGTTTCGCCGGGCGCGACGTAGCCCGAGACGAGGTTGCGGAATTCCGTGGATATGTAATTCTGCCGCAGCAGGAGGACCCGGCCGTCGGGGCCGATCACCAGGACGATGGCGGCCACGGGGAAGACGGGGAACCACGGCCTGTCGCAGCGGACGCACCAGGGGACGCCGATCTCGTCGCCGAGGTCCCGCGGCTCCAGCGCCGCGCCGCAGTCGGGGCAGAACGAGAACTTCATCGCCTCCCCCGCTACTTCGCGACCGCGCCGGACTCGACGGCTTCGGAGGCCAGGCGGCGTCCGAGCGCGTCGGCTTCGAGGATCTGCCCGATGGTCGGGTCGTCGACGACCGTCGCGCGGGAGAGGACCCCCTCGATCAGCGCGGGGATTCCCGTGAAGGGGATCTTTCCGGAGAGGAAGGCGGGCACGGCGATCTCGTTCGCGGCGTTCATCAGCGCGGGGGCGGTGCCGCCGCGGCGTCCGGCCTCGAAGGCGACGCGCAGGCAGGGGAAGCGCTCCACGTCGGGCGCGAAGAAGGTCATGGTCCCGATCTTCGCCAGGTCGGCGCGCTCCATCGGGAAGGGCCAGCGGTCGGGATGGCTGAGCGCGTAGAGAATCGGGAGCCGCATGTCGGGCGCGGCCAGCTGCGCCATCAGCGAGCCGTCGCGGAACTGCACCATCGAGTGGATGATGCTCTGCGGATGGACGACGACGCGGATGTCGTCGTAGGAGGCGCGGAAGAGGAAGTGCGCCTCGATCACCTCGAGCCCCTTGTTCATCAGGGTGGAGGAGTCGATGGTCACCTTGGTCCCCATGTTCCAGGTGGGGTGCTTCAGCGCGCGGGCGGGCGTGATGGAGGCGAACTCCGACGCGGGCAGCTCGCGGAAGGGGCCGCCGGAGGCGGTCAGCTGGATCGTCTCGATCTCCTCGGCGGGGCGGGAGCCGATGCACTGGAAGATGGCGGAATGCTCGGAGTCCACGGGGAGCAGCGCCGCCTCGGGATGCGCCGCGAGGGCCTTCCAGACCACCTCGCCGGACATCACCAGGCTCTCCTTGTTGGCCAGCGCCACCTTCTTGCCGGCCTCGATCGCGCGGAGCGTGGGCAGGCAGCCGATGGCCCCCACGAGCCCGTTGAGCACCACGTCGACGTCGGGGTCGGTGGTCATGGCGACGAGCCCGTCGGTGCCCGAAAGCACCTCGATCCCGGTCGCGGCGCGCAGCTTCTCCGCCGCCTCCTCGTCCCACATCACGGCCTTCTTCAGCCCGTACCTGCGGACGATCGCGGCGACCTTCTCCCAGCTGGACTTCGCGGCGACGGAGACCAGCTCGAACCTGTCGTGGTGGATGTCGATCACCGACAGCGCGGAGGTGCCGATGCTGCCGGTCGCGCCAAGGAGCGCCAAACGCTGTTTCCGTGCCATAACCGCTCCGTCCCGAAAAGGGGGATGACTAGAAGATGGAGGCGCCGAGGCCGCCCCAGAAGAGGAGTTCCAGGACGGAGACGGCGACCGGCGCGGCGAAGAAGAGGCTGTCGAACCGGTCGTAGAGGCCGCCGTGGCCGGGGAAGAGGCGCGAGGAGTCCTTCACGCCGCAGGAGCGCTTCACCGCCGATTCCAGCAGGTCGCCGACGATCGAGGCGAACGCGAGGACGAGGCCAACCGCCAGGACGGTCTCCGCGCCCTGCAGCTGCGGCATCCAGTACGGGGCGACGCCCAGGGCGTAGGCCAGGGTCAGGAGGACGCCGCCCGCCGCGCCTTCGACGGTCTTCTTGGGGCTGATGCCCGGGCAGAGCTTGTGGCGCCCGAAGAGGCGCCCGGCGAAATAGGCGCCGCTGTCGGCCACCCACATCGCGACGGAGACGAAGAGGAAGGGGCCGGCGCCGGTCCAGCCGGGCTCGGGCCCGAAGAGCGACCAGAGCGCGGGGGCCACCCAGCAGCCGAAGAACCAGATCCCGAATCCCTGACGCGCCAGCCAGGGGAAGATCTCCTCGGTCTCCACGCGCGCGAAGGCGATGACCACCAGCCCGACGAAGACCAGCGCCTGCCAGAGGTAGTCGAGCGGGAAGGGCGACCGGAGGATGGTCAGGAAGACCAGCGTCGCCACGGGGGCGAAGAGGTCGAGCGAGGGGCCGCCCCACTTCAGGCGGACCATGCGGGCGAATTCCCACGCGCCCGTCGCGCAGAGGACGGCGAGCAGGACGAACCGGGTGGTTTCGCCGTGCCACGCGAGCGCCAGGAAGACCGGCGCGGCGACCACGGCGAAGAGAACGCGAACGACGAGGTTGTTCATTCCGCCTCCTCGGCCCCTTCTTCGTTCACGCCGCCGAACCGGCGGTCGCGCGAAGCGTAGAACTCCAGCGCGGCGCGCATGTCGTCGTCGCCGAAGTCGGGCCAGAGCTTCTGCGAGAAAAAGAGCTCGGCGTAGACCGACTGCCAGGGCAGGAAGTTCGAGACGCGGAACTCCCCTCCCGTGCGGATCATCAGGTCGACGTCGGGAAGATCGGGGACGAAGAGCGAGCCGGCGAACGCGGCCTCGTCGACCTCCTCGGGACGGATTTCGCCGGCGGCGGCGCGGGCGGCCAGCTTCGCGGCCGCGGCGACGATCTCCTGGCGGCCGCCGTAGGAGATGGCGAGGCAGAGGCGCATGCCCGTGTTTCCGGCGGTCTTCTCCTCGGCTTCGCGCAGCTTGGCGCGGCCGCGGGCGGGCAGCAGCTCGGGCTGGCCCAGGACCGTCATCCGGACGTTGCGCTCCATCATCTCGGGGACTTCGCGGTCGACCATCTCCCCGACGAGGTTCATCAGGAAGTCGACTTCGCGCTTGGGGCGCTTCCAGTTCTCGGAGCTGAAGGTGTAGAGCGTGAGGTTCCCCACGCCGGCGTCGGAGCAGAAGCGGACGACCTTGCGGGCGGTTTCGGTGCCCTGGCGGTGGCCGAAGACGCGCGGCTTCCCGCGGAGACGGGCCCAGCGGCCGTTCCCGTCCATGATGACGGCGATGTGCCTGGGAAGGACGGGCTCCATCGGGCTAGACCTTCAGGACGTCGGCCTCTTTGGCGGCGCAGAGCTCGTCGATCTTCGCGATGTAGCGGTCGGTGAGCTTCTGGACCTTGTCGGTCTCGCCCTTGAGCATGTCCTCGGGCCAGTCCTCGTCCTTGGCCTGGCGCTTGAGCGAGTCGTTCTCGTCGCGGCGGACGTTGCGCACGGCCACGCGGCCCTCTTCGGCGACCTTGCGGACGATCTTGGTCAGCTCCTCGCGGCGTTCGCCGGTGAGCATCGGGAAGGTGAGGCGGATGCAGGAGCCGTCGTTGGTGGGGGTGATGCCGAGGTTCGAGGCGAAGATCGCCTTTTCGATGGCGCCCAGCATCTGCTTTTCCCAGGGGATGATCGAGAGCACGCGGGGCTCGGTGGCCTTCACGCTCGCCACGTGCGAGACGGGGGTGGGGGTGCCGTAGTAGTCGACGTTCACGCCGTCGAGGACCGCCGCGCTGGCCAGGCCGGTGCGGATCTTGGACCATTCGCGCTGGCAGTTCTCCACCGCCTTTTCCATTCTCTCTTCGACAGAAGCCATGTCATTCTCCCGGCGTCACCAGAGTGCCCACGGGCTCTCCGCGAACCGCCTTTTCGAGGTTGCCTTCGTCCATCTTGCAGACCAAGATAGGCATCTTGTTGTCCCGGCACAAGGCGAGCGCGGCGGCGTCCATCACCTTGAGGTCCTTCGCCACCGCCTCGTCGAGCGTGAGCCTTTCGAACCGGCGCGCGCCGGGGTTCTTCATCGGGTCGGAGTCGTAGATCCCGTCGACCTTGGTGGCCTTCACCAGCACGTCGGCGCCGAATTCCAGGGCGCGGAGCGCCGCGGCGGTGTCGGTGGTGAAGTAGGGGTTGCCGGTGCCGCCCGCGAAGAGGACCACGCGGCGTTCCGCGACGGCCTCGTCGAGCCGGGCCTGCGAGAACCGTTCGCAGAAGCCGACCTCGGTCCCGGAGAGGAGCGCGCACTTCGCGCCGAGGGCGCGGAGCGCGTCGCGGAGCGCGAGGCAGTTGATGACCGTGCCGAGCATCCCCATCTGGTCGCCGGTCTCGCGGCGGACGCCGCCTTCGGCGCTGGCGGAGATCCCGCGGACGATGTTGCCCGCGCCGATCACCACGCCGAAATCCGCGCCCAGTTCGTGGACGCGGACGATCTCTTCGGCCATGGAGCGGACGATTCCGGAGTCGATTCCGGAGCCCTTGGCCCCGGCCAGCGCTTCTCCGCTGAGCTTGAGCAGAACTCTACGATAGGCGGACATGCGACCTCCGGGGTTTGCGGACCGCGCCGGCCCGGAGGGTCGGCGCGGAGCTTGCTACTTGCCCAGCGCGAAGCGGACGAACTGCTTCACTTCGATCTTCGAGGCGCCGATTTCCTTGGCGACTTCGGCGATCAGCTGCTTGCAGCTCTTCTTGGCGTCGAACGCGGTGGACTGTTCTTCCAGGCAGACTTCCTTGTAGTACTTGCCCAGACGGCCTTCGACCTGGCGGTCGACGAACTCGGGCTTGGTACCGGCCTGGGCGGCCTGTTCGCGGTAGATCTCGCGTTCCTTGGCGACCAGCTCGGGGTCGATTTCGGAGGGGCGGATCGCGATGGGCGCGAAGGCGGCCACCTGCATGGCGGTGTTCTTGGCCAGTTCGGCGGCCTTTTCGGGTTCGGCGCCTTCGACGGACATCTTGACGAGCACGCCGATCTTGCCGCCCATGTGGGAATAGAGCCCGACCACTTCGTTCGCGGCCTTTTCGAGGACCGCGAAGCGGCGGATGCCCATCTTTTCGCCGATCTTGCCGGTCAGCTGTTCCCAGGCGTCGTGGATCGTTTCGCCGTTGGAGAGCTTGAGGGCGTTGAGGGCGTCGAGGTCCGCGGGGGCGTTGTCCATCACGAGCTGCAGGCATTCCTTGGCCAGCGAGTTGAACTCGTCGAGGTTGCCCACGGGCTCGGTTTCGCAGTTGGCTTCGATCGCCACGGCGCGGGAGGCCGTCTGGGCGAGGAGGACCTTGCCCATGTTGGCGTCGCGGTCGGCGCGCTTGGCGGCGGTGGCGGCGCCCTTCTTGCGGAGGATCTCGACGGCGGCCTGTTCGTCGCCGTTGGCCTCGTTGAGGGCCTTCTTGCAGTCGAGCATGCCCGCGCCGGTCTTTTCGCGCAGGGCCTTCACCATTTCGGCGGTAACCATCTTAGTTGTCCTCCTTGGCTTCGACGGCGGCGGCGACGTCCTTGTCGGCCACGGGGGCGGCGGAGACGGCGGCGTCGACCAGCGCGGTCATCAGCAGGTCGAGGGCCTTGACGGCGTCGTCGTTGCTGGGGATCGGGTAGGTCACGAGGTCGGGGTCGACGTTCGTGTCGCAGAGGGCGATCACCGGGATGTGGAGGCGGTTGGCTTCGGCCACGGCCAGGTGTTCGTGCTTGATGCTGGAGATGACGACCAGGCCGGGCTGGCCCTTCATGTTGCGGATGCCGCCGAAGACCTCGTTCAGCTTTTCGCGTTCGCGGCCGAGCATCAGCACTTCCTTCTTGACGCGGTTCTTGATCGAGCCGTCCTTTTCCATCTGCTCGATTTCGCCGAGGCGCTCGATGGAGCGGCGGACGGTCGAGAAGTTGGTCAGCATGCCGCCGAGCCAGCGGGTGATCACGTAGCTTTCGCCGAGCTTTTCGGCGCAGGCCTGCATGACGGGGCGGGCGATGGGCTTGGTGCCCACGAAGAGGATGGGGCGGCCGGAGCGGCGGACGTTCACCAGCGCCTCCTGGGCGGCGGCGAGGCGTTCGAGCGTGCAGCGGAGGTTGATGACGTGGACCCCGTTGCGTTCGCCGAGGATGAAGCGGCGCATCTTGGGGTTCCAGCGACGGGTCTGGTGGCCGAAGTGGACTCCGGCTTCGAGCATTTGGGCCATGGAAGGCGTGGACATCTTGGTCTCCTTGGTTGTTGCTTCCCCGCCCGCCTCCGGTCCGGAACCCGCTCGCGCGGGCACCTCCGGGCCATCTGCGGCAGACAGGTGTCTGGTTGTTGTCGTCTGCTGTGCGGCGAAGACTAGCGCTTGGAGAACTGGAAGCTCTTGCGCGCTTTCTTGTGGCCGTACTTCTTGCGTTCCACCGCGCGGGAGTCGCGGGTCAGGAGACCCTTGGCGCGCAGGGCGGAGCGGAATTCTTCGTTGGTCTGGACGAGGGCGCGGGCGATGCCCAGGCGGAGGGCGCCCATCTGGCCGCTGATGCCGCCGCCGACGGCCTTGGCCTCGACGTCCCACTGGTCGCCGTTCTCGAGGGTGGCGAAGGGGAGGTTGGCGATCATGACCTGCACGTCGGACTGGAAGTAGTCCTTGAAGTCGCGGCCGTTGACGATGCGCTTGCCGGTGCCGGGGCGCAGCTTGACGGCGGCGACCGCTTCCTTGCGACGGCCGGTCGCGCGGTACATGACTTCGTTCTTCTTGGTAGCCATTGTTCGTTTCCTCTCCGATTAAAGGGTCACCAGTTCGGGCTTCTGCGCCTTGTGGGGATGTTCGGCGCCGGCGTAGACGTGCAGCTTTTCGAACATCCTGTCGCCGAGGGCGGTCTTGGGGAGCATGCCCTTGATCGCGTGTTCGACCGGGTAGGTCGGATGCTTGCGCATCATGTCGGCGTAGCTGGTGGTCTTGGAGGAACCGGGACGGGGGCTGGCGGAGAAGTAGCCCTTGGTTTCGGCCTTCTTGCCGGTCAGCACGGCCTTCTCGGCGTTGATGACGACGACGTAGTCGCCGGCGTCGACGTCGGGAGACCACTGGGGTTTGTTCTTGCCGCGGAGCAGCAGGGCAACGCGGGAGGCGAGACGGCCGATCGGCATGCCGGCGGCGTCCACGAGGAGCCATTTGCGCTCGATGTTCTTGGGGTTGAGGAACTGTGTCTTCATCGTTCGTCCTTGACGGTCGGAGCTGCCCGCGGCGACCATCGTCAAATGTTTGCGTAGCTTTCCGGCGGGACCGGTGGGCTCATCCAAGCGGGCCAATTATAGAAAAAGCGGCGCCGTTTGTCTCCCCCGGCCGTCCAAACGGCCTCTTTTTCGCATTCCCGGCGCCGGAATGGCGAAAATCCGGCGGTTCTGGCGCAATCAGCGCGAAAATCGGGCGCCTGGCGGAAAAAGGGGGCATAAGGTATAATTGCGGGCAAACGCGAAAGGAGGCCGACCATGAAGAAACTCGGAGCGATTGCGTCCATTGCCCTCGCCGCGCTCGCGCTCGTCGGCTGCGGAGATGACGGCGGAACCTCTGCCCCTTCCGGCGAAAACGCAGACGGCTCCTCTCATGGGACGATGACGGACGACCGCGACGGCCGGACCTACAGGACGGTGGTCATCGGCGCCCAGACGTGGATGGCCGAGAACCTGGACTACGAATACAAGGCGAACGATTCGACCTACGGCAACTGGTGCTACGGCGACAGCACCGACGGTTGCGCCAAATACGGCCGTCTCTACACCTGGGCCGTCGCGATGGACTCGGCGACGACCGGCTGCGGGGACAGTGTCGAATGCGAGGCCGCCGGAGGAAGGGTCCAGGGCATCTGCCCCGATGGCTGGCATTTGCCGAGCCGCGCGGAATGGGACGTCCTCTTCGCGGCCGTCGGCGGCAGTTCCGTTGCAGGCGCGGCGTTGAAGGCAAGTTCCGGATGGGACAACGTCAACGGCTCCGACGCCTACGGTTTCTCGGCGCTTCCGTCCGGTGGCTGGACCAGCGTCAAGGGCACGAGCGGCGCAGGCGCCGTCGCGTACTTCTGGTCCTCTTCGCAGAGCACCCTGTACCGCGCGCTAAGCGTGCTCCTGAACTATGGCGACGGGGGCCTGTACCTTCCCCAAGACATGGGCAATGGCTACGCGGTGCGGTGCGTGAAGGACTGACGTTCCGCGATTTCGATTTCAAAGAGCCGCGGCGATTGTCGCGGCTCTTTTTGTGCCTCGCGCCAAAGGCGCCATCGTACGCACTGGCGACCGGCACCCGGCGACTAGTCCTTCACATGGACCGCGTCGGCGAATTCCTTGACGAGGGCGAGGTTGCGGACCTTTTCCCAGATGTTGCCGGTGACGATCATCGAGGCGCCGGCCTCCACCCGTTCCCGGGCCATTTCGGGCTTCACCAGCCCGCCGCCGACGATGACGTTCGTGGGGACATTGCCCGCGACCGCCTTGACGTGGTCGATCCCGACGGGGCGCAGGGCGCCGGAGCCGGCTTCGAGGTAGGTCCAGCGCATCCCCATCATCGAGGCGGCCAGGGCGTGCACCAGCGAGAGCTTGGGCTTGTCGGCCGGGATGGGGCGGGTGTTCGAGATGAACTCGACCGAGGTGGTCCGGCCGCCGTCCACCAGGACGTAGGCGGTGGGGATGGGCTCGATCTTCGCCGCGGCGACCACGACGGAGCCCTTGATCTGCTCCTCGATCAGGTACTGCGGGTTGCGGCCGCTCACCAGCGAGGTGAAGAGGATCGCCTGCGCGCCGGGGACGACGTGGGAACCGCCGCCGGGGAAGAGGACGACGGGCAGGGTGAACCGCTCGCGCAGCGTCTTGACCATCTGCGCGTAGAGCGGGGTGCCCATGAAGGAGCCGCCCACCAGGAAGAGGTCGGCGCCGCCTTCGGCCGCCATTTCGGCGGAGGCGAGGAAGCTCTCGGGCGTGTGCGAGTCGGGGTCGAGCAGCACGGCGAAGACGCCGCCGCGCCTTTCCCGGGTCTCCAGCAGTCCTTGTTCGACCGGGCCGATCATGCGAGCGTCCTTTGCAGCGCGGGCGCGGCGGCGGCGAGGGCTTCGTCGAGCTTTTCGGGGTTCTTCGCGCCGGCCTGCGCGCGGTCGGGG
>JAEEGL014677256.1_pt1 | contig 10047 bp, 6 predicted proteins | sample 9134231 | NCBI WGS metagenome assembly JAEEGL01 (sample SAMN16246548, study PRJNA631951) | gut metagenome | biome: gut microbiome; feature: rumen; material: fiber-attached | host: Bos | place: Iran: Karaj | collected 2018-10 | reverse complement strand
TGGTTTATCACTCATCAGGCAATGTTTGATTCTGGAAATGACAACAATGAAGTTACAAGCATGGTGGAATGGAAATGTGTGTCCAAAAAACAAGGACTTTTATTCAAAAAGGTTGTTTCTGAATTGACAGATATTCTAGAAAGGCATCCTCAGATGTTTGTGCGCAACTCATTGATTAAGATTGGTGAAGATGCACGTAAAATCTATGGTCTAGAAAATATTCGTGATATTATCATGCATGGAGCAAGAATGGAGCAAAGTTCTCCTAAACGCTACTATTGGGATATAGATAATAAAGGGAAACAGAATGCTTGGTCAATGGTCTTAAACGAAAGTAAGAAAGCAAATGATAATTGGCCTATCTCATCTTTGAAAGGTGAACTACTGCGTTTTCTGCCTGTGGATGGAAGTATAATGGATTTTGATGAAATTCGCAGAAATGACACGCCATGTCCTATACCTAAAGGCTTGCCTGCTTATCCGCGTGCCACGACAATCACTCTGTTTTTGTATGACATGCTTGAAAAGGCATGGGCCTCCATCAATGATTCTGTATTCAATACCAGTGATGTTTTCAAACAGCGTCGGCTAAACAAATTGATAGCGACATTTCCTTCCGCATGGAATACGGATGAGATTGAAACGTACAAGAAACGTTTTCAAGAAGCGATTGAAATTTTTCATATCATGAATTTCGATAAGACTGAGCCAAAGATTCAATTGGAAATGGATCTTGATGAAGGGGCGGCCAGTCAATTGCCGATTGTCTTCAGTGAAATACACAAGCTTCATGATGACTATATTGCTTGGATTGAACAGAATAGTATCAAAGGAAATGATTATGTCCGTGTCATGAATATTGACATCGGTGGAGGAACAACAGACTTGGCAATTATTGAGTATGGGCAATTGGGCAAGGTCATTGGAGCTGTTGCAATTCATTCAAGTCTAATTTTCAAGGATGGTTTCAATATTGCCGGTGATGATTTGATGAAGCGAATCATTGAAAAGATGATTCTGCCTTTGTTGGCACATGTCTCGCATAACCCTGAAAAAGTGTGGCAATTGTTAAATGAACTGAATTCGAATCAAGAAAAGATTAAACGAGTCCAGTTTGTGAAGCTATGCCTGATGCCATTGGCGATTAAGATCATGCAAATGGTTGATGGAAATGAACCCATGCCTGTTCTGGATCCGATTGATATTGGCATTGGAGCGGATATCTGGAGTAAATTCGAATCATATCTTGGCATTCCTGCGGATAGTGGACGTTGCATTCCATACATACGTTCAGAATTGCAGAATTTGGTTGATGAGACGCTTGGAGACATTTTCCACAAGAGTGCGGAGAATATAACCGAACATAATGTGGACATCGTCATCATCAGCGGCAAGACGTCAGAATTGCCTCAAGTCCGTAATCTGGCTGAAAGATATCTTCAAGGAGTGAAGATTATCTCGACAGGACAATATGAGGCTGGCTCCTGGTATCCATTTGGAAATAATGGAAAAATAGCAGATGCCAAATCTGTCACAGCTGTTGGAGCTGCGTTGTATAGTGGTATTGTGAATGGTATGTTAACCAATTGGAGTATCCAGTTTGATATTTCGCCCCAATTGCACAGTCAGTATGAATGGAATGTCTTGTCGGAATGGGAAAAGAATCCGTCACGCACAGGTTTCATGACCAACGAAGATTCATCTGTTGAAGTGACTCTTTTGGTGAATTCCATTATCGCGCGTCGCCAGTCAAAAGGTTCAAAAATCGAACCGAGGTATAAGCTTGTCTGGAAGCATTCAGATTCTACATCTTCAAATCTTCCTATTCGAGTAATGTTTGAAAGAACTATTAAGGGGCAAGTGGAATATCTTGTCATTAAATCTGCATCGTATTCTCTGAATAATAATCAAGTCAAAAATATCACAGCTGACGATTTGGAGCTGATTGACTGGTACAGTGCGGATACGGAATATTGTTTCTGGCAGGATTCAGGAGTATTCACGAAACAGGAGGATTTGGATTCCAGTATAAAAGATTATATGGCAAGAGATGATAATTCTTCTAAAGCAAAAAATGAGTTATCTTCTGCAAAAGAAGATAACTCAAAAACGATACAAAACATGAAGCTATTACATGATATGAATGATGATGATTTAGACAGTTCTGCGAGAAAGTCACGAATAGGTCGTAGAAAAACAAAACTGTAATGTAATTATATATAGAAAGAGATATGGTAGATAATAATTCACCTATGAATGTTCCAATGGTTTCAGAGATTCCTCAAGACCATATTATGGATATTGAAAGGCAGTTGAACAGTCTTTCTCATAATTGCCATGGATTTAAGCAATTTGAAGAAACGATATTTCATTCAATTGATGACATGCGTAAATCATTTAATGAAATTAAGCCTTTCCTTAGACTTTGGGAAAAGTATAAAAAGCAATTATCGGAAATAATGGCTTCTGAAGAATCTATAGAGGAGGGTATAAAACGGTATAATGAATATCCTATAATTCAAAAAGAATTATCAGATCGTCTAGAAGAATTACATAAAAAAGATGAAGAATTGCAGAAGTGGTCTGACTCCTCTCTTAATCAAGAACTCATCTTTGAAAAGAATAGTAGAGAAGAGTGCCAGAGAAAATTGGACGAGGCCCTTAGCAAGCTGCAATCAGCTATTCAAGACAAATCTGCAGATGAAGAAAAGCTTCGACAATTGCAAGTTGAAAATGAAAATCTTCAGGAAGATAACAAGAGACTATCCGAAGAAAATGGCTTCATGAAAAAGCAATTGGAGACGACGATTGAGAATTATCATGAGAAATCTGAAAGTGTTTCACGTTTACAAAATGATTTGAATGTTTATAAAAGCTTCCGTGGACTAGTTGCTGATGCTTTCAAGGTTGATGCAAATTCAGAAAAAGAGTTCAGTGAGGCTCTTCAAACAACAAAGAAAATTCTAATTACATGTGTGGAATATTCAAGAGACAAACAATACGATATTCAGGAAGGTTTTGAAGACTTGATAAATAATATTAAAAGTCTACAAACATTAATAATAAGTAATGCTAAATTGAAAGATGAAATTGCCTCAACTCAAAGGATGATTAAAGAACAAGAATCTAAACTATTCGAATATGAATTAAAAAATAGAAGACAAGTTGCAGAACTTGACTCACTTAATAAAGCAATAGAAGATAAAGATAGCGAGAATAAAAAGATAAAAGAAAATGAAACGATAATAAATTCAAGATGTCAAGTGTTAGAAGACAAAGCAACACTAAATGCAAGAATTATTTCAATTTTCACATCAATTGATAATAATTTGGAAAAACAAGTAAATGACATTTTAAATATTGGAAATCAGTATGAAGATCTTAGTTTTATAAGTGACTTCATTAAACAGATTGTCATGAAATATAATCGATTAGTGGAACTTGATAAAATAACGCAACAATACGAATTGCCAGAATTGTCTTGCTTGTCACTTCAGCAAATGATAGTCAAGTATTTAGGATATGATAAGATTAAACAAAATCATGATATTTATGTGCATTTTATAAATGAATTATTCATTTTGAATGGAAAGCCAAGTATAGTGAGTTTGGAACAAGATCAACAGAATAATGTATTAAGTTCATTTATTGCTGAGTATAATCGCACTCTATCTTTATGTCATTATTTTGATTCTTCAGAAGATACTGGAGATATATCTCTTGATGTTTGGGAATCTCATCAAGCCCAAATGAATAAATCCCTTGATGACTTTTATCAATCTGTTAGCCAATTGACGGATTTTTCTGAAAAAATAGGAAGCACAGCATATGACAAGATATCCATCCTGCCATTAGTACAGAAGAAAATCAACCAGACAATAGGAGCCGCCATATATAGCATAAATTATTCAAGAAAAGAAGTTGAAGAATCAAACAATATGCTGGCTACTGTTCATGAGCTCCGATTGAAACTGGAAAGAGCGACGCATTTGTTGGAGATTCAGGAAAAGAAATTATATCCTAAAATATTGACTTCTGGAATTGAGGGACGGCAAGACAGACTTATAAAAGATATTGAGGCTGGACTAGAAATTGAAAATCCTGATGCATTAGCTCTTAAATCCTATCTAGGACTTTTGAGATTCGTGGAAAGCTCGCCCAATGAGGTCAGTCTGGAATCGTTGATATGGATATTACAGAAATTGTCAATATCTTTGTATAATTTTTATCAAGATATAATATCAGAAGATAGTAATGATATTAAAACAGATCAGGAAATATATGAGATAATGCAACAATTGATGAAGAAAATTAATAAGAACATTCTTCATGGTGAATTGTTTTTAGGAATGCCTCGGCTAGGAGAAGGAATTGACCAGACATCAATGGAACTTGATACGGATGATAAACCCAATGTTGTCCATGCGGTCACGGCCTGGAGAATCTCAGATTCAAAACATCAAATACAATGTAAGGCTCTGGTGAAATAAAATTAGTTTATTTGATAATCATAACCTGTAACAAACTCACAAACAAGGAGAAACAATCATGGCAAGACGTCTTCCTATTTATCTGCTTCTCGATACATCAGGCTCTATGTGCGGTGAAGCAATTGCAGCTGTTCAAAATGGTGTACAGATGGTGATTAGTGCATTGCAAAATGACCCACAAGCACTTGAGACAGCGTACATCAGTATCATTACGTTTGAATCCGAAGTAAAGCAATTGATTCCTTTGACGGAACTGAGTCAATTTACTCCACCAATATTAACAGCTAATGGATTAACATCCATGGGTGGGGCATTAAAACTTGTATCTGACTGTGCAGATAGAGAAGTGATAAAAAATACTCCGGATACCAAAGGTGACTGGAAGCCGATGGTTTTTATCATGACAGATGGTATGCCTAATGATGATTTTGATTCAGGATTAGCCGTTTTTAAAGCACATAAATGGGGTATGATTGTTGCCTGTGCAGCAGGTGCAGCAGATGAAAAACTCCTGCAACAAATTACGGAGAATGTCGTCAAATTGTCAACAGCGGATGCAGAATCCATAAAGGCCTTCTTCAAATGGGTATCCCAATCCATCACGACTAGTTCCAAGAGCGTGGGAGCGACAAATCAAGAGATAACGTCCATTGATCAATTGCCGCCTCCGCCACCTGAAATATCTATTATTTGATGATATGTATTGTTTCATTGAAGTCATCTACCGCACAAGTACTATAGATGACTTCAAGATTGGATTATCATGTTCTATATCAGAGGCTCTCAATGGCACGCAGACTTCCTGTTTATCTAATACTAGATACATCCCATTCCATGGGCGGGGAACCTATAAGGGCTGTGCATGATGGAATACAAATGCTGGTTAATGCATTGATGGACACTCCAGAGGCTTTGGAGACAGCATATTTAAGCATTATTGCTTTTAATACTCATGCACAGCAAATACTTCCACTCACGGAATTAAATCAAATTGTACTACCTAAGTTTTCAGCACATGGGTGGACTGCTTTGGGTGAGGCATTAAAAATGACAACAGAATGTGCAAATAAAGAAGTGGCCAAAAACACACCTATTGTAAAAGGAGACTGGAAACCAATGGTTTTCATTATGTCAGATGGACATGCAACGGATAATCTAACATCTGGTATAGAATATTTCCAACAATATAAATGGGGGGTGGTCGTTGCTTGTGCTGTTGGAAGAGTCCAGGCAAAAGGGCTTGCAGAATTACAAGCAATTACTTCCAATGTCATCCAGCTTGATGCCAAAGATAGTGAATCAATTAAAGAGTATTTTAAATGGGTATCCCAATCCGTCATCAGTAATTCAATTAGTGTGGGTGTTGGTAAAGACATCATAACAAATATGGAACAATTGCCGCCACTTCCCTCCAAGATATCAATAATATCATAAGAAAAGGACTACTAGAAAATCGTTGAATGGACAATTGATATGATTAGTGAGAAGATAGACCATCAGAAGGGTGTTTCGAATACAACCAATTGTATTCAAAATTTATCCATTGATGAGATTATACAAGCATTTGATAAACAGTTGATGCTTGAAAGAATACCGAATGGATTGGAAAAACAGTCGTATCGTTATGAAAGATTGTTAAATGAATTGTTGGCTAACTTCCCAAATGTTCAACTAAAAAATGTTGGCATTGTAGAAAAGGATACTGGGCTGGATGTGGAACTGGACAATGACAAACTTTTGATTACAGGTTTGCCTAAAGTTCATGGTATAGTCAACATCTATATTGAATATGAATTTGAATATAAAAAAATCAATCAAGTTATATTACATAAATCCCTTCAATCAATGATGATTCTTCCTGACCCCAAAACCTTATGGAAGAACCTGCCGCCGAATTCTGAAGCTCCTTATCAAACCCCCAATGAAAAAGCATTATCATGCAATGACATATATGGTAAGACGTTGATAGCAGCTAGCAAACGTGGACGTTCCCATGCTCATGAAGGCAAATTTCGGGATGATGACTTTGAAGTAAAATGGATTCCTGAAACAGGTTGGTTGATTGTAGCTGTATCAGATGGAGCAGGTTCGGCTGAATTTTCACGGAAAGGAGCGCAAATTGCCTGCTTGACTTTTGTCAATGAGCTGAATGAAAAACTCTCAAATATAGAGACAAATACTAAAATTGAGGCTATTCAAGATGAACGCATACAAGAACAGACAATGGAGCATTTGCTTTTAACTATCGCACATAAGGCTGCCCTCAATATTCAGGAATTTTCTGAAAAAGTTGAACAACCTATTAAAAAATTCTCTGCAACTTTCTTGGGCTATGTGGCCAAGAAGATTAAGGAACAGTGGCTGATATGCGCGGTAGGCATAGGCGATGGAGCAATCGCCATTGTTGATGACGATGACAGACTTTATCTCATGAACAAGCCCGATGGTGGAGAGTATGTCGGGCAGACAAGATTTCTGACGACACCAGAAGTTTGGAAGGATCCTCAGCATCGTGTTATATCAGCGAGAGTTGATAAAGTCCGATATATCTTTTCAATGACTGATGGTGTAAGTGATCCCAAATTTGAAACAGACAACAATCTTCTTGACGTACGTAAGTGGCTGGATTTCATAGATGATCTTTTCATAAAATCAGAACATCCTATAAATTTACTGGCAAGGAACAGCAACTTGGAAAACAATTTGCTAAGTTGGCTTGATTTTTGGTCGAAGGGAAATCATGATGATCGTACATTGACAATTCTGTTTTGACAGGAGCTGAATATGGGGAATGATATAAAATCTGCAATAGCCAAGGATGGATCGAAAGTTCTATTTGTCATGACAAATGACCCACCTTCAGGCACCATGAAATATGTTTATTTTTCTCCAAATAAAGATTATGTAGTTGCTTTTTACCATGATAATAAGCAACCGGATTACCGACAGAAAGAGCGAATTGAAAAAATCGTTACAAAATATCGTGACGATATTATGAATCAGGAAGGTGGTGACTATTGGAGACAATTGTTTTGTTGGCCAGAGAAAATTGTTGAATGGGACGGAAAGTTTGGAATTGTCGTTCCAGCATATGGGGTAGATTTTTTCTTTCAAAAAGATCCAGTACGTAAGGGCAAAGAAAAAGAAGGCAAGTGGTTCGCCTCAGCAAAGTTACTGCGAATGATTCCACCTGAAGAAAGAGGAAACTTTTACAATTATTTAAAAATAAGCCTAAAACTCGCTCAGGCTGTGCGTAGGATGCACGCTGCGGGGTTGGCACATTCAGATTTGTCATATAAGAATGTACTGATAGATCCGACTAGTGGCAAGGCCTGTGTCATAGACTGTGACGGTCTTGTGGTACCACAAAAATATCCTCCAGAAGTTTTAGGTACACCGGATTTCATCGCACCAGAAGTTATAAAATCAATGGAGTTGCCTCAAGACAAAAGAATCATGCCATCACAGTCGACAGACAAACACGCCTTGGCAGTGTTGATTTATATGTATTTGCTCCATAGACATCCCTTACGCGGGGGGCGATTCTTTGGACCTGATGTCAATGATGAAGAGACATTGCTCATGGGGAGCGATCCATTGTTCATTGAACATCCAACCAATCATCTTAACCGTAATATGAAGCGTGAATTTGGAGATAAATATAATGATTATCTCCCATGGGTCGACTTAGACGTTTTCTCTGCAGAGAAGATATGTGGCCCATATCTTTGGCACCTATTTCAAAAGGCCTTCATAGATGGTTTGAAAAATCCGATGAACAGGCCAATTGCCAATGACTGGGAAAACGCACTGATTAAGACCTCGGACATCATACTGAAATGCAATAATCAAAAATGTCCGCAGAAATTCTTTGTATATGACAACTCTAGACATCCGCGTTGTCCATTCTGTGGAACTCCTTATCATGGGAAGTTACCAGTTCTGAATTTTTACACAAAAGGTAAAGATACTTTCAATTCTGATGGGAGCAGATTATTAGTCTGGGATGGACAATCTTTGTTCAAATGGCATGTGTATAAAGGATATTTCCCAAATGAAAAATTGAAAGCTGAAGACAAAGGACGAGTTGGTTATTTCCGGTTGCATCAAGGTGATTGGATTCTTGTCAATGAAAAAGTACCTGACATGTTTGAGATAACAGGAGGAGGTAAACAGCAAATCCTTCCTGGTAAATTTGTCAAACTGCATGAGAACATGCAAATCCTTTTGTCTGCAAGTGAAAATGGCAAAATGATTGTCGTCCAAATGGCAGGGGAGTAAATTGTCAGTCATGGGTTTTCGCTATTTCAGAAGAATCCGTTTGTTTCCGGGTGCATACCTAAACATAGGCAAAAACGGAACATCACTGTCTTTGGGACCTCGTGGTATGAAAACAACAATCAGTTCCAAAGGTATACGTCATTCTTTCGGTATCCCCGGAACCGGTTGGAGCTATCAGACTCCTTTGAAAAAGTGGAAAGACAACAATAATCAATCCCCAAACATAGGAAACAATTCACAAGAACAAAAGAACGTTACAGAAAACGATTACCAAAAGTTGGAATTCAGTTTCTTGAAGAAATTGATTTGTCCAAAAGAAGAAATGGCATTGGCTCAAGGCATACAGGCATGTCTTCTGCAAGACTATTCTGAAGCAGAATTATATCTTAACCAAGCCTTATGTTATGTAGATGGGGCGTTTACTCTTGGTGTTGTTTATCTTAATGAAGGTCGATATGCTGAAGCTGAAATGCAATTAGCAAAAGCAGAACAAACTCCAGAATCAATAGGAGAATTTTATCGAAAATATGATCTTGGAATGAAAATGCATATTGAGATAACACCATATTATGCAGTTGATTATGAAGCAAATGCCATGGCTTCTTATATTGCCCATGTCAAGGCATTCCAACAATTGAATCGACATGCTGATGCATGTCGATTGCTTCTGGCATTATATAAGGTGATGCCTCAAAATTTGGATATCATGATTTTTCTTGCGGAAATTGTTCTCGAGAAAGAACCTGGTAATCAGCAATGGATGAATGCAATCATCAACATGACGAATAATCTGCAAAATGATTCATATGCCCATGCTGTTTTATTGTTGTCAAAAGCCGAGGCTTTTGACAATATAGGGATGACGGATGTTGCGATAACAACACTTACATCCGTATTATCCAAGAAGAAAGATCGCCCATTGGATTTTCTTCTTGAAGCCCAATATCAACGTGGAGTATTATTTTTGAAGATTGGTAAAAAGCCTCAGGCAAAGAAAGATCTGAACGCTGTTTTTGCCATAAATCCAAACTACGCAAATGTTAATCAATTGCTTGGACAATTATAGGACGAATGTTCTACACAAGGCCAATGGATGTAGGGGCTGATTTATCAGTTCGATGTGTTCATCTTCGAACTGAAGGTGAACACATCGTAGATCAAGTCATCAGCCTTTGGGATGGCTCTTCTTGCATTGCTCATTCCAGGCGATTTCGGCGTCACGCTCAACTTGATACCAGCCAATCAGAGAACTGCCTTTGCAGGATACGTCATCGCA
>JAEEGL014248045.1_pt1 | contig 10047 bp, 11 predicted proteins | sample 9134231 | NCBI WGS metagenome assembly JAEEGL01 (sample SAMN16246548, study PRJNA631951) | gut metagenome | biome: gut microbiome; feature: rumen; material: fiber-attached | host: Bos | place: Iran: Karaj | collected 2018-10 | reverse complement strand
TGCTTAAATTGGACAGTTAAACCCCGGCCCGCTTTTTGCGTCTAACGGGCGTATGCAGGCTAAGGAACAGTTCTTCAACGACTTGGTTCGGCAGTACAGCGAAAGGCTGTACTGGCACGTGCGTTCCATGGTGGGAAGCCATGAGGACGCAGATGACCTGCTGCAGGACATATTCATCAAGGTCTGGAATTCCCTGGACACGTTCCGCGGGGATTCCGAAGTCTTCACCTGGCTCTGGCGGATTGCCACAAACGAAACCATCAGCCATCTGCGCAAGGCGCGGGTGCGTGCGGCGCTGTCATTTTCACGCATCGACGGCGAGGCCGAAAGGGTCAGCGACCCCGACCCCCGTATCGACGGCGACGCCGTTATGCGCAGGCTGCGTGTGGCCCTGATGAAACTGCCGGACAAGCAGCGCCTTGTGTTCGGCATGCGCTACTGGGAGGAACTCAGCTACGAGCAGATCAGCGAGATAACCGGAACCAGCGTCGGCGCGCTCAAGGCGTCCTACCACTATGCATTCGAGAAAGTCAAACAATATTTAACCGACAATGATTAAACCTTCAACCAGCGACTGCGTCAAAGAAAGCGAAATGAAAAAGCAAATGCCATATTCGATGCCGGAAGGCTACCTGGACAGTCTGCAGGAACGGCTGGAACAGATTCCGCACAGGCGTGCGAGGATCAATCTCACACCGTACTTCGCGCTGGCGGCAAGCATCCTTCTGCTTGTAGTCGCCGGGAATTTCTTCCTGAGCCGCACGCAGGCCGTCGCACCGGTATCCGATGACGCGATCATCGAGTACATCATCGAATCCGGCACCACGCTCGCACAGGTTGAAAATATTTATTAAAAAACAGGTTGAAATGAAAAAGTTGTTTGTCTCCATGCTTGCAGTCTGCCTCGCAGCCGCAGCATTCGCCCAGGCCCAGGGCGACCGCAAAGGGGCCAAGCCTGATTTCGAAAGGATCAAGGCGGAAAAAGTTGCATTCATCACCTCCGAAGTAGGTCTCACCTCCAAGGAAGCCGAAGCCTTCTGGCCGATCTACAACAGGATCGACGAGCAGCAGCGCGAACTGAACAAGGCCGAGCGCAAGGCCTTCAAGGCACTGAACGACGCCATCAAGGCCGGCACCGACACCAAGGACCTCCTGGATGAATGGATCAACGCGAAAAACGCCAACGTGAACCTCCACATGCGTGCGGTCAAGGATTACAGGAAAGTCCTTTCCGAAGAGAAGGTCGCGAAGTTCTACACATGCGAAGAGAAGTTCCTGCGCCGCCAGCTCGGCAAACTCGGCGGAGGCAAAGGCCGGATGAACGGCCGTGGCAACGGCCACCGGGGCCAGATGGGAGCCGGCAGGATGAACGGCCGCGATGGCTGGAACGGCAATATGGGAGGACGTGACGGCCGGAATGGCTGGAACGGCGAAGGCCGTATGCGCGGCGGCTCCCCCGACTCAAGCCGCAGAGGGAATGCCGAGAACATCTGACATCATCCCGCCACGCGCCTTAGCGGCGTCGGATGCAAGTCGCTGAGTCATCGGCAGTTATAAAAAATCGTCCGGGTTAAAAAACCCGGACGATTTTTTGTAATTCACTGAACGTCAACCGATTGCATTCGACGGCCCATTACCGGACGGCGCTACCCCACTCGGCACGGAGCCGGTCGCAGAGGTGCATTCCGTACAGTATCTCGGCGTGAGGCATCTGTGGCGGCTCAATCAAACCGCTCTCAATGGCGTCGCGACAGGCCCGGAATTCATATTCGAATCCGGTAATCTGCTCCGGCAGAATTATTTCCCGTTCTATTACGTGGCGCTTGCGGCAGACTTTTATGCTCCTGGGGTTGATCAGGTCATCGAACAACAGATAACCCGTCGTGCCGGCAATGACCGCTTCGTTACCGCCCTGGCACCATGCCGAGGCCTGCAGGGATGCCATCGTGCCGTCGGATAGAATCATGGTAATATCCTCGGTGGCATCGACGCCCGTATCAGCCAATACGCAGGTGGTATTGATACGTTCAACCGGACTGTCACAATACATTCTTACGAAATTGAGAAGGTAAACGCCCAGGTCCAGCAATGCCCCGCCGCCAAGTTCTGGCTTCAGGACGCGCTCTTTGGCAGACACTTCGTAGGCAAGCGTTGCATTTACCATACGCGGCTGACCTATGACTCCCGACGCCAGAAGTTCGCGGCCAATCTGCCTGACGGGCATATACCTCGGCCACATCGCTTCAGCAATAAAGACACCTTTTTCGCGGGCAAGGGCGATTATGGCAGCCGCCTCTGCGGAATTCATCATGAAACTCTTCTCCACCAGGCATGGCTTGCCGGCAAGGATTGCTTCACTTGCAGCGGCAAAATGGCAGGAATGGGGTAGGGCGATATAAACAAGGTCGACATCAGGATCGGAAAAGACTTCCTGATATGAGCCGTACGGACGTTCAATCCCAAACCGCTCCGCAAAGTCCTGCGCCTTTTCAATCGCCCTGGAGCCGATGGCAAGGCAGCACATATCGTCCATTGCTGCGAGCGTCGTGGCCGCCTTTTCCGCGATGTGCCCCGCTCCGATAATACCGACATTCTTTACCATGGCACGAAGGTAAGAAAAAAACGCAACAAGTCCCGTCGAATGGAACACTTTGACTGCCAACTTGTTGCAAAAAATCGTCCGGGCGTTTTGACCCGGACGATTTTTTGTAATACACTGAAGATCACCTGATTACATTCGACGGCGATTGTAGATTACCTGCGTTCTGCCTATTGCATTTATCGAAAAAGATATCGACATTAGCAGACGAAACTTAAACTTTGTGCGAAGTATGAAGCGTCGGAGATTTATCAGAGACATTGTCACTCATTGCTATCAAAGGTCCGCAGATGGCGGTCTGCTGTTTTATTCCCACAGCGACCATCTGGTCCATTTCACTCGTTATTGCATCGTTGCCAGGAAATATGGCATACGGGTCCTGAGCCTTTGCCAAATGCCGGACCACATTCACGATACGATAATCGCGCAGCGTCCTGAGCAGTTGGAGAAGTTCAAGCGGGAAACCAATTCAGGCTTCTCGAGAGATTGGAACGAATGGGGTCATCTGACCGGGTCCGTAATGGAAAGCCCCTTCGGAAGCGCCCCTAAGATTGGAGACAAGAAAGCCCGAACCAATCTGATTTATGTGGGCAACAACCCCGTTGAAAGGAAACTTACGCAAAAGGCCGAGGATTTCAGATGGAACTTCCTCGCATATGCTGATTCAAAGAACCCCTTTTCTGAAAAACTGGTCATCCGGGAAGCCCGATGGCCGATGCAGAAAGCCGTAAAAGAAATCAAATCGCAATTCAAGGCCAATAAACCGATGACTTATGCCATGCTCAAAAGGCTGTCTGCTCCGCTGACAATGGAGGAAAGGATGCAATTGACAGATTTCATCATCAGTACCTACAATGTTATCGACTACGGTTACGCCATACGCTTCTTCGGATCCTTTGCGAAAATGATTTCCGCCATGCACGTTACAACAGGAAACGAATACGAGCTGAATGAAGTGTCGGTAGGACGGTCCGATGCACATTACTCAACTATGTCATCATACATTATTAAGAAGTACAGGCTAAAAGATATCCACGAAATGCTTTCATTCTCTCCCGAAAAGAAATATGAAGTCTTTCTTGATCTTTTAAGGATTTCCGACGCCCTGCCGGAGCAAATCGCAAAGTTCCTGCACACACCTCTCATCAAGGCGTCGAATGGAAATATTTAACCTTCAGCCATTTACAAAAAATCGTCCGGGTCAAAACGCCCGGACGATTATAAGGAACCACCTAAGTATAAAACAGTTACATTCGACGGCTCCAATTGGTGGTCCGGGCAGCAAGCACGAGAAGCCTCACGGGCTAAGCGATGATGCCGGAGATGATGTCGTCGGCGATGAACCAGAGGTCCTCCGGGATGCGGAGGTTGCCGGGGACAAGGGAGGGGACGAGCCTGTCGATGTACTTCTGCGGATCGGGGATGTACTCGCCGGGGGTGTAATTGTCTTCGACTTCCGGGGGACGGTTGTAAACCAGTCCGGAGGGGATACCGTCCGCGGTGCGGAGGCCGAGCATAATCCGTTCCTCCCAGATTTCGCGTTCCGTAAGGTCCTCGCCGGCACTGTACCAACTGGTTATGGAGTCGGAATTCCAGGTCCTGGCGGCACAGGCCGAGGCCGACCCGGCGAAAGGCTGGCGCAACGAGTGTGCGGCCGGACCGATCCCCACGTACGGCACGCGCGCCCAGTAAGCGGAGTTGTGCACCGCATGGTATCCCGGCCGGGCCCAGTTGGATATTTCGTAATGATTGTAACCTGCACCTGCCAGGGCGGAGCAGATGAAGGAATACTGCTCCAGACAGAGGTCGTCGTCCAGTTCGTTATACTTGCCGACTTTGTTCAGTTGCCGAAGTTCGCTGTCGTCGTCGATGGAAAGCTGATAGGCGGAAATATGCTCCGGCCTCCAGGAGAGAATCTCGCGCACGGTACCCTCCAGCACCTTGAAGTCGAACCCGTTGATACCGAAAATTATATCCACGCTGATATTGTCGAATCCCGCCTCGCGCAAAAGCCGGAACGCCCTCCGCGCGCCGTCGGCGTCGTGCCGGCGCCCCATCCAGCGCAGGACGCCGTCGTCCAGCGACTGCACCCCCATGCTCACCCGGTTGACGCCCAGCGCCTTAAGCCCACGGGCATACTCCGGTGTAATATCATCCGGATTGACCTCGACCGTCCATTCCCGCCACCTGCGGCCTCCGCAAGCGTCGGCAATCCTCCCAAGATACTCCAAAGGCAGCACCGATGGGGTGCCGCCTCCGTAATAAAGCGTATCTACAGCGGCCGAAGCCTCGATTTCTCCCCGTCTGGACTCAATCTCCGCACAAACAGCACGGACGAAATCCTCCCCCGGAGCAGCGAGTTCGGAATAGAACCCGCAATACTTGCAGAAACTCCTGCAGAACGGAAAATGGACGTAAACCATCAGCGGAGCATCAGCTCGGCGGATCCCAGACGGGCCTGCTCGGTATAAGCCTCGCAGGAATAGATTCCTTTCTCGAAAGCAGGGATGTTGTTGACGTAGATGCTGAGCTCGACCTCCTGGCCTTCGTAATCGACCTCACGGGAAGCCGTGGCCTGAAGCACCTCGCCGCCATAGGAGAACGTAGCTCCCTTGCCGTCGCTGAGCAGGTTGCCGGAAGGATCCTTCACGCGGAGGTAAACCCGCACGGGGCCCGGTTCGGCGAGGGCGTTCTCGACGAGGCTGAGGGTGGCCATCAGGCGGACTACGTTGCGGCTGCGGTCGATGACCTTGCCGGCGCTGTTGAAGCCCTCGAGGCGGAGGCCGCGGGCCTTGATGATGGAGCCGGTGGTCACCTTGCCGGTGAGATCCTCGACCTGCGCGGTGAGCTGCTCGTTGAGACGGCGGTGCTCGGCGGCGTCGCGGCGGGCGGCGGCGGCATCAAGCGTGAGCTTGTGGTTGAGCTGGTTGAGCGAATCAATCTGGACGATGTAGCCGCGCATGATCGTACGCAGCGTGCCGAGTTCCTTCTCGTACTGGCGCATCTTGGCGCGGTTGGTGGCCTCCGTCTTCTTGATGCGGTCGACCAGCTGCGCGACCTCCTCGCGGGACGAATCCAGCTGGAGGTTGATGGTGTCGTAATCGGACGAAAGGTTCTCGTAGTCGGTCTGCAGTGCGACGATCTGTTCGGTAAGGGCTTCCTTGTCCTTCTCCAGTTCGCCGACCAGGGAGTTCTTCTGCCAGAGCACGTATGCCAGGGCGGCGCCCAGCAGGACCGCTACTATTATCATTGCTGTCATGACGGCCTTGGGGCCGCCGTTCTGCTTGCGCTCGCGTTCGCGGCGTTCAAGCCTTTCAAGGGGATCTTCTCTTTCCATAATCATGCAAAGTTAGCAATTTTCCGGCACTTCCCCTGCAACCATCGGGCCGTTTCTTCATCAAGCAGCGGGGACAGGGTATCATATACTTTCTGATGATAGGCGTCGAGCCATTCGGTCTCGGCGGCGTCAAGCATATCCACATCGACAGCGGAGAGGTCGAACGGACAGAGCGTAAGCGGCTCGAACGCCAGCCAGCGGCCGAATTCGTTATCTCCCGCATCAACGCAGAGCAGCAGGTTCTCGTGGCGCACGCCATGCATCCCCTCCCGGTAGATGCCGGGTTCGTCGGAGATGATCATTCCGGCACGCAGGGGCTCCGGATTGAGGTTCTGCCGGACGTCCTGAGGGCCCTCGTGCACGCCGAGGAACCAGCCTACGCCGTGCCCGGTGCCGTGGCCGAAATTGCGCTGCAGGCGCCACAGGGGCTCGCGGGCAAGGGCGTCGATGCGGCATCCGGGCGTGCCCTCGGGGAACACCGCCATCGCCAGGTCGATGTGTCCTTTGAGCACCGCGGTATAATCCTCGCGCTCGAGCGGGGTGCATTCTCCAAGGGGTACCGTACGGGTGATGTCGGTGGTGCCGTCAAGGTACTGTCCGCCGGAATCGCAAAGGTACAGGCCCGACTGTTCCAGCATCGGAGCCCCGTCACGCGGGGTGACATAATGCGGCAGGGCGGCGCCGGGGCCGTATGCCGATATCGTTTCGAAACTGTCGCCGATGTATCCGTCACCCTCGGAACGGAACTCCCTCAGGCGGACGGACGCATCCCACTCGGACACGGCCCTGTCGGCCTTGACGGACCTTTCGAGCCAATGCAGGAAACGCACCATGGCGACGCCGTCACGCACATGCGCCTGACGCATTCCTTCTATTTCAACCGGATTCTTGACGGCCTTGGCGAGCGCGACCGGCGACTTGCAGCAGTCGAGACGCACCCCGGAGCCGTCCAGCACGGACTTCAGCTGCCAGTTTAGGCTCGAAGGGTCGGCGCACAGAAGCATCCCGGAGCAGTCGGCAAGCGCCTCGTCGACGGAATCGTAAGGCTCGAGCGCGATGCCCTCGGAGGCAAGGAGTTCGAAGGTCCTTTCGGATTCGGGATCCTCCACGCTGTCCTTCAGGACGAACCAGGAAACGGCATCCGGCGTAACGAGCAGATAGCTGATGACCAACGGGTTATATTCGATGTCGGACGCGCGCACGTTGAGCGTCCAGGCGATGTCGTCAAGGGAGGTGAGAAGGATGCCGCCGGCTCCCCTGCCCTCGCAGAAGTCCCTCAGCATGGCGATTTTTTCCTCCCGGGGCACGCCGGGATCGACCGTAAAGACGGAAGTCTGCGGTATGCCGGGGCGGTCATGCCACAGCAGGTTGATGAAATCGGGAGAACTGACAACGGTGGGAGGCTCGCCGAACGCCGCCAGGATGTCTTCAACGAACGAGCACCCGGCGGTGGCGCCGTCGATGGCGATGACGGGGTCCCTCTGGCCGGAGAAGTACGCCCCGAGCCACTCGGGAATCAGGACCTGCTCCGGGACGCGCGTCTTGTGCAGTTCCACCCCGGTGCCTGCAAGCTGGGCGTTGGCCTGGATGAAATAGCGGGTGTCGGTCCACAGGCCAGCGTGGTCGGCGGTGACGACGAGGTCGGCCGCCTCCCCGGTGAATCCGGTGAGCCACTGGATCTGCTTGTAACGCTCGGCCGGATACTCGCTGCCGTGGGGGTCGGAGCCCGTGAGGACCACCGCGTCCCAGTCCCTGGCACGCATCAGGGCGCGCAGGGAGGCAATTCTGTCGGCGTAAAGGTTCATAGGGACGGAATGAATGTGGGGATATGGAGTATCTCTGTCTTGAAGAGGTTGCGGCGGTGCATCCGGTCTATCTTCTCCTTGATTTCCGGATCTTCGCAGACGCCCTCGCGGATGTAGCGGTCGAGGGTGGCGTAGGAGAATCCGAACTTGACCTCGTCGGGGCAGGAGCCGGGAAGGCCGTCGTCGGGGGTTTTGTGAACCCACTTCCGGGGGAGGCCAAGGTCGTCGCCGATTTCAAGAACCTCGCGCACCACGAGGCCGCCCAGCGGGGAGAAGGAGCCGGCGGCGTCGCCGAAAAGGGTGGCGTAACCGATATAGTCCTCGCTGTAGTTGCAGGTGTTGGCCACCATGCCGTTGCTGGACTGGGCAACGGCGTAAAGCATTGTCATACGGATGCGCGGAGGAATGTTCTGTATGCTCTGGAGGGAGAACTCTCCGCCGGGGAGAAGGGTTCCGAGGGCGTCGCATTCGGCCTCTATCCGGCCAATCGGAAGGCAGAGATAACGGATGCCGAGGTATTCGCAGATCTCGTCGGCCTCGTTCAGGCCCTGGCCGTCGGCGGGCAAGGCCACGCCGATGACGCGCTCCGGTCCGAGGGCGCGGGCGCAGAGCGCCGCCCCTATGGTGCTGTCCTTGCCGCCGCTCATTCCGAGCACGGCGGTACACTGGGGACCGTTGGCGTCAAACCAGCCGCGGATCCACTCTATGCAGTCTTGTGTGAGTTTTTTCATAGAGCAAATTTAAATAAAATTTTGTAAATCAAATAATTAATTGTATCTTTGCAGCCCGCAAAAAATAGGCGGGATAGTTAAAATATTCAGTATCAATTAATTAACAAACCAATGCCTGGATTAATTGGAAAAAAAATCGGAATGACTTCCGTTTTCGGTGCCGACGGTAAAAACATACCGTGCACCGTTATCGAGGCTGGTCCGTGCGTTGTCACGCAAATCCGCACAGTCGAGACCGACGGGTACGAGGCTGTACAGCTTGCCTATGACGAAACCACTGAAAAGCACGCCAGCGCGCCTCTGATGGGGCATTTCAAAAAGGCCGGCACCACCCCCAAGCGCAAGCTTGTCGAGTTCCCCGCAGACTACAGCAGGGAGCTTAAGCTCGGCGACGTCCTCACCGTTGAGGACATCCTCAAGGCCGAGGTCCCCTTCGTGGACGTGGTCGGCACCTCTAAAGGTAAGGGTTTCCAGGGTGTTGTGCACCGTCACGGCTTCGCCGGTGTCGGTGGAAAGACCCACGGTCAGCACAACCGCCTTCGTCACCCCGGTTCTATGGGAGCATCCTCCTGGCCTTCCCGCGTACTTCCCGGTATGCGCATGGCAGGACACATGGGCAACGCCCGCGTGAAGGTGTTCAACCTCAAGGTTGTCAAGATTCTCCCCGAGAACAACATCATCGTTGTCAAAGGTTCCGTCCCCGGAGCCAGAGGTTCTTATGTATTATTGGAGGCATAAATTATGGAACTTGCAGTATTGAAAATCGACGGCACCCAGTCCGGCAAGAACGTTACCCTGGACGAGAAGGTCTTCGGCATCACCCCCAACGACCACGCCATTTACCTTGACGTAGTGCAGTTCCTCGCCAACCAGCGTCATGGCAACGCCAAGACCAAGGACCGCAGCGAAACCGCTTACAGCACCAAGAAACTCGGACGCCAGAAGGGCGGCGGCGGCGCACGCCACGGCTCCCGCAAGGCCAACATCTTCGTCGGCGGCGGCCGCGTATTCGGCCCCATGCCCCGTTTCTACCACAACAAGCTCAACAAGAAGGTCAAGAGGCTTGCCCGCCACTCCGCACTCAGCTACAAGGCCCAGGAAAACGCCATCATCCTTCTCGAGCCCTTCAAGATGGAAGCTCCCAAGACCAAGGAACTTCTCGGTATCGTAAAGGCCATCAAGGCCGGCGACCGCAAAGTCCTCATCGTGCTTCCCCAGAACTCCGAAAACATCTATCTTTCATCCCGCAATCTCCCGCAGGTTAAGGTCATCACCGTTGACGAGATCAACACCTACGCCATCATGAACGCCAATTCCCTGGTACTTATCGACGGCGTGCAGGATATCCTTGCAGAGAGAGCCTAAAAGCACACAGAGATGGGAATTATAATTAAGCCAATCGTAACAGAGAAGTTGACGGCTCAGGGCGAAAAGTTGAACCGTTACGGCTTTATCGTTGATCGTAAGGCCAACAAACTTCAGATCAAGAACGAGGTGGAGTAACTCTACAACGATTCCGTCACCGACGTCAATCCCGTTAATTATCACGGCAAGCGCATGAGCCGCTCCACCAAG
>JAEEGL013680067.1_pt1 | contig 10047 bp, 5 predicted proteins | sample 9134231 | NCBI WGS metagenome assembly JAEEGL01 (sample SAMN16246548, study PRJNA631951) | gut metagenome | biome: gut microbiome; feature: rumen; material: fiber-attached | host: Bos | place: Iran: Karaj | collected 2018-10 | reverse complement strand
GAGCTGTCCGACGCCACCGCCCCGTTCGCGGTCTGGTACCACGACCTCTGGACCGGCAATTTCCGCAAGCTGCTCGACACCGCCTCCACGCCCGTCAAGGACCTGTCGATGGCCTACTGGAAGGTCCTGATGAAGCGCGCGGTGGACGGCAACTCGAACGAGATGCCGATCTTTATCACCTCTCCCGCGCCCGGCAAGGTCAAGCTGAAGTTCCGCTACTGGAACGTGATCGACGGCCGTTTCGTGCAGGACGAGGCCGTGCAGGCCGTCACGTCCGTCAAGCCACCGCTCCTGGCAGACTACAACTGGGACTTCTCGGCCGACGCCAAGGACGCGCTCGACCAGGCGAACGGGCGCACGAATTACTTCTGGACGAACCACGACACGTGGACGGGCGACGACGCGTTCGCTCCCTATTCGGAGGGGTTCCACATGTGGCCCATGACCTTGCCGGACAATAGCGACGACATGGTTGTTAACGGGCGTAACGACCTCGTAAACCTCTGCCCGTTCGCCGTCGATCTCTCAGGATTCGTAAGCACATGGGGAACGACCCGCGTGCAGTATGTTTTCTATACGGGCAGCCCGGGCAACGTCCGCTTCGTCCCGGTGCGCACCAAGTGGAATAAGCTGGACACGATCGTCAAGGAAGAACAGAAGACGGTCGCCGGCGAAGACCTGCATTCCTCGGAGCTTCTCGTCACGTCCATCGAGGGAGGAAAGGAATCCGGGTACGTCCTTCCGCCGGAGTTCCTCTCACTGGGTACGTCGGGGGGCGGCGTCCTGGCGGTTGAATTCGCGACGGAAGGCCTGCACACCCTCCGCATCGCTGTCAAAGACAGCGCGAGCGGCGACGTGCTCTTCGACTCGCCGGTGTCCGTACGGGCGCTGGACGTCCACGACATGTACCGCTGGCTGAACCTGGAGTCGGCTTGCGGTGCGGACGCGGGGCCGAAGTACGCCGAAAGGCTTTCGGTGCTCTGGCCCGACTCGGAGCACGCCGACGCGAACGTCGTGTTCGTCCATGGCTACAACGTGCATCCGACCGAGGCGTGGGACTGGTCTCAGGCGATGTTCAAGCGCCTGCGCTGGTCGGGCATGGACGCGGGCTTCACGGCGGTTCTCTGGCGCGGGAACGAGTCGCAGTGGTGGATTCCAAAGATTCCGCTCATGGAAAATTCCAACGCGTATGCAACGCGAAACTACCACCAGAACGTGCTGAACGCGTTTCGCACGGCGTACGCGTTTACGACGAATGTCAACACCAAGGTCCCTGGCGCGAAAAAGTACATGATCGCGCACTCGCTCGGAAACATGCTCGTCTCCGCCGCCCGCCAGTTCCACGGACTTCAGTACGAGCGGTACTTCATGCTCAACGCGGCGGTTCCCATCGAGGCGTATGATGCCGCAGGGGCCGTGACTGAGGAGTCAAAGCTCGCCATGACGCCATCGGCATGGCGGCCATACCCGGACCGGGTCCGGTCGTCGCACTGGTATGAATTGTTCCTGGGCACGCCGGGTGACGCGCGTCAGGGCCTGACGTGGAAAGGGCTGTTCAAGGACGTGGACAACACGGTCAACTTCTATTCTTCGCAGGATGAAGTCGTCGCGAACGGAAACGGAAAATGGAAATGGCCTCTGACGCGCGAATACGCATGGTACAACCAAGAGCGCGCGCGAGGCTCCTACCTCGTCTCGTTTTCCCCGCAGGCCGGCTGGGAATTCAGCGACCATTATGTTAAGGAGGAGGACGAAGGCATTCTGAACGGCGTGCAGACATACAGTTACAGGAAATACACACCCGAGGAGACGTTCTCAATCGCCGACACGAACTTGATGGTTCGCCCGTTCTTCAAGGATTTCAGTGACGGGCGGATCTACGGCGAGGGCGGAAGCGCGTTCCTCCACGCCAACGACATGGTCCGCTGGTACGCGCTGTCGCACGGCATCCCCGCGGAGTCCTTCTCCGCCGGCGCGAACCCGGTGCCGAAATGGGGCGAAAGGCGCAACATAGATATGGCAATTGACTGCAACCCAAAAGTGCGAGGTACAACTTTGGGTTCTTCGGAGGGCCAGACCAATGGCTCTGAAATACAGGCTGTTAACTGGGTGCATAGCTACTTCATAGGCAATTCGCTTTTCGACACAAAGAAGTTATATGATAAAATTATAACTGAAATCAACTCTACTACGGAAGGCAATAATGAATAAGATCGTTTATCTTACTGGGATAAGTCTAGTCGCTGGCTGTACGATGCTTCACGCTCGAACGGCCCATACGGGACATTTAATTGTCTCGTTGACGGACAGGGAGACTGGCGGACCGATTACGAATGCAACAGTAAGCGTACGGGTCCAGACAAAGTTAAGTTACGTGGGACACAGCACCCCCAGCGGATATTTTAGGACGGAAACCGCGAACGCAGACTCAAATGGAGTTGCCAATGTTGAATTTCAGTTTTATTACCCTGATTTTGATTGGTGGGTACAATCGCCAACGCATTATTGTCATCGGTATCGAATAGGGGCTAGAAACGAGTGGCTGGGATGTGTTGTGGAGGAAAGTGATTATCTTAACATCGACACAAATACGGTCCAAGGGCTTGCCATGTACAATGAACTTGTACAATTGGATAATAGTAACGACTATTTCGGCCTTGTCGCCAAGTTTGAGCCGAAGAGTGTGACGTACACGAACAACGTTGTTCTTCGTTCGGCAAGTTTCTACCCTAAGCGTAATCCTCAGCCCATGTGCGCGTATGGAGAAAGTGATACTGTGTATCTGTCAATGAAGACATCGGCAATAGTCACTAATGACATGGAAATTCTCCAATACAAGCCAGTCGACTTTGACATGAGGGAATGCCTTGTGGTGTCAAACGATCCAAATCATATTGATGGTTGGGATGCTCCGACGGGGAAGGTTGCCGACTTCCATATCGAGCGGTTCTGCGTGACGACAAATGGCGTAAAAACGACATACGGATGGATTGATTTTGCGCCTGGATGCGGGGCATACAAGCGAAATACAACCGGAGACGATTCTTTCCCTACGACTTATGAGGCGGACACTAACGCGACCTTCCTTTCCCGCATACCGTTTGAGTGCAGTAGCATCAGCGGGAAAGTCGTCAGTATTGAGAGGATCCTGAGAAATGACGAATACATGGTGTTAAGGACACGTGTCGAGACGAACGAATTCGGTACGGTCACGAATTGCAACTACTCGAAGATCCTTGGTCCGATGTTTATTTCTGACCATTGGTATTCGCGCGATCACGTGAGTTTTAAGTCTTTGATATTCAATCCAATGCCGAACGACCCGAATCTTGAATATGACCTTAAAAACAATCTGTCGATTAGAGGGGATGGCAGTTGGTACCCGTAAAGGTGGTCTATGAAACCGTCGGTCTATATCTCATTTGTCATTGCGTCTTTACTAACGGGATGCGTACTCGTTCATGCGCGAACGGCGCACACGGGGCATCTGTTCGTTTCGCTGACGGACAGGGAGACTGGTGGCCCGATTACGAATGCAACGGTCACTGTTAGTTGTCAGACGGAGTTCAATCCGGGACGAACGCTGGACAGCTATTTCACAAAGACAATGGCAGGGGTTGACGCCAACGGCGTTGCTAATGTGGAGTTCCAGTTCTACCGGTCTTACTTTGATTGGTGGGTAGGATCACAAACTCACTATTGTCATAGGTTTAGGGTGGGGGCTAGAAATGAATTCTTTAATCCTGTTGTCGAGAAGAGTGACTACTTAAACATAGACACGAACACGGTGCAAGGCCTTGCCATGTACAACGAGCTTGTGCGATTGAACAACAACAACGATTATCTCGGTTTTGTCGCCAAGTTTGAACCGAAGAATGTGACCTATACCAATACGGTCATCATCCGCTCGGCAAGTTTCTATCCCAAGCACAACCCTCGTCCAATGTATACGTATGATGACATGGATGGGGACTACCTTCCAATGGAAGATCCTTCAGCGTTTGTCACGAACGGTCTGGAAGTGACCAGGTATAAGCCGGTTGATTTCGACATGAAGGAATGTCTGATTGTTTCGTACAACCCCAATCATGACGACTCATGGGATGGTCCGGCAGGGAAAGTCGCAGATTTCCATATTGAGCGGTTCTGCGTAACGACAAATGGCGTCAAGACGACATACGGCTGGGTTGACTTTGCGCCCGGGTGTGGTGCGTACAAGAGGAACACGACCGGAGACGATTCTTTCCCTACGACATATGAGGCGGACACTAACGCGATCTTCCTTTCTCGCATCCCGTTTGAGTGTAGCAGCGTCAACGGAGATGTTGTTCACGCCCAGAATTTGCTTGAAAAAGATGAATACATGGTACTGCGGACACGTGTCATGACGAATGAGGTCGGCGTGATAACAAACTGCAATTATTCCAAGATACTTGGACCAATGTATATTTCCTATCCTATGAACCCGTCGGATCGTGTACATTTCAAGTCTTTGATATTCAATCCAACGCCCAACGACCCGAATCTTGAATATGACCTTAAAAACAATCTGTCGATTAGAGGGGATGGCAGTTGGTACCCGTAAAGGTGGTCTATGAAACCGTCGGTCTATATCTTATTTGTCATTGCGTCTTTACTGACGGGATGCGTACTCGTTCATGCGCGGACTGCGCACACGGGGCACTTGTTCGTCTCGCTGACGGATAGTGAGACCGGCGGTCCGATTACGAACGCGACGGTCACGGTTCGCGCTCAAACAAAATTCAGCTTGTCACATACGCTAGAGAGTTTCTTTACGAAAACGAGTGCGATGTCCGATTCAAATGGCATCGCGCATGTGGAGTTTCAGTTCTATGATCCGGACTTTAACTGGTGGGCTGACTCGCCGTCGTATTACAGCGGTTGGCACGGTTTCGGGTATGGTAATGAAGAATTCGGGTGTGTCGTAGAGGAAAGTGACTACCTTCACATCGACACGAACACGGTGCAAGGTCTAGCCATGTACAACGAGCTTGTACAATTGGAAAGCAATAACGGCTATCTCGGCTTTGTCGCCAAGTTCAGCCCCAAGAGCGAGACATACACAAATAATATTATCTGTCGTTCTGTTTGCCTGACGCCCAAGCACAACCCACAACCAATGTATGGGTATGGACCTCGTACAGATGCCTATCTTCCAGTCAAGAACCCCACGCTATCAGTTACCAACGGAATTGAAGTGTCGCACTACAAACCTGTTGATTTCGACATGAAGGAATGTCTGGTTGTATCATACAAGCCAGATTATGATGAGTTTATGGATGGTCCGGCGGGGAGAGTTTCAGATTTTCATATTGAACGATTCAGTGTTCTGACAAACGGGGTCAAGACTTTCTATGGTTGGCTTGATTTCGCGCCAGGTTGTGGAGCGTACATAACGAAAACGCCCAGCGGCGGATACTTCCCAGTAATCTATGAGGCTGACACGAACGCGACATTCCTTTCCAGAATACCATTCGCGTATAGCTACACGAACGGATGCTTGGCGCATGTCGAGAGTATTCTCGACGCCGACGAATGCATGGTGCTTCGGACTCGAGCCGTGACAAATGAAGTGGGAGCGGTTACGAACTGCAACTACTCAAAGATAACGGGTCCGATGTCGGTGTTCCGGACGGTTCGCTTTCACAACATGATCTTCAACCCTAATCCAAATGACCCGAACCTTGAACTCGACGTGGACAACAATCTATCGAGCAGAGGAGACAAGGGGTGTGAACCTTGAGAATGTCAGGTTTTATGATAGGTTAGGTTTTGCTTTAGGTATAAGTGACTATAAGGAAACGATGGTCGGTGTACAGATGGGATTGCTCTGAGACCACGCCATTCATCGGATGGCATTGGTGAGGGCAAAACCAAGAGGTGATTCCCCGTGAAATCTTTGTAACTGTTATCCGCGGCGATTTCAGCGCGAGGACGCCAGGGCGGCCAATCGCTCCCGCTCGATAATCTTGGAGGCGGCGATGAGATCCCGGAAATTCTGAAGGGCTTCGTCAAAATGCTCGTCCCGATTGATGACGTGGGCCAGGAGGTGTTGGTATTGCGTGGCGGGCACGTGCCGCTGGAGGAGGCCAATATCATCGTCGGAGATGCCGCGGATGTGGTCGAGCAGGAGACTGGGGCCCGCCGCACGCCGCACGTCCTTTACAATCTGCTGGAGGCGCGCCTTGGCAGCCGCCACAACGCTGGGGTCGGAACTCTGCAGGTCGGCGGGAAGCTTCTTGACTTCCGGGTCCTGGGATTGCGTGATGAACTCGGCGACCCTCTCGGCGTCGCACTTCGGACCGGGGCTCGACGTCGAGAGCCCGGCGACGGTGATCAGGTTGAGCATCTCCGGTCCCACGGCCGGCGCGCCCGCCACCCATCCTTTCCTGACGATCGGCGCCGCGATCCGAGTCAGCTCCTGCATCGCGGCATTCCGGGTCGCTGGATTCCGGAGGCGCCCGATGAGTTTCTTGTCAAGCTTCGGAGTTTTGTCATCCCCGCCGATGCCCGAAATCATCTCATCAACGAAGGTCTCGTTATAGCCGAGGACGCTCAGCATCCTAAAGTCATCGTGCGTGGGAAGTCGCGCGGCAAGAAATTCATAGGCAGACGCCCCTTTGGCGTCCGTCAACGTGCTCTCGAAAAAGAACTTCTTGAACGTTGGGTCGCCGAACTGGCCGGACCACTTGGCGACATTAGTGAAATCCTTCCCGCTGACAGGGTCCTCGAAAGACCGGATGGCCGAAAAGTCGCTAGGCGCCAAGTCGCTCGGCGTCAGCCGACCGGACATCGTGGGAGGACGGACGAACGTGAGGCTCGGCTTCCCGCTTTCGGCGTCGAAGGAAAGCTTCAAATCTATCTCGTATGTCACCTTTGACCGGCCGGGGTCGAACGTTGAATCTTCGGAGAGTGGATCATTCTCGTACAGAAATGTGCCCTTGTAATGAATGCCATAACTGCCGTCCGCGTCGCGCTGGACGGCGAATTCCATGGTGTGGCCGGCGTCAACTTGGGGAAATCCGTTCATGAGCTCGCCAGACGCCCCGATGCTCGTCGAGACGTTCCCGGCGATTCCCTGTTGCGCAAGGTTGCTGATGATGCGCGCCGCGCGCATGCCGTTGGCCTCGTCCGCGCCGAAGAACCGCTCGAGCTTAGCGGACATCTCCCGTTCGACCACAGTTCGGCGTTCCCCGTTGACACCGTCATTGACGCGGGCGATAACCGTGTCGCCGACCGTGAGGCCTATCGACACCCGGCAGTAGTCCTGGTAGGTTTCTTTGAAGGCTGTCGGAATATCCGGATATTTGCCGGCATCATCTGCGAGGGTGACGGAGCCCTTGCAGCTCTCGAGGAAGGTTTCCTGGAACGCGCTTCGGAGCGTGACGTCGAAGCGCTTGCCGTCGGCGAGAGGCTGGCGAGCATGCGAGACGCCGGAGTTCGCCAGCATCTTCTCGAGGTGCGGGGACAGCTTCTGGCCCGAACCCGAAGCCGGCGGCGCGTCGGATATCTCAGGGCCGAGGCCGAAGGCCTGGGCGAAGGTGCGAAGGATCATGAGGTCGGCCTGGATGCCGTGGTTGAGCGCGACCGGACCGCAGCAGTAATCCCCGCCCTGCTGGATCTCCTGCTGCACGTAGGCGAGCTGGCTGGCGTGCTTCGCCATCGCCGACTTGAGGCTGTCCGCGACCGGCCGGGGCTTGCCGCCGCCCGCCTCGCTCGCCAGCTTGCCGACGTCGAGGAACATCTTGCACAGGGCCGCGGAATGTTCGTCGTCACCCACACCCGCGCCCATCTTCTCCTTCAGGTTTGCCAATGCGCCGAGATAGTCCGCTTCAGAGACACGCCACGCCGATCGCAGCTTCAGGAGGGGGACGGCTGCGTCGTGGTTCTCGGCCAACGCCTTCATCTCCACCGAGTTGAAGTCCACCTTCGTCGCGAGCGCGGCGCGGAGGTAGTCCACGACGGAGGAAGGCAGGTTCGGCGCCGCCGCGACGAGACTGTCGTTCATCGCCCGCTTGTCGGCGATGACCTTCGCCAGCGCAGCGGCGAAGTCGCCGCGAATCTGCTCCTTGGAAACCTGGACGGGATGCTCCGTGCCGTTGTACTTGGCCCGGAGCTCTTTCTCGACACCCGACAGGATGGCGTCCTTCATCGACGAACAGTCGGCCCCCACGGCGGTGGAAAGCTCCCGGAGCGCGCCGTCCACTTCCGTTGACCAGCTTTCGTGCTCCTGGGCGATGGAGAACTCGTTGATTGCCCGGGTGATTTCGGTGAGTTGTTTCGGGGTCGCGCCCACGTTGGCGAGGAGCGCCTTGCATTCCGGCAGTCGCGCGGGCGCGACGAGGCTCGCGAGGGCGTCCTCCGACGGCAGCCCCAGCGCCGCGATGTGTCCGGCGTGGATCGGCGCGGATTTGGCCTTGGCGAGCGCGATGACCTCCTCTTTGCGCTCCGGGGTGAGCGGTTCCAGCATCCCTTCGCTGTCGTCGAGGCCGAGCTCGCGCCGAATGTCTTTTCCGATGTCGCCCTGGCACAACCCGTCCCTGACGAGCTGCTTGTAAAGGTTCTCACGCGCGGTGAAGTTTGCGAACGCCTCATCCGCGTAACTGCGGATGGCGCTCTTGTCGGCTTCGGAAAGCTTCGTCTGTACAACCGCCGGATCATTCAGGCCCAGACGCTCCGTAACGTGACTCAAGATGGCGCCCCGGCAATGACCGCTCTTCCGGATGCTCTCGTAGAAGGCCCGCCGCTCCTTCTCGTTCACCCGCGGCGCTTCCTTGGCCTCCGCCGCCTTGACGCGCTCGAGATCTGTAGCCTTCTGGACGCGCGCGAGAATCTCCTGCGCGTCGCGGACGCTCAGCCGCTCGCCCCCCGTGCTGGCGCCTTCCGCGTCGATGCCGAGGTCCTGGCGGAGTTGGTCGAGGATCGCGCCCTGGCAGTGGTACTTGTCCACGATGCTTTCGTAAAATTCGCGCCGGACGGCGTTGTTCTCCTCGGCGGTGGGCTTTTTGTAGAGCCCAAAGTGCCGGGCGAAGAACCCGCCGCCGACGGTCTTGACGTCGGCGCCGTCGGTGGACAGTTTGACGAAACTCTGGACCTTGCCGGTGTCCAGCGTCCGCTGGAACGTGTCGAGGGAGATAGGCATGTCCGGACCTTCCTTTCAGTTGCGGGTTAGACGCTCATTCTCTCGAACGGCGACGGTTCGTAGGGGACGTCGTCCTCGGGCGTCGAACCGTCCGGGCGGTAGTCGGCGAGCAGGCGCTTCCATTCGGCGAGCGTGGTGGTGAAGTCGCTGAGGGCCTGGACGAAATCCTCGTAGGAGAGCCCGTCGAGGCCCAGCGTCCGGCCAAGGAACAGCACGGAGGAATCGGGACGGACGGCGAGCGTGGCGCCAGCGGTGCCCCGGAAGAGGTAATTTGCCTTGAGCGCGGCGAGGAGCAGCCCGTCACGGCCCTCCTCGGGCAGTTCACCCACGTCGGCAAAGAGGAGAAGCCGGGCGCCTTCGGCGACGTGCATGAAGGAAACCTTCATCTCGTCCACCAGGAACGTGCATGTGTCCGCCTCGTCCAACGCCAGGCGGCCCAGCCCGGTGTCGTTCCCGAAACGTTCCAGCAGCGTGTCTATGTGCATGATTCGTTCTCCTTGATCGATTGTCTGTCGTGCTTCCTACCGGGGATACGCGCGGCGCGTCAAAAGGTTACACCGCCCCGCCAATTCCCGTCAGGAGGCAAGAGTATACCAAGTATCGGGCGTGTTGGGAACGGAAGAAGGAGAAATGGAAAAATCGTGTGCGCCGGAAAATCAGCGGACGCGTTCCAGCACGCGCAGGACGCGTTCCTGCGAGGGAAGGTCGACCGGGACGCCCGCGGCGAGTTCCTGCGCCGTGAAAGTTCCGATCTCGCGCGACGAAAGAGGATCCGTCAGACGGAAGGCGCCGCCCTTCTCCGCGACAAAGAGCCGGAGCGTCGCGCGCCGCGCCGCGCGGTCGCCCATGTTGACGCAGCAGACGAACTTGAAGTCGCCGCGGTC
>JAEEGL013595311.1_pt1 | contig 10047 bp, 11 predicted proteins | sample 9134231 | NCBI WGS metagenome assembly JAEEGL01 (sample SAMN16246548, study PRJNA631951) | gut metagenome | biome: gut microbiome; feature: rumen; material: fiber-attached | host: Bos | place: Iran: Karaj | collected 2018-10 | reverse complement strand
TTTGCCATAAGGGGTATGCTGGATGAGGCTATTGTGGCAAGCCTTGAGCCTTCCATGTCCATTTTGTTTTTGTAGAAATACTCGGCTTTGCCCGTCAAACAGTTTGTGGTAACCATAACAAGCTCATGAGGACATGCCATATATCCCTTAAAATCGAAGGGAAGCAGATCCTCCGCCATTTCTCCATATATAAAATCAAAATTGAATATATCGCCCTTGGTCAAAAGGCGTCTTTTGCTTAAATATCTGCTGTCCTTTGAGAAATATAAATTTATATTCCGGCTTCGGCCTCTCTGGCCCGTCATGTAGTTCATGGCGTGGAATGTTCCGCCGGAAACAGCGCAAATATAAGGAAACTCTATTTTTTTCTTTATGAAGAAATCCAGAACTCCCGCGGTGTAAATGCACCTTATTCCGCCGCCTTCAAGGACCAATCCTGTGTCTTTCCAAAGGGAAACATTTGATTCCAAAATAATCTCTCCTTTTTATCAGTCGTTAATATCAAATAAATCTACAAACCCTTCCGCCGCATGGGACAAAGCAACGTTTTTCAGCTTAACCATACCTATGGAACGTTTGGGTACGGGAGGTTTTACCGGTATTTCGAAAATCTCGCCATTTTCGATCTGCTCATGATAAAACTCCCTTGTAACGTAAGTAAGACCCATATTTATTTTTGTGAATTCATAGAGCAGGTCGTTGCTTCCCAGCTCCAGCACAGGTTCGAAAACAACTCCGTTTTCCTTGGCGTAGCTGTCCAGGAAACGTCTTGAGTTGCTCAGGTCCTCAAGAAGCATAAGGGGATATTTTTTTATATCCTTCAATTCGATTCCCTTTTGCGCAAGATCCTTGTATTTGGGACCGCCTACAAGGCAGTCGTGTATCTCTATGAGTTCAATTATTTCCAAATCCTTATCCTCATTTACGGGAAGATTTATGAAGCAGAGGTCTACCTGTCCGCTTTTCAGGAGCCTCAGAGACTCAAATGTAGTTTTATTTGTGACCTTTATGTTGATATTGCTGTATTTATCGCAGAATTTCTCGATATATGGCATAAGGAAATTGGCGATTACCGTATCGCTGGCGCCGATTTTTATTTCTCCCTTTTCCATGTTTACCATTTCGGAATACTTTTCCTCTGCGGTTTTAATAAGGCTCAGAGCCTGCTCCAGATATTCGTAAAGCACGCTGCCCTCGGGAGTTGTTCTGACTCCTTTTGTGGTCCTGACCAGAAGCTTTGAGCCTATTCTGTCCTCCAGCTGTCTGATGGACATACTTACTGCCGGCTGAGATATATAAAGCTCCTTTGCCGCTGCGGACATATTGCCTGTACGCACAACAACGCAGAATATTTTATAAAGATCCAAAGATATGTCAAGATTCATACGCTTATTTACACCTCCCCGATTTTTTATTATGTTTATATAATAAATCAATTATCTCTTATTACCTGTTTATCAGTCCAGTTTATAATATATTTGTAGACATCGGCTTTTCTTTTCTCGCTTAAAAGCTCATGGCGGCAGCCAGAGAAAAGATGCATTGTAACTTTTCTGCAGCCTGCTTTTTTAAGACCGTTATATACTCTTTTTATGCCTTTGCCGAAATCTCCCAGGGCATCCTGTTCTCCTGAAATTATAAGTATGGGAAGACCTCTGCGGACATTTCTGAACCAGTCCTTTGATGTAATCTCCTTAACAAGATGGTAGGCATTTATATATCCGCTGTATGTGAACGCGAATTTTTTATCCGATCCGACAAAATACTTGTCTACAACAGCTTCGTCGGAGCAGATCCAGTCAAAATCCGTTCTTGTGGGCATAAATTTTCTGTTGAGCCAGTCTATTCCCATTCTGAATATAACCGTTCCCTCTGATTTCGGACCAAAAATTTCCATCTCGACTCTGCAGAGCATCGCTGCGGCGTCCAGTCCCTGAACAACATCTGACGTGCCCATAAGACATACTCCGTCAATATGCCTTCCGTAGCGGACCATAAACTCTCTGACCAGATAGGAACCGAATGAATGTCCCATAATAAAATACTTTGCGGCATTAGGGAACCTGCTTTTCATTATTTTCATGAGATAAAAGAGATCGTCCACCATAAGCATACAGTTGTCCTCTCCTTCTCCGAAATATCCGAAATCAAAGGGAGAATCTATGGAATGCCCGTGACCGGCCATATCCATCCCGCAGACTACATATCCGTCCAGAGCCATAGCCTGGGCAAAATTGTCGTATTTCAGAATATCTTCTCCCATTCCGTGAGCTATATGGAATATTCCCTTAAATTCAGTTTGATCCGTATCCAGCCAGTAGGCAGAAAAAAGATTATGCCCTCCGTTGGACGCTTTTATATAAAAATCCTCTCTTATTACCAATATGTTTTCCTCCCGACCTTGACTTTAAGTCTTGTGAAAAGAAAGATATTTGTTTTCTCTGATGTAAAGTTATTTTAGCCGGTTCCAAATATATCTTTTTCTTATTATACAACAAAACTCCATAAATTAAAAGTATATCTATAAATAATTTTATAAAAATATATAAATACACCTTATATCATTCTATTCCGCGCCGAATTCCTCGTCTATTATTTCATAATCGTCAACGCTTTCGGTGTACTCGTAAAAAAGCTCCTCAAAGTCCTCGAAAATCTCGTCATATTCGTCTTCATCGTCTATGTCCGCGATTTCAAGCTCTTCTCCGTCAGACATTATCTCAAAAATCATGACCTCGTCTTCATCAAAAAACTCGTCCATGGGATGAGCCGCAAGAAACATTCTGCCTTCTCTTTCAAACATAAGAAGAGCCGTGCACTCCAGCTTAATGTCTTCGTCCAGATCTATTTCAAATGTATTGCCTGTTAATTCGCTTTCAATAATCTTTGCCATTTTTCCATTCCTCCGAATACTCACTAAGTTAAAAAAGTCCGGATATTATCCGGACTAAAAAAATGTTTTACTCTTCGTCTTCCCATTCTGAAGCAAGCTTTTCGAATGCCTCCGAAACCTTTTCGAAAACCGCATCGTCTTCGATGTTTTCAAGTCTCAGGTCTTCGCCTTCTTCAAAATACTCGTAAATGAGAACAGCTTCGTCCTCTTCTTCGTCTTCGTCAACTATGGGCAAAAGCGCAATATAATTTTTTCCGTCAACATCAAAAATTCCCAGAACAGCACATTCCAGTTCGGAATCGTCATCAAGAGTCAATGTGATGACTTCCATTTCCATTTCTTCATCGTGATCGTGGTCATGTCCACATGAGCAATTGTCTGACATCTTTTTTTCTCCTTTTTTATGCAAATTTATTGTTAGTTGCATTATATACCAACGCTCCTCCTATTGCAACGAAAAATATTGGGCTATACCCAAATAAACTGCCCATGCTGCCTTATTTCTGTACTCTTCCGAATTGAGATTTTCCTCCTCTTCCGGATTGGAAAGAAAGCCGCATTCTATTATTGCCGCCGGTATTTTTGTGTTTTTCAGTATGTAGTAATCCGAATCAGCCTTTGCCGTTCTGGTGTTCGTGTTATCCAGATTTTCTATAAGGCTTGACTGAATACACTCGGCAAGAAGCTTGCTCTTTTCCGATGAGTTGTAATAGAAAACCTGAGCGCCTTTAACATTGGAAGACGGATAGGAATTCTGGTGAATGCTTATGAAAATATCAGCGTCAAAATCGTCGCTCGTGAGTATCCGCATCTTCATATCCTCTCTTTTGGACTGACCCAGAGCCTCATCAGTTTTCCTTGTGAAGAATACCATATAACCGCCGGATTCCAGAAGCCTTCCCAACCGGGCAGCTATATCCAGATTTATGTCCTTCTCGTCCGCTCCCGCACGGCCGGCCTTCCCCGGATCCCAGCCTCCGTGGCCCGGGTCGATCACCACAACCTTCTGGTCTGAAGGCGCCATTACTCTTTTCATGTTCCCGCCGAATTCTAGAACAATGCCCACGGCTATAAAAACACAGGCTAAACGGAAAACTATTCCCAATCTTTTCATATATCATTATCTCCAACCGGTTTTTATAATTTTATTATCTTCTTTTCACATATATTATGGCAAATTTTATGTTTTATTTTATAATATTTCTGTTATAATGTTATTATGAAAAGTGCGTGTTGAGGTGAGGTCATGAAATTTATTGACAACATATATGTAGGCGAAGGAATTAAAAATCCGCCGGAAGTATTCGATAAATTGAAAAACAGAACTCCAGCCTTCGGGATATACTGCATATGTATTTCCTCCGGCAGCAAGTTTTTCGCGGAGATCCTGTCCTCAAGGTCGCTTTTTTCAGAAAAGAACAAGAATAAAGAATACACCGTAATAGGCATAGCCTTCGGGAAATCCGAGGCGGAAGAGCTTTTTTCCGTAATTGTCGAAGATTATATTTCTTCGGGAGACGAAAAGCTTTCCGGATTCAAAAAATCCTTTGACTCGGAGGAATTTATAACGGTTTAAATATTTGAAAAGGAAAATATTATGAGCGCAGCGTATATTTTGAGCATACTGCCTACAATAGGCACTGTTATTCTCATAGCGGGAATAGCCTTTGGTCTATGCTTCCTTTTCTGCCCTATGAAATACGATGTCCGGGCATCCAATATGGACTGTATAAAGGCAAGTATCCGGCTGGATTTCATATTTAAAATGATTTCAGTGGAAGTTTTCCTGAAAAAGAAAGAAAAGCTTTTAACCAAAATAAAGCTATGTCTGTTCGGGAAATGCGTATGGCAGAATAAATCAGGAAAGAAGAAGAAAAAGAAAAAGCCTGCCGAAATCTCCGCAGTTCAGGAAGAAATCCCTGTAAAAAACACTGAACCGGCGGAGCTTCTGGAAGAGGAAACCAAAAAGCCCAATGTAAGGCGGATAAAAATGTCCCATCCCAAGGAACCGCCAAAGGAAGCGGAAAAAACCGAAATCAAACCCAAAGAGGAAGATTCCCTTATCAAAAGGGTTATGAAAATGCCCGACAAAGGGAAATTCTTAAAACTGACTCTGAATTTTATAAAAAATCTCTTTAAGGAAATAAAACCCGATTATGTTTATATCAGGGCAATCCTGGGAACGGGAGACCCCTGCTCCACAGGAAGATATATGGGAATAGCGTACGCTGTTTCGGGATATTTCGGACTGGACACCCAGATAACACCGGATTTCGAAAATGTTGTCTACAAGGGCAAAGTCCGGCTGACCGGCAGCGTCCGGTTATATAAAGTTATTTATTATACATTGGGATATATAACCAAAAAACCTGTTCGTAATTTAATGAAAATAGTAAGAAATAAAAAATAGCAAGAAAGGGTAAGCGTGATCAGAAATGTCAAACGATATCGGCACAAACTTAGATATACTTTTTAACAAAGCGGAAAACTTTATATCCACAAAAACCGTCGTAGGCGAAGCAATTACCATCGGCGACCTTACTCTGGTGCCTCTTATTGAGGTTTCCGTGGGCGTAGGCGCAGGAGCCGGCAGCGGAAAGGATTCCAACAGCGCAGGCGGCGGTCTTGGCGCGAAAATCATCCCTACCGCAGTACTTTCCATCCAAAACGGAACAGTTCAGCTTGTAAATATCAAGAATCAGGACGCTATATCCAAACTCATTGATATGGCTCCCGGAATAGCGCAAAAACTTAACTTCGGCAAAATTTTCGGCAAGAAAGAAGAAACACCTGTTGACGTGGTAAAAGAAACCATCAATGTTGACGAAACTACCATTATTGAATAATCTCCGGCTTCTTTAAGTATTTCACTGACTTACAGGAGGTTATTCAAAATGCGTACAGTTATAGAATTTTACGACAAGGATATTATTAAAAACATAATGGGAGTTCTTGCGTTAAAGCCTGACAGAGTTGTTTTTCTCTATGACAGCGAGCTTAAAGACCATCATGCATTCACCTCTCTGGAAAACTGTTTCCGAGTTCATATTCCCAATTTAATATTTGAAACCCGTTCCGTTGACATAAACAACTTAAACGGAATGTATACTGCCGCAGAGCTGGTTATCCGCGGAAGCGATGAATCCTTTGTGGACCTTACGGGCGGCAGCGAGATGATGATTATCGCGGGATATAAAACCACTGCAATTCCCAACAATACTGTTGTCCATACGGATTTAATAAGGGGATTTGTATTTGATGTTGAGACCAACGCGGTCATAGCCAATCTTCCCAAGCTTTCCCTGTCGGATTTCTTCAACGCCAGAGGCGCCGTGCTTTCCGGAAATTCCCACAACGCGCCTCAGCCGGAAGATTTTGACATCATACTGGATATGTGCGGGCATATATTCAGAAACCAGAAAACCTGGAAAGAGCTTTGCTCCTTTATCCAGACTTCAATGGGAAAGACTCTGCCTTATGATCTTTTCCTTCACGGAAAGAATATATTTGGCAAAAACATCGAACAGGTCGAATTCCTGCTTGATAAATTCCAGGAAAACGGATTCATCAAAAATCTTTTTATCAGCAAAAACTCCATATCATGCGAATTTACAGATACAAACGCAAAGGCATACCTTATAAGCTTCGGAGTATGGCTTGAGCTTTATGTTTACATAACCGCCGTACGTTCGGGCGCTTTCGATGATGTCGCCCTGGGAATGATGATAGACTGGGATATGTATGACCAGCTCCAGATAAACAACGAAATAGATGTTGTTATATCCGATAACTCCGTTCCCGTTTTCGTTTCATGCAAATTTACGGAGGCAAATACCGCGGCTCTCAACGAGCTTGTAATCGCAAAGAAACGGCTTGGCGGATGGTTCTCAAAAGGTGTTATTGTAACCTTCGGAGAAGAAAAAAGCAAAAACATGGGTACATACCAGAGGGCAAAATCCCTGGGTCTGGAGCTTCTGGACCGAAGCGATGTTATGAGCCCTTATTTCCAGCAGAAGCTTGTGGCATCCATAAAAGAACACGATCTGGTAAAACTGAAATGGAAAAAAATATAATTTACGTCAGATTTCCGAAATAATTTCGGCAAATTCCGCTTAAGCATAACCCTTTACAACATAATAACGTGATTCTTCGCCGCTGAAAAAGCGGCATTTTTTTGTCCAAAGAAAAAATTTAATACAAAAACTCCTTGAAAAAAAGATGTATATGTATAATAATATTATTTACACAGATAGTTTACAAAAAAAATTAAGGAGTCCTTATCATGAATAAAAAAATACCAAAAATAACAGCCATTGCGGTTGCCGCAGGCTTTCTGATCCTTTTAATGTCCATAACGGCTTTCGCGGCAGGCGGTCCTTCCATTTCGGTTGACCCCGTAACATCCGAAACCTCAAGTAATAGCGCGACTGTCATAAAGCAATATAAAAATACAGACGGAAATAATTACATATTCCTTCCCTCTTACGCAGATCCATCATCCTTGAAAGTATGGATCGATGGAGCCGACAGCATTGAGGTTGATGGAAAAACAATTAAAAACGGAGATGTAACGGACGCATTCTCCAAACTCGGCAAATTTGTTATAAATCCCAATTCCGATAAAATCTCCGTTACATTCATGAAATCCGAAAATATCGCTTCTGTTTTCATCTTAACCCAAAGCGGAAGCATGAACATGATAAACGCAAGTCCCGGACATACATATTCTGAAACAGGCTGGATAAGAATACTTTCATCATCAGGCTCCGACGCTTATAACGGAGAGCTCGCACAAATCAAAGGCAGAGGAAATTCTTCATGGCAGCTTGCCAAAAAGCCTTATCAGATAAAGCTTAACGATTCCGCCGATTTGTTCGGAATGGGAAAACACAAAACATGGGTGCTTATAGCCAATCATCTGGATAAAAGTATGCTCCACAACAGCACAACATATTATATAGCGGACAAAATCGGCCTCGCGTACACACCCAAGAGCGTTTTCGCCGACGTATACGCCAACGGCAAATATCTCGGCACATATACAATCGGAGAAAAAACCCAGGTAGGCAAAAACCGTATTGAAATAACGGACCTTGAGGCTCTGACAGAAGAGAAAAACAGCGAAAAGCTCAGCAAATATCCCAGAGGCGGAGAATATGAAAGCGCATCTGCCGGAACATACAAATATTACGAGATACCCAACAATCCCGAAAACATTACCGGCGGATACCTGCTTGAATTCGACTATGCTCAGAGATATAAGGAAGAGCCTTGCGGATTCGTAACGGACAGGGGACAGTGCATAGTTATAAAAAGTCCCGAATACGCTTCAAAGGCTCAGGTCGAGTATATAAGAAATTATTACCAGGAGCTGGAAGACGCAGTTTACAGCGAAGACGGAAAGAACAGCCTCGGAAAACACTATACAGAATACATGGATCTTACATCCGCGGCAAAACGTTTCTTAATCGAAGAGCTTACCATGAATGTTGACTCCTGCATGAGCAGCTTTTACCTTTACAAAAATACTGACGGAATTCTATATTTCGGACCTGTCTGGGATTATGACCTGTCATTCGGAATTTCCGCTGACAAAACCGTATCCAGCTCAAAGGATCCTTCCACATGGTGGACAGATATACGCAAGATAAACAAGCATCCCGAATATTATTCAATGCTTGCCGAGCTTTTCAAATATGGGGATTTCCAAAAGGCTGTTACAAAGGAATTCAATGAGTAATTCAAGAAGTACGCTCACGAACTTTATGACACAAAGATAGACCAGATGGCTTCCGATATAAGCGCGTCTTACAAAATGAACTATACTATCTGGAATATTAATTCCGTAAATCATTATGTGGACAACAACGGCGAGACCATGGACGACAACGTAAAATTCTTCAAGAATTTCTTTAAAACACGTCTGGATTTCATGGAAAGCACAATAGGAACCGCAAATTATCCTATATCCACTAAATTCAAAGATGTTGCAGCAAACAGCTGGTACATTGACGCCGTAAAGCTTATGAGCGCAAAAGGATACATAACCGGTACAAGCGAAGATACATTCTCTCCCAACGTTACAATGTCCAAGGCAATGTTCGCCCAGATTATCTGGAATATGTGCGGAAAGCCCAGTGCAGAATACAAAATCAATGATGTTTACACAAACGACTGGTATTACTCTGCAGTAAACTGGGCTGTAACCTATGGAATCGCGGATTTGGACGCAGACGGCAACTTCAATCCGAAAGACGATATCTCCAGAAACGAAATGGTTTCCATGCTTTACAAATATACGTGTTATCTGGTTGAAAACGGAAGACTTCAGGCGGAAAACCCCAAAATTTATATGTTTGACCTGACAAGATTTTCCGATTTAAAGGACATTAACACCTTAACCAAAGACGTGTTCGAATGGGCATGCGCCAACGGTATTATAAGCGGATATCCCGACAGCACAATCCTGCCGCAGAATTCAGCTACAAGAGCGGAAGCGTCAATGATTCTGTTCAACTATTTAAAATTATACGAAAAGTAAAAACTTCCCAAGAGCTCAGGGCTCTGCCCCTTTGGGCAGGCATTAGTCAAAACAGCCGAGAGATTCAATTATCTCCCGGCTTTTATTTTTTGCCTTCTTCCAGCATACTTTCTATGAATATTCCGTAGCCTTTCTTTGGATTTCGTACAAAAACATGGGTCACGGCTCCTATTATTTTCCCATTCTGGATTATTGGGCTTCCGCTCATGCCCTGTACTATTCCGCCGGTTTTCTCAACAAGCCTTTCGTCCGTGACTTCTATTACAAGACCCTTGTCCGGTGAAACACCGTATCTGTTTACATGCCGGATCTCCACCGAATACAGCTCATTTTCTCCCGTAACAACATCTGTCATTATGAATGCGCCGCCTTCTTTCGCATCCTGCTTCAGGCCTATGGGAACAAGCTCTCCGTCAGGAGGTTTTTCCATTACGCCGTAAAGACCGCATTCCGTATTTTCATATATTGCGCCCAGAACATTGTCCTTTTCCAGAATCCCCATTATTTCGCCCGGATTTCCAGCTTTTCCCTTTCTGTCGCCTGTAATCATAAGACCCACTATCTCCCCTTCTCTCAAAGGCATGAGCCGCATTATGTCCACATCGTAAACACC
>JAEEGL013196662.1_pt1 | contig 10047 bp, 5 predicted proteins | sample 9134231 | NCBI WGS metagenome assembly JAEEGL01 (sample SAMN16246548, study PRJNA631951) | gut metagenome | biome: gut microbiome; feature: rumen; material: fiber-attached | host: Bos | place: Iran: Karaj | collected 2018-10 | reverse complement strand
GAATGGAGATCAGAAAATGGCACAGAACCCTTTAGTAACAATCACGATGGAGAATGGAGATGTTATCAAGGCGGAGCTCTATCCGGAGATTGCCCCTAATACTGTCAATAATTTCATTTCTCTTATTAAAAAGAACTTTTACGACGGGCTAATTTTTCACAGAGTGATCCGCGGCTTTATGCTTCAGGGCGGAGATCCGCAAGGTACAGGAATGGGCGGTCCTGGATATGGCATAAAGGGCGAGTTTTCCTCAAACGGCTTTAAGAATGACTTGAAACATACTGAGGGCGTACTTTCCATGGCAAGGTCCATGATGCCTGATTCGGCAGGTTCACAGTTCTTTATCATGCACAAGACATCACCTCACCTTGACGGTGACTACGCTGCATTTGGCAAAGTTACGGAGGGCATGGAGGTTGTCAACAGGATCGCTGAGACAGAAACTGACTGGCAGGACAGACCCACAACTCCGCAGGTTATGAAAACTGTGACAGTGGAGACCTTTGGCGTGGATTATCCGGAGCCGGAGAAGGCTTAAGATGATAGACCCTCTTATCAGGGGCAGGAGGAGATGGTGACGGTTACCGGCAGAGTACGTTCTTTGAGCAGCTATGGTATTCGAATCCGATTGGTACAAGTCAGATGCATGCTGATGTTTATAGAGGAGACGTTTACCGGCAGAATACGTTCTTTGAGCAGCTAAGGTATCCGCGTCCGATTGGTACAAGTCAGACATAAAATGGGGTTTATGGAGGAGAAGGTTTGAGCATGAAGAAAAGTGATGATTTTGAGTTGGGCGACAGGAGAGATTTTGACAGGATCGAAGTATCAAGGGAAGTTCTCATTTACATCGACGGCAGTGATTATGAGATAGACGGAATAGTGACGGACCTCAGCGAGGAGAATATTGGTCTTAAGTTCAAGGTCACTCCTGAGCAGGCTGACCTGGTGAGCAAAAGAAGAAAGTTGTCCTTCGAGTTTATTGACACATACAAGGATGGCAGAAAACAGAGCACGGATGTTGTCATTGCCCGGGTTTTCATAAAGCGACTGGATATTAAGGATGGAGTGTGTTCTGTTGGCGGACTTGTAAAAGATGATGAATTTCAGCAGTATGTGCTCAGGAGAAAGATTGCTGAGCTGTTTTAGGACAGGGAGAGTTCATACCGCGGAGAGAGTTCATACTTTTTTTAAAGAATTTCGAATTTTTTTATATTGCCATAAACAATTGACAATGACAATTTTGTTTATGGCAATTTTTTTTGTGCTCATTATGAGATAATTGAAATAGAGAACATTTTTTGTCTTAATATGGCAATAGATTCGTATGAGAGGTGGATTGTATGTTTTGCAGTAATTGTGGGAAAAGTTTAATGGATGGAACGAGGTTCTGCCAGTACTGCGGCACACCGGTCAGAACTTCAGGAGCACAGAACAGGCAGGGAGCTGCTTCCGGGCAGCGGAGCGCAGCACCGGGACAGGGGCAGGTGCCTGGACAAAGTCAGTCGTCGGTACAGGGACAGGCGTCGGGACAGAGTCAGGTGTCAGGACAGAGTCAGATGTCAGGACGGGCAGGGATGACAGGCCAGAAAAACGCATCAGTACAATACGGACCGGCACATATACGGCCTGCTGCAAGGACCGCTTCTGACGTTAATCCTCTTGAAAAGAAAAAGAAGAAACCCATCGGGCTGATAATTGCTGCGGCAGTTGCTGTGGTGGCAGTGATCTTTGGTGTTTCACAGTTTAATAAGCCACCGGAGGATTTTGTGATCAACACACCTCCGGGAGATATTATTATTCCGGGCGAAGGTAATAACAACAGGAAAACTATAACAGTGGATGCATCAAAACAGGGAGAAGCTTTGGCACCATCTATGGACTCATACGGCGACACTTCCGATGCAATAGAAGATTTTGGCAAGAGGCTTGCCCAGAGCGGAGCGGAAGACGCTGCCAGGGATGTTTATTCCATGGTTCCGAAAGCTGAGCTTGCACAGGCAGCAAGGGATCAGACAGAAAAACTCGAAGACTCAGATAACGGACCGGTGCAGGTTTACAATATGTACAAGGACGTTAAGAAGATGTTTACATCGATCTACGGAGAGGAGGGTGGAAGATGAAAAGAAGATTAATAGCTCTTTTCCTTGCTATGACCATGTTCCTTACCATGACAGTTACTGCGATGTCGGAAAATCCTTTTATCGATACTGATATTCGCATTACAAATACAGGTTATGCGGATGACGATATTGTAGTGAATATAATGAATCCTATCCCGGATGAACTCTTGCAGTCACCGCCTGTTGTAGTTGCAGGTTATGAGATGGAAGCGGGAAAAGACAGCGTCAATCCATTTACGGGTGACTTTTCTCTTGATACATCAGGTGATAAGGCAGTAGCCAGGTATAAGAACGGCAGTGTGGCAGTCCTGCATCTTGACGGAACCTTTGAGGGTGTAGGATATGACGGATCAAGAGTTGTCTCTAATCCGATCACCGGTCTTTTTGAGAAAGAACTTGGAGATGGAACAAAAATCTCTTACGTGGCAGGAAGCGACCTTACAGTCAGGAAACCGGACGGGGATAAGGTCACGGTAAAGCCTGACGGAAAGACTACAATAGAGCGCAGAAACGGCCTTGTTAGCGAACACGGATCAGATGGCAAGATAACAGGGATGGGGCTTTCAGGCAGCAGCGAGCGCATTGACATGCGTAAGAATGCAGATAATGAGTATACCGGAGGATCAATCTCCGGACAGGACGGGATGAGTCTTGAGGTCCAGACCGACGGCTCTTTTTCCTTCACAGACAGCAGTGATACAACTTATCACGTCAGCAACAATGCAGGGAAAATGGAGGCCGAGGTTAACAGCAAGGACAGCTTCTCGATAAAGGCAGATGACGATTCCCTCACCATTACGCCTAATGGAGGTAAAGAGTACCGGTACGAATTTGATGATAAAGGCATTGCGACAGTTCCTTTGGATAATGGCGGAAGCGTCAGCTTCAGCCGGGATGATGATGGCTTTGATCTCATCGATCCTGATGGCTTTAACTGCAGTATCGATGAAAACGGCAGGCTTACAACTGCCAGCGGCGACGGAAGTGAATTTGCCCTCAGGGTAAATCCCGATGGAACCATTGAGTCCGGCAGGTTCAGGCTTGATGAGAACGGCGAGCTTGTGGAGGTTAATCCTGACGGCTCCGGAACATACGAAGAAGATGGGAAAAAACTTGAGTTTTCGGTCGAGGGCGGCCTTGATGCGGATGACTTTGACTGGTTCCAGGACTTCGATGAGCAGTTCCTTAGTGAGAATGAGGGAAATGAAGCGGCGGGAAAAGATGTTGAGGGAGATGATGTTGCGGGAAAAGATGTTGAGGGGAATGATGTTGAAGGAAATGATGCTGAAGAAAATGATGAAGAGGAAGAGTCAAATCCGCTGAATACTCCTTTGAATCCGGATGATTGGGATGGAGATATAGAACCCTTAAAATTATCATTAAGGATATTTTCTTTCGGCGGCTACTTTTCGCTTGCTGATAATTTCCGTCGTCATGAACTTCCGCCTCAGAATAATACGATCACCGTTGATAAAAAGGGAAACGTGGAAATATTTCTGCCGGGATTCGATTTTAAGGATGTCAGCGACAGTACGAAGGATCATCCCGACTATCAAACCGGAAACAGTTCATCTGTTACCCTGAAGGGAAGGATACGAAGGTCCTACCGCATAGTAAAGGACCAGAAGTCCATATACTGTATTGAGGGCATTATCACAGGAAAGGCATATTACTCCTTTGATTATGAAGAATATGAATACAATTCTTACCTGGATAGTTATTACAAGGATAGATATGACAGATACGATCTTGATGTTATGCCTTTTGATGCTGAACAGGATGTTTCGTCTATGTTCACAATATACTATTTTAGTCCGGAGGACACCTATCAGGCCAGCATATATATGATCGGCCCGAAGCGGGGACAAGAGTTTAAGGCAGGCTATAGGGCGGAGGATTTTCAAGCTATACCTGATTCCAGCCAGGATGAATATGAGCCATATTTTGAGGATGATGGGATTGAAGGCGTAGATCTTTTTGACGGAAATTCGGTTGAGGATTTTCTGCCTATGTATCTTGATGGTGGTACGGTAGACAGAGATATCTGGTATGATCTGACCGGTGATAATTAGAGCAGTGAAAACATCAAAATATTGACTCGAGAAAGCTTTATTGAAGGGCTGTGAAGGGGCAATTGCCTTTTCACAGCCCTTTGTTTTGGAGGCCTTAATATCTTTTGGAATCTTTGATTCAGGACATCTTACTTCACAATGATCTCACATTCAGCTTTCAATTTTTTATTCTCTTTTGAGGTTGCAGTGATCTTGGCCTTACCTTTCTTCTTGGCAGTGATCTTACCATTTTTATCCACAGTTACCACCTTGGTATTGCTGCTCTTGTAAGTCACTTTTTGGTTAGTGGCATCTTTCGGGCTAAAGGTAAGCTTTGGTGTAATGGTTTTGTTCTTATTGACAGTATAAGAATTCTTGGCGAACTTAAAGCTCTTAAGTTTTATGACTACGGTAACAGTGCAGGTTGCTTTCTTGCCGTTGGCTGTAGTTGCGGTAATTGTTGCTTTTCCGGGTTTGATTCCCTTAACGACACCTTTATTGTCTACGGTAGCAATCTTCTTGTTGCTGCTTTTGAATGTCACACCCTTGTTCGTTGCATTTGAAGGGCTGACTGTTGCCTTGAGTGCTATAGTCTTACCCTTTTCCAGGTCTGCTGTTTTCTTATTCAGCTTTACACCTGTAGCTGCAACAGGACTAATTACAGTTATTTTGCAAACTGCTGTCTTGCCGCCGCTCTTGGTTTTAACAGTTATATTGGCTGTCCCCTTAGCAACTGCAGTCACTACACCATTCTTAACTGTCGCTACTTTAGTGTTGCTGCTGCTCCAGGTAATATTCTTATTAGTAGCATTGCTTGGTGAAACTTTGGCTTTGAGAGTTATTGTTTTCCCTTTTTCAATTTTTGCGCTTGTTTTATTAAGGGTAACACCTGAAACTTTTACATTGTCAGGTCCTGGTTCAATAACAACCTTTTTAGCTATGGCGCCAGCAGAATCCAGTATGTCCTGCCCGTTATAATTTCCTCCTGAAGGTGTCACCAATATCGGGTTTCCTCCGAACTCAATTGTATTACTGCTTACAGCTTTACCAGAGCCGGTTGCGGTAAGTCTTGTTATGTTTTTTCCGATGCTTATTGTTTCCAGAGATGTAACACCGACAGAGCCGCCATTGGCAGTAACGGTGCCACCTTTTATATCAATTCTCTTATATGAATTTATGGCTGTGTTATTTGATGAAGCTGTAATTGTACCATCTTCTATTTCAATATTGCCTGCAAATTCTTTATCTCCGGTATAATACTGTCCGATTCCAATATCTGTACCGCTTGCAGTAAGGGTTCCGCCGTGAACGATTATATCTCCTCTGTTGCTGATTATCCCATACTTCTGTGTACTATTGGCAGCAGTCAGAACAGAGCCGTTTTCGATTTCAATAGATCCCCACGATGAAATTGCAGCATTATCTTTGGATGATACGGTTATGTTACCTCCAAGAATTATATTTCCGATATTATAACTCTTTGATGTTATCCTTCTTATTCCGAAGTTTTCTCCTTCTATAACAATACCGGCTCCATCGCCATTTATATACAGAACTCCTTCTGAATAGCTTTGAAGGATACCTGTGTGACAACCGGAAATCTTCGCATTTCCCTCGATTTTCAGGCTATCAAGAGTGCTGTAAATGCCAATTGTAAAAGGATTATAATAGTCCGGGTAAGAATATCCCTCAGTAATACTGGCTCCGTTGAGAGTGAGAGTATTAGTGGATGAATCAAACTTTACCGATGCGTCAGCATCATCAAGAACATTTCCCTTGTTATCATCAGTTACCTGTACATTGTTTACCCACAATCCATAATCTTGCGCATATACTTTCCCTGAGGGAAACAGGACAAAGAAAGCAAGCATCATGAGGAGAATACCGGTAATTTTAGTGAGACTCTTTTCAATTGTTCCGCGTTTTGCCATATAAACCTCCTTGTTCATAAATGAAACATCTTTTTGCGATGCCAGGCCAAAAGTACTTAATGTGTGGACATATTGTAATATCAGTTTTGGACGAACTCAACGATTTTGGTCTATTCGGTCGTTTTAGGTGCCTATTCGGTCATAATACATATTTGAGATGTATGCAGTCTCAGATAGTGCGGTTGCCTTATGCAATCTGAATTTGGAATCACTGGATCCGGATTTATTGGTAATTAATAAAAAATTTACTGTAAATTCAGATAAAAATAAACGATAATATAAATAGACGCTTTTTTTATATTGGAGTTTATGGTAGATTTCTTTGATTCACAGGCTTCGAAAGGAGAATCAGCATGGACGGCATGAGTACTCAGGATATTCTTAACGGACAGGATATTTCTACAGCAAATGTGGATGATCTTTTGGCTGCAATGTCTACCGGTGAGCAGGCACCTGCACCGGCGGAGGCACCAAAACCAAAAAGGACGCGCAAAAAAGCTGTTGAGCCGGAGCCTATACAGGATATTCCTGATCTTGATGCTATATTGGCAGCGACAAGTACAGAGAGTGCAGCTACGGATGCTGCGACACCGTCGGTTGATGTGGATGCAATGATGGCGGCAATGGCGGCGGCGGAGACTGCTACGGATGTGGATGCGATGATGGCGGCGATGGCGGCAGCGAAGACAGCGGAGGCAGCAAGTACGCCTGTGGCAGCAGCGGCGGTTGAGCCAGTAGCAGAAGCGCCAGTTGATGTGGATGCGATGATGGCAGCGATGGCAGCAGCGGGGGCAGCAAGTACGCCGGCTGCAGAGGCGGTGCAGGTACCTGAGGCAACACCTGCGGCAGCGGCGGAAGCACCGGTAGATATAGATGCGATGATGGCGGCAATGGCAGCAGCGGAGGCAGCAAGTGCGCCGGCAGCAGCGGCAGCGCCAGCAGCGGAAGCACCGGTAGATGTGGATGCAATGATGGCGGCGATGGCAGCGGCGGAGGCGGCAAGTGCACCAGCACCTGAGACAGCACCGGCGGCAGCAGAAGCACCGGTGGATGTGGATGCAATGATGGCAGCAATGGCAGCGGCGGAGGCAGCAAGTGCACCGGTACCTGAGACAGCACCTGCGGCAGCAGAAGCACCGGTGGATGTGGATGCAATGATGGCAGCAATGGCAGCGGCGGAGGCAGCAAGTGCGCCGGCACCTGAGACAGCACCTGCGGCAGCAGAAGCACCGGTGGATGTGGATGCAATGATGGCAGCAATGGCAGCAGCGGAGGCGGCAAGTGCGCCGGCGGCAGCAGCGCCAGTTGATGTAGATGCAATGATGGCGGCGATGGCGACAGCGGAGGCAGCAAGTGCACCATCACCTGAGACAGCACCGACGGCAGCGGAAGCACCGGTAGATGTGGATGCAATGATGGCGGCGATGGCAGCGGCGGGGGCAGCAAGTACGCCGGCAGCGGCTGAGCCAGCAGCAGAAGCGCCGGTAGATGTGGATGCGATGATGGCGGCAATGGCAGCAGCGGAGGCAGCAAGTGCACCGGCGGCAGCGGAAGCACCGGTTGATGTAGATGCAATGATGGCTGCGATGGCGACAGCGGAGGCAGCAAGTGCACCGGCGGCAGCAGAAGCACCGGTTGATGTAGATGCAATGATGGCAGCAATGGCAGCAGCGGAGGCAACAAATGTACCGGCAGCAGAAACAGTACCTGAGCCAGCGCCTGCTCCGGCAGTAGAGATACCGGCAGATGCTGATATAGATCCTGTTATGGCAGCAATGATTGCTGACGGTTTTGTTCCACCTACAGCAGAAACGGCCCCGGCAGCAGAGGCGCTGGTTGAAATCCCTGCAACAGAAGGAGAGATTCTGGTAGTCAATGCAGCAGTAGTTCCTGAAGATATATCTGGCGTGCCAACAGACACACCAGTAGATACAGACGCAATGATGGCAGCGATGGAAGCGGCAGAAGCAGTTCCTGAGGCAGTACCTGCAGCAGCGGAAGCTCCTGTGGATGTAGATGCAATGATGGCAGCGATGGCGTCAGCAGAATCGATTCCTGAGACAGCTCCGGCCGACACACCGGTAGATACAGATGCAATGATGGCAGCGATGGCAGCGGCAGAAACAGCATCGATTCCAGAGGAGGCATCATTAGTTGATGTGGCTACGGCAGCGGACGTGCCGGTTGATATGGATGCGATGATGGCGGCAGCCGGGGCAGCATCTGAGGCAGCTCCGACAGCAGAAACCCCGGTAGATACAGATGCGATGATGGCGGCAATGGTATCTGCAGCAGAAGGAATCACAGCTGAACCCCCTGCAGAGGAACCTATTCCTGAGACCCCTGCAGAGAATCTTGATGCCATCTTAAGCGCAGAAGTTGAAGCTCTTTCAGAGCCGGCAACCATGGAAACTCCGACAGAAGAGATACCAGCAGCAATTACCGGCGACATTCCTGTGGAAGTCGAACCTACTCCGGCAGCACTTGATATGGAGGCAGCAGCAGAAGCTATGACAGGCGCAGTAGAAGATATTGAGAATTTCTTAAGTGGCGAAGACTATGAGTATACCAAAGTTGGATCAGGGGATAAGACTCTTTTCCTCATTAAGAACGAAGACGGAAGTTCCATGGTCATTACTTACGAGGGTGACGAGTTTGACAGCCTTGATTCCGGCTACGGCAAAGATGGCAAGACCGGATACACTGACATCATGAATGCTTTTATCAAGGAAACCATAAAGATTGGTGGAAACAGCGGTATCAAGAGACATAAAGGCACCAAGGTAGTTGCCAAATAAATTTACAGGTTTAATTGGGCTGTCGCGCAATGCACAGCCCTTTTTTAAAAAGCCCGGACAATCAGATAAAGGAGGAGTGTGTGAGAGTACAACTCAAAAGGAGAATCAAATATTTTGCAGGAGGGTTTATAACAGCAATAACAATTTTTTCAGTAAGTATCTGCTCTCATGCGGCACCGATTGTCCGCACCGACAGATACAATATGAATTATCAGTACAGCAGCAACCCTGCAACGAGATTCGTCAATGTTGCAAAAGCTCAGAATGGAAAAACTGCTGATGACTTCGCTTACGGCCTGGCCTGGTGTGCGTTTTTTGTAAACGACTGCGCCAGCATTGCCGGAGTGAAAGACGCAATCTACCTTGGGAGCAGCGATGGCGGGTTTGCCTACCAGATCTACGACAACGTCCTGAAAGCGGGTGGGAGAGTAGTGAAAGCCAGTGAGCGCCCTCAGGAGGGGGACCTTGTCTTTTTCCATAACAATTCCAAACCGGCGGAGAGATTTGCACATGTGGGCATCATGAGCAGTGATACGCTGACTGTCCACGGGAACATGAGCCGCAAGGTAATTGTGGACGTTCCGGTTTCCTATTACAGGCTTTCGGATGGAACAAAAAACTACACAGTAACATATCTTAGGCCAAATTATAAGCCCGGGAACAACATGAATTCTGAGGTGATCGACACGGATTCCGAAGACCCGAATTTAGCCGGCAAAAACACAGACAACTCTCAGGCTGAGACAGTCATTAAGAAGAGCAACCTCACATATAAGGTTACAAAGGGCAGTAAAGTAACGCTGACAGGAACAACAGGAACAGCAAAAAAGATCTCAGTCCCATCGACGGTAAAGGCTGGAGGCAAGAAGTACAAGGTTGTTTCGATTGCTGCAGGTGCCTTCAAGGGCAATAAAAAGATTACTAAGATTACGATAGGGAGCAATGTTACATCCATCGGTAAGAAGGCATTTTATAACTGCAAGAACCTTGGTGATATAACCATAGATGCGACATCTGGTGTGAGTATTGCAAAAGACTCATTCAAGAACATCAAGAAAAATGCGAAAATCAAGATAATTGCTAAAGACAAAAAGACAGCAAAGAAACTGATGAATAAGATAAAGACCATCGGAGGTGCTACCGG
>JAEEGL012762557.1_pt1 | contig 10047 bp, 7 predicted proteins | sample 9134231 | NCBI WGS metagenome assembly JAEEGL01 (sample SAMN16246548, study PRJNA631951) | gut metagenome | biome: gut microbiome; feature: rumen; material: fiber-attached | host: Bos | place: Iran: Karaj | collected 2018-10 | reverse complement strand
CACAATTTACAATCACGCTCTTAACCGGGAAATGGATCGTCTGTTTGACAACCTTCTGGAACGAACCGGTCTGATTCAGGGCGACCGCTACGCTTCCATTCCCGTTTGCATCTGGGAAGAACCCGATCGATACTGCATTGAACTGGACTTGCCGGGCGTTAAAAAAGAAGATATTCAGGTTTCAGTTCAAAAGGGCATGCTCCGCATTACCGCTCAGCGTCACTGTGAAGAAGTCGAAAACCGCAAATGCTGGCGCGACGAACGCCTTTACGAGAAATTTGAACGCACGTTTACTCTGCCGGACTCCGTCGATACAGAAAACGTCGACGCGGAATTCGTCAACGGCGTGCTGATTCTCTATCTGAAGAAAAAACCGGAATCGAATCCGATGCCGGTGCAAATTAAATAGAATTGAGACGTTGCAACGGCGAACGACAGAGAACAGACTCTTAACATTCGTTCAGTTACTCAGACTGGAATCCGCGCCGTATCGACGGCGCTTTCCAGCGCTGCGTTTTCTTTAATAACGCCGTTATACTTTTCTACACTATTGACAAAAGCGTTTTTTCTGTTTATGATAGATTTTAATAAACGCCGTAAATTTTTCTTTCGAAGATAGATTTATCCGAAGGAAAAAGGGACTGACTCGATTCAGGGCGTTTTTCAGAGAGGGCTGCGCCATCCATAGACTAAAGTTGACGGTTATAGAAGTTGCGTCTTTCCAGGACGCGGGTTCAGCTTCTCATCTTGTTTGTTTTTCCAGGGAATTTTTGCGTGTATCAGATTTCAATCCTCTATTTAGACTAAAAAACTGCGATGTCATTACTGTCCAAACGCATGATAAAAATAAAACGCTTGTTAGTTGCGGTTGTGGGCGCTGTCGTTTTGTATATAATTATGCTCTGGTTAAATTCCGCCAGCGCGCCTGTCGCGTATGTCAAAACGCTCGGTAATACAGTGGAAATTGTAATTGACGATGGCGAGTCTTCTAAAGTTAAGCGTTCGCTGTTGGTATATCCAACAGAAATCTATTGGGGCGACACCGTATACGTTCAACGAGTCGATGAAAATCTTTCGTCCGAGACAATTCCAGACTATTACGAAAAAAACGACTTTTTTTGGAGAGTTTTTGTAAAAGGATCGGCTTCTATGGAAAATCTGTCATACGAATGGGTTACAGAGTATTCTAATAACGCATTCAAAGAAGCAGCAGTTCCCGTCAGAGATTTTCAACCCGCTGAAAAACGTTTGCAAAACGCTAACAGCTTTGAATTTCCTCCTTTGGAAGATTGGAAAAATCCTTTTTGGGAACAACTGAAAAAAGATTTGCCATCTGAAGGGAAGCGTATTCCGTTTAGTATTAACAACGGAGCTGCGACTGTAGAAATTCTTGTCAAACCGCGTCCGGATTCTGAAATGGCGTTATTAGATAAATGGTATAAAAACACGCCGGAAAAAACGTTTCCTATAATTGCCATAAATCATAAAATTCCGCAAAATTATGTTTTGCGGGGAAGCTGGAGAAGCAGAATATGGATTGGCTGGTATCGATACGATCCGTGGCTTTTTGTACGGTTAGGCAATCGTAAACCATGCGATCCCAACAATCCGACAACCCTTGACGGCTGGCGTAAACTGGAAGCGTCTTTGACGCCCTCTACAATGCGCGACGAGGTTCGATTTGTTCGGCTGCAGTTGGAAATATACTGCGCGAAACCAGGAAAAGAATCTGATCTCGCAAAACTTGAATTCGGAGAATGGCTTCAAAGTCTGCCAACGCCCCAACAGACTGTATACCTGCATTTTCTTAAAAACAAAAGTAGTGATTTTCGTCATAACGCTCGTTCCCTTTCTAAAAAGAATTTTGAGATTATAGACTTTTTAAGAAATATGCGCTTATAATTGAGGCGTAAATAGCGACTCGGCTATCTAAATAAGAAAACGCCTTAACTCCTCAGTAGGCTTGGGAGTTAAGGCGATTGTAATGAATAAGTCTATCTGTTAGTCAAACAGATAATTGTATTTCCCCGGCGTCATGAGGTCAAACTTGACCTGGCGGACGAATTCCTTGCAGCCGGCTTGACGCTGAATTTCAATCAGCGCGCCAATCTGTTCCTGAGAAACGTAGGCTGCGATGCCCGCGAGTTTCTTTTCCAGCAGTTCTTCCGAAACGGTTGTACGCATGTCCGGCGGGGTGAGGAAATCGCTGTAGGTGGCGTACTCGTACAGAACGGGGAAGTCTTCCAGCGGAGCGCCCAGTTCCGGCCAGATGTTGCCCGTTGCGTGGAAGACGCTGATAATCATCTCGTTGTGGGCGGTGCGGTGATCCGGGTGAATGTCAGTGCAGGACGGCAGGAAGATTCTCGTCGGTCGAACCAGACGAAGCAACGCGGTGTAGGAGTTCTGCAAGCCAGTCGCGCCGCTGATGACCGTTGGACCGGACTGGTCCGTAAAGAAATGCCCGGTGAACTGATCGACGCCGCTGTCGTGGAATCCGAGGAAGTGCAGATGATCCTCCGGCAAGCCCATGGCGGAGAACGACGCTTCCGCTTCCTGCTGACGAATGGCGGCAATGGTGTTGCGATGTTCCGGACGGCAGTATCCGCTTTCACCGTTGGTGGTAATGGCGGCGTGAACGTTGATTCCATCGTTGAGAGCTGCAAGGAACGTCAGCCCGGCGCCGAGAATGATGTCGTCGTCATGCGGGGCAAGGAAAAGCCACGTTTCCTTCTCGTCTTTCCAGTCAACCCAGACGTCTGCCGGGTTTTCGGATGTAATAACCTGTTTGTCTTCTGTTAGTCGTTGGTAAATGGTCATGGTAGTGTAGGGGCGCCCCTTTGTGGTCGCCTGGGTTAGTGGTTACGAGTGCATAGTGCATAGTGCGTAGTGCATAGGGAGAGGAGCGCTTTGCGTCCTAAGTACTATGCACTAAGTACTATGCACTCATTTCTATATTCTAAACGGCTTCAACGCCCGTTTAAACAGCCCGAGGCAATACGCGATTGTCATGCCGTAGTTGGTAATCGGGACGTTTTGGCGTTTACAATGCAATATTCGTGACAAAACCGCCTTGCGGTTAGTCATGCACGCTCCGCAATGAATAACCAGCTTGTAGGCGGACAAATCCTCCGGGAAATCCGCGCCCTGAACGTGATCAAAAACGAGATCGCCGCCAACGCGCTTGCGAATTAAGTTTGGTATTTTAACGCGTCCGATGTCGTCGCCGATAGGGTGATGCGAACAGCTTTCAGCAATGAGAATCTTGTCGCCCGGCTTGAGCGTTTCAATTGTTTTCGCGCCGTCGGCAAACGCCTCCAAGTCCCCCTTGAATCGGGCGAAAAGAACTGAAAAACCGGTCATCGGGACGTCTTCCGGAACGAGTTTGGAAACGGACGCAAACGCCTGCGAGTCCGTTACAACCAGTTTCGGCTTGACCTTTAAATTATTGAGCGCGTATTCCAGCTGCGACTCTTTAACGACAACGCAGCAGCAGGCGTTATCCAGCAAATCGCGAATCGTCTGCACCTGCGGGAGAATAATTCTGCCCTTGGGCGCTTCCTTGTCAATCGGGACGACCAGCACGACAACGTCGTTTGGCTCAACCATGTCGCCCAGCAGGGACGGCGTGTTGACCCATTCCTCCGGAGCCGCAGAGAGAATCGCCTGACGAACGATTTCCAGAGACTTTGCAGCCGATTCCGGAACCAGCGTCGTTTCGACAATCTGCCGAACCATCGGAACGGCTTCAAGACGGGAAACCAGCTCGGCGTTCGGCTCGGCGACGTCGCATTTATTAAATACGACAACAATCGGCGTGTTGCGGCGCGAGAACTCGTCAACCAGCGACTGCTCGAAATCCGTCCATTCTCCGGCTGCGGCGACGATAATCGCCAATTCCGTTCGGTCGAACAGCTTGCGCGTCTTTTCGATTCGCATCTGCCCTAACGCCCCCTGGTCGTCTACCCCGGCAGTGTCAATAAACACGACGGGACCCAGCGGCAGGAACTCCATGGTCTTTTCGACCGGGTCTGTCGTTGTGCCCGCTACGGGAGAAACGATTGAGACGTCCTGACGCGTCAGGCAGTTGAGCAAACTGCTTTTGCCGGCATTGCGGCGTCCGAAAATCCCAATATGAAGACGCAAAGACTTAACCGTAAGAAGCTGCGAGCTTTGCGAAAAGCTCGCGTCTCCCGGTTTGTCTATATTAATCCCCTGCGCTTGCAAAGGGACAGCGTCTTGAGGCAAATTCTCGCTGTTCATATCGGACTCCTGGCTGTAGACCGCGCTGAGCTTGTTATTCTGGAATGAAATCGACCTTCGGGGCGGCTGCCCAGAGTTCTTCCAGACGGAAATGCTCGCGGGCTTCGTCAACGAACAGATGGACGACGACGTCGCCGTAGTCCAGCAGAATCCAGCGGCTGTCCTGATAGCCTTCGATTCCAAGGCGTCTGTCGTTCATTTCCTTCTCGAAAACGCGGTCGATTTCCTCCGACATGGCGTGGAGCTGACGTCGGCTGGAGCCGGACGCAATAACGAAGTAGTCAAACGCCGTTGACAACGTTCGCATATCCAAAATTACAATATCTCTGCCGCGGTTGTCGGCGCAGATCTGACCAGCCATTTTGGCTCTGTCCAAAGCAGTCGCGTCTCGGGGCAGAATTCTCTGTTCCGGGTTCAAAACGTCTTCAGAGGGGTTTTCCTGATTGTTAACTTGTTCTTCTGACATCTTTTTTGATTCCTGTTGGGAAAAACAAAGTAGTAAAAATAATCCAACTTTTCTATTATAACGCATTAAACAAGAAAAGAAAAGGGCAAAAACCGTACAGACTGTACCGAATTTTAGGAAAATAACGAGTTTTAGGTAAAATTTAAAGCAATTTTTTTGGGAAAGCCCTTTATTTTTTATTTAATTTGATTATGATTAAGCTATAATGTTTGTGATTCGTAAAAGAATCGCCGGATACAACAAACACAAAATATAATTATATCTGTACGGAGAAAGAAAATGTTTCAGCGAAATGCATGGGCAAGCATAACCGCGTTGTGCGTCTGCTCATTGGCGCTTTGTATTTCTCAGGCAAGCGCTCAGGAAAAGGTTTTAAAACAATATTACGGTAACGGCGTTCACGCCTATTATTCCGGAAATTATGCCGAAGCGTACGATTTGCTCAGCAAGCCAATCAATGCCAAAATCGAAGATCCGCGTCCGTATTATTTCCGTGGTTTTGCTCTGATGGAACTGGGACGTCCGGATCAGGCAGAAAAGGATTTCAAAGACGGAGCCGCACTGGAACTCAAAGACACAACCGGTCGTTTCCCCGTCAATTTCGCTTTGGAACGCTGCCAGGGGAAAGCTCGTCTTGCCTTGGAAAACGCCCGTAATGAAGTTCAGTTAGCGGATTTCCAACGCCGCGCCAAATACAGCGCTGCTATTTACAACAGCCGTCTGGAAGATCAAAAAGCAACTCTTATTCCAGAAAATCTCGATACAACTGGCAGTACGCTTGATTTCGACGATTCAGACTCTGTAATTAATGACGACGCTGATAACGGCGATTCTCTGTTGGATACCGACGATGACAAGGCTGATCAACCCGCTGATAACGACGATCTGTTTGGCGGCAATGACGATGACGCTGCTGACAAATCGGCGGATAACGACGATGTCTTTGGCGGCAATGACGACGACGCTGCTGACAAACCGGCGGATAACGACGATGTCTTTGGCGGCAACGACGACGCTGCTGACAAACCGACGGACAACGACGACGTCTTTGGCGGCAATGACGACAACGCTGCTGACAAACCGGCGGAAAACGACGACGCCGATCCCTTTGGAGATGATGCCGCTGACGAGCCAGCCGACAAAGCAGACGATAACGATCCGTTTGGAGCCGACGACGATGCCGCAGACAAATCAGCTGATGATAACGCAGCCGACGACGCTGACAAAGCTGACGACGCTGACAAAGCAGACAACGCTGCAGCTGACGATGCCAAAGCAGCAGACGATGACGCTGATCCGTTCGCGGAAGAAACGCCTGAAGAAACAAAAGACGCGGAACCGCTCAAAAACGCCAATCTGGACGACGAAGACGCCAATGCCGACGATGTCGCGGACGACGCTGATAATGCCGCAGACAACGCAGACGCAGCAGAAGACGCCGCTCCCGCTGACGACAAAGCTGATAAAGCGGAAGAAGACGATCCCTTCGATTTCTGATTTAATTAGAGAACCGGATTGAATTCATCACCATTATAAAATCTCGCTGAAACAATAAGACGCTGTTCATTTGACAGCGTCTTTTTTTATTGACGCTTTAGTTCAACGATCACGCGAGTTCCTTCGTTTGGAGTAGAATCAATTGCTATTTTTGCGCCGTGCATTTGAGTAATTTTGTGAGCTTTGCACAGACCAAAACCCAGTCCTCGATTCGCCTGTCGAGCGGAATAATACGGGTCGAAAGCGTGTTCCTTTTCTTCGTCCGTCATGCCGGGACCGTTGTCTGATACAATTACTTTAACGCCATTCCCAACAAGTTCAACCGATACAGCAATCAGTTTCTCAAATTCGCGGCTGTCGTTTTCCAGAGCTTCCATCGAATTCCGAATCAGCGCGGAAAACAGGACGTTGAGCTGACTGTAATCCGCCTTTACAATCGGATCGGAAAGAAATTGAGAGAAATTCAGACGAATGTTTTTTTCAGCGCACAAGCCTGAAAAAGAATTTACAACGCCTTGTAACAATTTCGCAACACAGACGTCGTCTAAAACCGGAACGGGCGGACAGGCGTACAGACGAATGTCTGCAATCAAGTCCCCTGCCCTTCTGACTTCTGAACAGATGTCCGACAAGTCGCGCCGAAGCTGCTCGTCTTTCGTTGTCTTCATTAAAAGCTGAACCCGTCCGCCAATACTGGCTAACGGGTTGTTTAACTCATGACCTATTCCCGCTGCAAATTCCGCCAGTTTGCGTTCCAGATAAACCGCTTGATCAGAATTCAAAGAAACGGAACTGGCGTTTTCCTTTTGCATTTTCAACCAACAAAGTTAGCTGGGAATAGTAATAATCGGGTAATATCAGTTTTGAACGTCAATGCTCAATTTGGCGCAGACGTTGCGAAGCAGATCGTCAATATCAAACGGTTTACGCAGGAAATCGTCTGCACCCGCTTCTCGAAGTTCGTCAATGCGGCTTTCTTCTACCATGCCGGAAATGCAAATGATTCTGCAATCGTCCATGGAGCTGTCAGAACGAACGCGCTGGCAGACTTCCTTGCCGTTGATATCCGGAAGCATAACGTCCAGAATCATAATCTCCGGATGGAAATCCTTAACCATCATACCGGCGCCAAATCCGTTATTGACGGAACGAATTTCAAAACGACCATCGCGCATAAAAACGTCGGTCATCAAATCGACCAAGTTTGCATCGTCGTCAACGATTAGCAGCTTGTGTTTGCCAGTATCTAACGAATCTGTCGGAATGCCGTTCTCGCGCATGAACGCTAAAAGGCAATCGTGCGGAATGCGTCGAAATTTACTGCCAGGGACGCGGAATCCTTTCAGCTGCCCAGAGTCAAAACAACGAATAATTGTTTGCTGACTGACCTTGCAGATTTTCGCGGCTTCGCCGGTTGTGTAAACTGTTTTTTGTGTCATCAGTGTTTTCCTAACCTTCCTGGTCTGTCCTTATGACCATCAGGGCGTAAAATATATTATTTTTCGGACTGCGGATTCAATCTACGCCAATTGAAACGCTTGTCTGAAACCAACGTTTTCTTCGTATATGCCGTGTTTAACTCAAATTCTTCAACTTACAAAGTTGAACTGAAAAAAAGGCAAAAGAAGAATATTTAAAGATTATAGCTAAAAAACAAAAAATACGCAATACCAATTTGCGTTCATTTTCTATTTTAGTTAAAATCGTTAAAATCGGAACAATTATAATTTACGCTATTTTCGCCTTTTTGTCAAGTAAAGAGAGGGACAATTTTCGCTATTTTCTCGAAAATTTAAAAATTATCCAGTTTGTAAAATGAGAGCTCTGCTAAACAAAAATTCTAACTGTTGAATTGAGAATAATTGTAAATACAAGCAGCTATAGAGGTTGGAATAGTTGCACAAAAAAGGTGAAATATAAAGACCATCAAACGCCCTATACTTCACCTTTTGTTGATTATTTCCAGACGCTGTCAAAAACTTATTTTATCACCGCGCGCAAATCCGATTCCATGGCGTCTAGTCGGCTTTGCAGAACGGCAACGCCTGCATCAACGTCTTGAGATTCTTCCGGCGGAAGGCACGTGAACATATAGAATTTAATCTTCGGTTCAGTACCCGACGGTCTGACGGCGACGTAGTTTCCCGGCTTTTCCAGCTCGATAATAACCAGGTCGCCTTTCGGTCCGACGAGCGGTTCGACGTCGTCGCCGGTTTTGGTCGTCAGATTAAGATAGTCTTTAACGCAGGCGATTTTCATGCCGGCAACGGTTTCCGGCGGAGCGGTTCTGAATCCTGCCATGACCTGCTTGATCTTTTCCATACCCTCTGCGCCGGGCGCCATAACGGAAATGGTTCGTTCCTGATGAACGCCGTAACGGCGGAAAATCGCAGCCAGTTTTTCGTGAATGGACAACCCCTCCGATTTCGCCTTGGCTGCCAGTTCCGCAAAGACCATCGACGCCACAGCCGCGTCTTTGTCTCGAGCGTGGTCCCCGATAAGATAGCCGTAGGACTCTTCCGTGCCCAGCAGGAATCCCTCGGTTCCGCGATCGTCCATAGCCCCGCCGATGTACTTGAACCCGACCAGCAAATCGCCGACCAGCGTCGCGCCGTAGGATTCCGTGATTTTACGAATCAGGTCTGTCGTAACCAGAGTCTTGACGATGTAATAACTCGCCGACGCCAGCATGGCAGTTTCGCCATATTTACACGCCTGTTCAAGCTGATATTCCGCGAAAAGCGATCCGATTTGGTTGCCCGTCAGGATTGACCATTTCCCCGCTTTGTCGTTGATTTTCAGCGGAGCGGCGCAGCCCATGCGGTCGCTGTCCGGGTCTGTCGCCATGATTAAATCGAAATCGTTCTCTTTGGCATATTCTATCATCGCGTCGAACACGACAGCGTTTTCCGGGTTGGAAACGTGGTTGGGAACGTTCGTAAAGTCCGGATCGGGATTAGCGGTCGGACCGTACAGTTCAACGTTGTCGAATCCCGCGCCTGCCAACGCCGGCAGAACGCACGTCGCCCCAACGCCGTGGAGCGGAGAATACAGAATCTTAATATCCCGCGGTCCCGGGTGCGACTGCTTCAAAACAGCGTCGATAAACTCCTTGTCGACTTCTTCCTGACAGTACTCGATAGTTCCCTTTTCCAGCTCTTCCTGGAAATCGGCAATCAGAATCTGCTCTGTCGCCATGACGCAGTCGATAACGCCTTTGTCGTGCGGAGGCAAAAGCTGTCCGCCTGTCGACCAGTACACCTTAACTGCGTTGTCAGACGGCGGGTTGTGGCTGGCGGTTACCATGATTCCGCAGTCGCAGCCCTTGTATCGAACCATGAACGACATTTCCGGCGTGGAGCGATAGCCATCCAAAAACCAGACTTTGAACCCGTTTGCCGCCATAATCGACGCGCACAGTTCCGCAAACTCTCTCGAACGGTGTCGCGTATCGTACGCAATAGCGCAGCTGGGCTGATGGTCAGAACCGACAAAGTTCTTAACGTAAGTTGCCGTTCCCTGAGCGCTTTCTCCGATTGTGCGGTCGTTGATGACGTTGCAGCCGACAGGAAACATCTTGCCGCGGCGTCCGCCGGTTCCAAACGGAATTACCGTCCAGAAGGCGTCGTCCAGTTCTTTCCACGCCTCTTGGCTGATATAGCCAACAAGCGTCTCGACGTACGCTTCAAACTGCGATTCCGTTAGCCATCTCGTGATGTTCTTTTCCGATTCCGCTGTAATCTTACCCGCTTCACGCGCCTGTTTTACCGCGTTAAGCGCTTCGTTTCGTTCCATGGATTTATAGCTGTTGAGGGTTGGAGTTG
>JAEEGL012715724.1_pt1 | contig 10047 bp, 11 predicted proteins | sample 9134231 | NCBI WGS metagenome assembly JAEEGL01 (sample SAMN16246548, study PRJNA631951) | gut metagenome | biome: gut microbiome; feature: rumen; material: fiber-attached | host: Bos | place: Iran: Karaj | collected 2018-10 | reverse complement strand
GGAGCTCTTCCATGGCGCGGTCCAGGTTCTTGAGCTGGGAACGCTCCTCCTGGCACTGGACCACGATGCCCGAAGGGATGTGGGTAAGGCGGACGGCGCTGTAGGTGGTGTTCACCCCCTGGCCGCCGGGGCCGGAAGCGCAGAAGAGGTCTTTGCGGATATCGGCCGGATTCAGCTCGATGTCGAATTCTCCGGCTTCCGGGAAAACGGCCACGGAGGCGGCTGAGGTCTGGATGCGGCCCTGGGTTTCCGTCTGCGGAACGCGCTGGACGCGGTGTACGCCGGATTCATACTTCATGACCCCGTAAACGCCGTCCTGGCTGCTGGAAAGCTTGAAGACGATTTGCTTGAAGCCGCCGGAAGTGCCGGGCGCCTGGTCCGTCACCTCCAGTTTCCAGCCGCGGCGCTCAGCAAAATGCTGGTACATGCGGAAAAGGTCTCCGGCGAAGATGGCGGCTTCGTCGCCGCCGGTGCCGCCGCGGATTTCCACCATGGCGTTCTTGCTGTCGTCGGGGTCTGCCGGGATGAGGAGGAGCTTGATGTTCTGCTCCATCTCCGGAAGCCGGGGTTCGATGGAAGCCACTTCGTCACGGGCCATCTCCTTGAGGTCCTCGTCCTTTTCATTCATGAGGATGTCCTTGGCCTGCGCCAGTTCTTCCACCATGCGCTTGTATTCCAGGCCGGCGGCAATAATGGGCTGCAGCTCCTTGTAGTCCTTGTTGAGCTGGACGAACTTCTTCATGTCGGCAATGACTTCCGGGTCTGCCAACTGCTGTTCCAGCTTCTTGTATTTGTCCTGAAGGCTCAGCACCTTCTCCAACAGCGTATTTTCTGCCATAGCAATTTTTTTTCAGGCTGCAAAGATAAGCATTTATTTCGGAACGGCGGCCAAAGTGATTTTTCCATGGCAGCATTTCCTGCCGGCCACCGAAAGGGTGGCTTCGCAGTAGTGCAGGCTGGCCTTCTGTTCCACCAGCCGTACCTGTATTTCGCAGAGGTCTCCCGGGCGGACGGTGCCCCTGAACTTCACCTCGTCCAGTCCCCGGTACAGCAGCAGGTGGTCCCGCAGCACATCCTTCAGGAGCGCGCAGCAGCTCTGGGCCATGATCTCGCAGAGGATGACGCCCGGGACGATGGGATTGCCGGGGAAGTGCCCCCGGCAGAAAAAGGCGTCTTCCGGGATGCGGTAGAGGGCGTGGGCGACCCCTTCCGCATCGACCGATACTTCGTCCACGAGCAGCATGGGTTCCCGGTGGGGCAGGAACTGGCAGATTTCTTCCCGGTCCATCTTAATAAGTGGTATGTTCTGCCCTGGCGTAGTCCTTGAAAAGGGACAGGCAGGCCATGCGGTCCAGCTTGGTCATGTAGCGGGGCAGCTTGTCCCGCCCGCCGAAGATTTGGTCGAACTTGTCGTCACGGAAGCCGATGAGCCCGTTGTCTTCGATGGTGCAGCCGTAGTAGATCTTGCCGATATTGGCCCACATGCAGGCGCAGAGGCACATGTGGCAGGGTTCGCCGGTGGTGTAGAGGGTGCAGCCGGAAAGGTCGTAGGTGCCCAGCCTGGAGCAGGCGTCCCGGATGGCGTCCACCTCGCCGTGGCGGGTGGGATCGTTGCAGAGGAGCACCTTGTTGTGTCCGCGGCCCACCACTTCCCCGTCCTTTACAATCACGGTCCCGAAAGGGCCGCCGTGATGGTTCCGGATGCCCTCGTACGCCTCGTCAATGGCCATCTGCATATACTGATTGTGCGCTTTTCTCATAATCAATTATTTACGATAAGGTCTGAAGGCCACGCAGGCGTCGTGCCCGCCAAAGCCGAAGGAGTCTGAGATGCCAATGGTAAGCGGCGCTTTCACGGCCTTGTTGGGGGTGTAGTCCAGGTCGCATTCCGGGTCCGGGGTGTCCAGGTTGATGGTGGGCGGGCAGATGCCCTCCTTGAGCGCCAGCACCGTGGCAATGGCCTCTGCGGCGCCCGCGGCCCCGAACATGTGGCCGGTCATAGATTTAGTGGAGGAGATGTGCGCCTTGTAGGCGAAATCGCCCAGCGCCACCTTGTAGGCCAGGGTTTCCGCGGCATCGTTGAGCTTGGTGCCCGTGCCGTGCGCATTGATGTAGAGGACGTCTTTGGAAGGGTCGAAGTCCGCTTCCCGGAGGGCGTCCTGGAAGGATCGGGCCTGGGTGCTTCCGTCCGGACGGGGGGCGGTGGCATGGTAGGCGTCGCAGGTGTTGCCGTAGCCCACCATTTCGCCGTAGATGGTGGCGCCGCGCTCCAGCGCATGGTCCAGCGATTCCAGGATGAGGACGGCGGCCCCGTCGCCCATCACGAATCCCTGCCGGTTGGCATTGAAGGGAAGGGAGGAATACTTGGGGTCCGTGGCGCGCGTGAGGGCCTTGGCATTGTAGAAGCCCGCCACGCCCAGGGGAATGGAGGCATGCTCGCTGCCCCCGGCGATGATGGCGTCCGCATAGCCGTGCCGAACCGCCCGGAAAGCCTCCCCGATGCAGTGGGACGACGTGGCGCAGGCGGTCACGATATCCAGGCACGGGCCTTTGGCCTGGTGCTTGATGGCAATGTGCCCGGCGGCGATATTGGAAATCATGGTGGCGATGAACAGCGGCGAAATCCACTTGCCGGACGGGTCTTCAATCATCTTGGCCGTCTCGCGGAACTGGACGTCGAAGCCGCCGATGCCGGAGCCTACATACACGCCCAGGCGGTACGGGTCTATGTTGGCGTTTTCCCCTTCCGTCACCAGTCCGGACTGCTGCATGGCCTGCCAGGAGGCCGCCATGGCATAGAGGGTGAAGTTGTCCTGCTTGCGGATGAAGGGCTTGTCCATGCCGAAATCCTCCGCATTGAAATCCTTAACCTTGCCGGCAAAGGTGACCGGCATATCCTTGAATTCGTCCACGTAGTCTATCCCGCATACCCCGTTAATGAGATTGTTCCAGAATGTATCTACATCCTGGCCGATGCAGCTGATGACGCCCATCCCGGTGACTACCACACGTTTAGGTTGATTGCTATCCATATAACGATACTATTTTTCCCAGTTTTTCAGCAGGCGTTCCGCCCCGCGCATGACATCCTCCACGATGGCTGCGGCCGGCTCTTCGCGCCGGATGAGGCCCGCCACTTCCCCGGCGAGAAAGGTGCCGCCGGCGAAGTCTCCGTCGAAAACCGCTTTCCGGAGCGACCCCGTTCCGAAGGCGCGGATTTGGTCCGGCGTCACGGAAGGGTCCGCCTCCATTTGGGCGAACTTTTTGGTGAACGGGTTCTTGAGGGCCCGCACTGCGTCCCCGAGGCTCCGGCCCGTGACCATGGTCCCGATGTCCGAGGCCTTGATGAGCCGCTCCTTGTAGACCGGATGCACGCGGCATTCCGCCGCAGAGAGGAAACGGGTTCCCATCTGCACCCCTTCCGCGCCCAGCATGAAGGCGGCGGCCGCCCCGCGCCCGTCGAAGATGCCGCCGGCGGCGATGACGGGGATGTCCACCGCATCGGCCACCTGCGGGACCAGGGCCATGGTGTGCAGTTCGCCCACGTGGCCGCCGGATTCCGCGCCTTCCGCAACGACGGCAACGGCTCCTAGCTCCTGCACCTTGAGGGCATAGGCGACGGACGCCACCACGGGAATCACTTTCACCCCGGCCGCTTTCCACATGTCCATGTAGGGAGCGGGGGAGCCGGCCCCGGTGGTGACGATCCCCACCCCTTCTTCCACCACTATGGCCGCCACTTCCGGCGCTTCCGGTGCGGCCAGCATAATATTGACGGCGAAGGGCTTACGGGTGAGTTCCCGGGCTTTCCGGATTTCTTCCCGCACCTTCTGGGGCCCTCCCATGACGGAGGAAATGATGCCCAGTCCGCCGGCTTCCGAGACGGCGGCGGCGAGACGGGCGTCGGATATCCAGGCCATGCCCCCTTGCAGCAGGGGCTCGGTAATACCCAGAAGGTCTGTGACGGCGGTTTTCAACATAATGATTTTAACATGCAAAGTTAGTGATTTGCAGCGATAAAACAAAAAACTGACAAGCGGCCGGGGTCAGGCGTTCCGTTTCCCGATTATTTTCAGTATCTTCGCATACTTAATGTCCTGCAATCATGTGGCAACGCATACAAACCTTGTATCTTCTCATCTCCGCCGCCCTTGCCGCCGTCCTGTGTTTCGGCACGGCCTATAGCCTCACGGGGGAGGACGGCCTGCAAACGGTCTCTTACTGGCAGCTCCAGAAACCTTGGTTCGGCATCCTGCTGGGCATCCTGGTCTTCCTGGTGCTGCTGGCGCTGGCGGTTTTCAAGTCCCGCATCCTCCAGATGCGCCTGGCGGTGGTGGGAGGCCTCATCGCCCTGGGCATGCAGGCCTGGCTGGCGTGGATGTACTTCACCTTCGAGGGACCCGTCTTCCGCTGGACGGTGGTGTTCCCCCTCGTTATCTGCATCTGCAACCTCCTGGCGGCCCGCGGCTGTTTCCAGGACCAGCTCATGGTAGAGAGTGCCTATCGTGTAAGGGAAAGAAGGAAACGCAACAAAAAATAATACAGTGCTATGAAACCTACATTACTTGTTCTTGCTGCCGGCATGGGCAGCCGTTATGGCGGACTCAAGCAGATGGACGGCCTGGGCCCCAACGGGGAAACCATCATTGACTATTCCATCCACGACGCCGTGGAAGCCGGTTTCGGCAAGGTGGTCTACATTGTCCGGGAGTTTTTCAAGGCAGACATGGAAGCCCATGTCCAGCAGAAATACGGCAATGTGAAGACCATTGACGGAGAGCCCCTGCAGTTTGTTTTCGTCACCCAGGAACTGGACAAGATTCCGGCTCCCTTCACCGTCCCGGAAGACCGCGTGAAGCCCTGGGGGACCGCCCACGCCGTGCTCATGGCCAAGGATGTCATCCATGAACCCTTCGCCGTCATCAACGGGGACGACTTCTATGGCAAGGAATCGTTCAAGATTCTGGGAGACTGGTGCCGCGCCCATGAAAACACCACGGGAGAATACTGCATCGTGGGTTTCGAACTGGAAAACACCCTCAGTGAAAACGGCAGCGTGTCCCGCGGCATCTGCTTCTATGACAAAGACAAGATTCTCACCGGCATCGCCGAGCATCTGGATATTGCCAAGACGGCGGAAGGAAAGGTGCTCGGAGACAATTCCGTCACCGGAGAAAAGCGGGTGGAACTGGACGCCAGGGCTCTTTGCTCCATGAACATGTGGGGCTTCACCCCGGACTATTTCTGCAAGAGCGAATCGTCTTTCGTCACGTTCCTGGAGGAGCACCGCACGGAGCCCAAGAAGGAATACTATATCCCCTATGCGGTGGATGTGCTCGTCAAGGCCGGGGAGGCCCGCTGCGAGGTCCTTTCCACCCCGTCCCACTGGTTCGGCGTCACCTACAAGGAAGACCGTCCGGGCGTGGTGGCCAAGTTCGCGGACCTGGTGGCCAAAGGTGTGTATCCCAGCCCCTTGTATTAAGCCATGGCCGCTCCCACTTTTTTGAAGAAAGCCCGCAAGGTGCGGAATTATGACCTGTATGCCAACCACGCCTGGTATGTGCCGGGCGTGGGCGGCATGTTCGCCCTTCTGGGCTGGTTCCTGCTGGGGAACATCATCGGGTCCATCATCGTCTTCATCCTTATGGCCGTCATTCCCGGGATGGAAGAGTACCAGATGCTCATCGTGTATCCGCTCTCCTTCCTTCCGGCCATGATCTATGTGGCGCAGAAAAGCCAGAAGAACAGCCTGTTCGAGCCCGGTTACAAACTCAACAGCAGCAACTTCGCTCCTTTCAGGGGCTGGCAGCTGGCGCTCATTACCGTGCTCCTCACTTTCGCCACCATGGTGGCGGCAGACCTTCCCAACTACTGGAATGTCAAGCTCACCAATGCCCTGGGCATGGAGGAATTCTACAATTCCGTGCAGCATCTGATGGAGAATATGACCACCGGTCCTTTTTGGAGTTCGTTCCTGCTGGTGGCCATTTTTGCTCCCATCTTTGAAGAATGGCTCTGCCGAGGCATGGTGCTCCGGGGCCTTCTCACCAAGATGAAGCCCGGCTGGGCCATCGTGGTGAGCGCCCTCTTCTTCGCCCTTATCCATTTCAATCCCTGGCAGGCCCTGAACGCGTTCATTATAGGCGTGGTCATGGGCGTGGTGTATTACAGGACGGGCTCGCTCCTTCTGACCATGCTCATCCACTTTGTGAACAACGGATTCGCCGTCATCGCCAGCCAATTCCTGGATAAAGGGGAGGAGACGCCGGATTTCTGGATTGAGATGCTTCCCATGGAGGCCTATATCCCGGTCTATGTGGCCGGCGTGGCCGTCCTGGCGGCTTGCCTCTGGGCCTTCCACCGCATCCCGCTGCAGCAGGAGCGCGGAAACGTGGATGCCGTTGAAATGACCGTTGAATAGGCTTATGGAAAAGAAGAACCGGTGGGCCTGGCTCTGGCGGAGCGACCATAACTACCTGCTCCCCTTCGTGATTGTGGTGACGGCGGTGGTGGCGCTGTGGCTGCTCTTCTTTGCGCACAACAGCGTCCTGGGCTGGGTGCGGGCCACCCTGGAAGTGAAGAACCAGGAAAAGGAGATGATGCGCCTCCAGTCAGAAATAGACGCCATGGATGCGGAAATCAAAGACCTCAGGAACAACCGGGATTCCCTGGAGGCTTTCGCCCGGGAGACCTATCATTTTGCGGCTCCGGGAGACGACGTGTACATTGTAGAATAAAGCCGGGCCGTCTGCACGGCGGCCGCCACATCGTGGACCCGGAGCCAGCGGGCTCCCCGTTCCAATGCGGCAAACTGGACCACTTGCGTAGCGGGCATCGCCTCTTCGGGGGAGATGCCCAGCGCTTTATACACCATGCTCTTCCGGGAAAGACCCGCCAGGATGGGCTGCTCAAAGATATGGTGCAGCTCGCTTAACCCGTTCAGCAGCTCATAGTTCTGCTGCAGGGTTTTGGAAAAGCCGAATCCCGGATCCAGCAGCCACTGCCGGATGCCGGCGGCACGGGCCCGGACGGCAAAATCTTGAAAGTAAGCCTTGACGGCGGCAACTATGCCTTCCGGATAGTCGGTGAACTGCTGCATGGTCTCCGGCGTTCCCCGCATGTGCATGGCAACGTAGGGAAGTCCCAGGGCGCCCACGGTCTCCAGCATGGAGGGATCCAACTGCCCGCCGCTGATGTCGTTCACCAGGAAAGGCCCCACTGTCTCATAGGCCCGCCGCACAATCTCTGCCCGGTAGGTGTCGATGGATAATGCCGGCCAGGGAGAGACCTTCCCGGAAATGTCGCTTCGCGACCCTGTACGGGCAAATATTTCCGGGAAGGTCTCTCCCTGGCTATATCCGCGCCAGGCCTTCAGCGCCGGTTCCAGGCGGGCCCATTCCTCTTCCAGGGAAGGCTGGGGCGCCCCCGGCCGCGTGGAGCAGGCCCCGAGGTCCACGGCATCGGCCCCTTCCTCGAAGAGCCGGGCGGCCCGGGAAAGCACTTCGCCGGCAGCGCTGCGGCTGGCGGCGAAAAAGGAGTCGGGCGTGAGGTTCAGGATGCCCAGGATGCCAATCCCCCCTGTCATGGCTACAGCAGCATGAGGACGGCGGCCAGGTACAGGCAGAATCCCTGGGCCTGGATGCGGCGGCGGATGATCCGGTTGGTGGAAAGGTCTACGGGGTCTGCGGCCAATTCCTGCGAAAGCTCCTTGGGGAAGCCCCGGGAGGCCCATTTGTCGATGAGTTCACCTTCGCAGAAATAACTGCCGCCCCCGTTGGAACGGTTGAGCGTTATGAGCGTCTTGTAGTCTGCATAATAGACCGTGAGGTCGATGGGAATGCCGAAGGCATCCACCTCTTCGGTGGAACTGGCCACCAGAAGGAGCGGCTGCGCACCGGCCTCTTCGATGGCCTGATAATGCTTCCGGATGCGTTCCCAGGGCGCTTTGGCGGGGTCGTAGACCGACAATACCACCACCTTGCCCCGGGCGGCCAGCTGGTCCTGGTATTCCCCTTCCGCGTCGCGGAAACCCAGGATGGGGTGGTCTTTCCCGGCGGCCGGCCCTTCCTGGAATACGGTGTCTACCTTGACGAAGGTCCAGGTGGAATCCGGCAGGTTCTCCAGGAAGAAGGAACCTTGCCGGCCGTCTTTCTCATAGATGAAGGAAGCCTTGAAATGGTTGTCGGCTTCCACCTCGTCCTCCAGCGAGGCGAACAGTTCCGCGCCCCAGTCGAAGGCCGTGAAATCCATGAGCGGGAGGTGCGTGTTGCTGTAGACCACCGCCGCCAGCACCGACAGGGCGCCCAGGGCGGCGGCCACCCGCTTGAGCGGTTTGGGCGTGCCGAAATCCTTCATGGGCAGGAACGCCAGGCAGGCGAGGGCCATGAGGATGACGTTCTTCCAGAAACTCTGGGCATGGCTCAGGTGGATGGCTTCCCCAAAGCAGCCGCAGTCCATCACGGGATTGAAAATCCAGAGGAGAAGGGTGATAAGGGTAAAGCATCCCAGGAGAACCCAGGTGGCCACGGCCGCCGCCTTCCGCAGCACGCCGGTGATGAGGGCGATGCCCGTAAGGGTCTCCGTGATCGCAAGGACCACGCCCGTCCCCTTGGCCAGCGGAACCAGGAAGGCCAGGCGGAAGAACTTGAAATACTCCGTGACGATGAGCATGGTCCCCACGGGGTCGGCGATTTTCAGGAGCCCCGACACCAGGAAGACGATGCCGATCAGGATGGCCGCAAAGCGGCGGAGGCGGTGATGGGTGCTGTTCATCTGAGATAAGGGTCTACGATGGAACGGACACGCTGGAAAATGGCGTCCGGCGGCAGCATGCGGCCGTTTTCATCGGCACAGTCCACCCGCTGGAAGCGGGCGTCACGCTCCGTTTCCGCCAGGTAGATGCTCCGGACCGTACGCTGGAAGTCGATGGAGGCCTCATGGATGTCGCGGGCGCCGTGGAGGTAGGTCCTGTCCTCTCCGCTCCGCTGCTGGGAAAGGCTCTGCTCCACAAACCCGATGGGCACGTCCAGGAACAGGTTCAGGTCCGGCACCGGAAGCCCGAAGTCTCCGTATTCCGTTTGGAAAATCCAGTCCCTTAGGCGCTTTCGCTCCTCTTCGCCGGAGAGTTTGGCGCACTGGTAGGCAATGTTGGAATAGACATACCGGTCCAGCAGGACGGTCTTTGCCTCCTGCAGCGCCGCACGCATGGCGGGCGCCGCCCCGTGGCGGTCTTCTGCAAAAAGGAGGGCGACCAGCTGGGGGTGTACGGTCTCGTTGCTGCCGAAGTCTCCCCGGAGGAAGCGGCTGATGAGGTCTCCGTAGACCGGCGCGTCGTAACGGGGGAAGTGGATGTACTCCCATTCTCCCGTTACGGCGGCCAGGTATTCTTTGAGCAGCTTGACCTGGGTGCTTTTGCCCGCACCGTCAAGCCCTTCCATCACAACGAGCATAGGCTGCTACAGGCTGCGTTTGATTTCTACAATCTGGAAAGCCTCGATGATGTCGCCGGGGTGGATGTCGTTGAAACGCTCCAGGCCGCAGCCGCATTCCATGCCGGCCATCACTTCCTTGGCGTTGTCCTTCCCGCGCTGGAGCGAAGCCAGTTCGCCGGTGTAGACCACAATGCCGTCGCGGATGAGGCGCACCTGCGCCTTGTTGGTGAGTTTTCCTTCCTTCACCTGGCAGCCGGCAATGGTGCCCACCTTGGAAATCTTGAAGGTCTGCTTCACCTCGGCGGTGGCGGTCACTTCTTCCTTCTTCTCCGGCTCCAGCATGCCCTCGATACCTTCCTTCACCTCGTTGATGCAGTCGTAAATGACGGAGTAGAGGCGGATTTCAATGCCTTCCTTCTCGGCGGCGCGGCGGGCTTCGGCGCTCGGGCGCACCTGGAAGCCGATGATGACGGCATCGGAAGCTTCGGCCAGCAGGACATCCGACTCGCTGATGGCACCCACCGCCTTGTGGATCACGTTCACGCGCACTTCCTCGGTGCTGAGTTTGATGAGGGAGTCGGACAGGGCCTCCACGGAACCGTCCACGTCGCCCTTG
>JAEEGL011728465.1_pt1 | contig 10047 bp, 9 predicted proteins | sample 9134231 | NCBI WGS metagenome assembly JAEEGL01 (sample SAMN16246548, study PRJNA631951) | gut metagenome | biome: gut microbiome; feature: rumen; material: fiber-attached | host: Bos | place: Iran: Karaj | collected 2018-10 | reverse complement strand
GTCCCGGAAAACGTTTTTTTACGTAGTCCAGGACCGCCCGGGCATCGGAGAGTTCCTTTCCCACGGTCATGTCCTGGAAACGGCCCCCGGAATTGCCGTGGCCGTTGAAATCGAAGCGAAGGGTGGCCACCCCTTCCTTCTCCAAGGCGGCCGCGATGGATTTGATGGGATTCATTTTCAGGTTGGCCATGAACCCATGCATGAGGATGGTCACCGGACCGGCATAGCCGGCAGCGGGTAGCTGCAACAGCGCGTTAAGGGTTCCGTTAGGACCGGGAATAGCAATCTTTTCCTTCATATGGGTAAACTTATAGTGCAAAAATACAAAGAATCCTTAACTTTGTAAAGAAAATGATGACTGGATATCGCGACATAGAAGTAGTGGCTGCCATTATTCGAAGGGGGAACCAACTGTTTGCCACCCAGCGGGGGTATGGCGATTGGAAAGATTTCTGGGAGTGGCCGGGCGGAAAGATGGAAGCGGGTGAAACGCCGGAGCAGGCCCTTGTCCGTGAAATCCGCGAAGAACTGGATACGGAGATCGGCGTGGACCGTTTCCTGCAAACCATCGAATGGGACTATCCCAAGTTCCACCTGATCCTGCACTGCTACGAATGTTCCCTTCGCACGGAAGCCCTGCATCTGAACGAGCACGAAGCCGCCCGCTGGCTGGATTACGCATCCCTGCACGATGTGCGCTGGCTGCCGGCCGATGAAGGCCTGCTGCCGCTGTTATCGGCCCGTCTGCTGGACGTGGATGCCTCGCTGGCGCAGTTCCTGGAGACGGAGGTGATACCGCAGTATGCGGCCTTCGACAAGGCGCATCAGCAGGACCACGCCCGTGCCGTGGTGAGCCGGGCCTTGGAACTGGCGGCGTATTATCCGGTGAACCGGAATATGCTTTACACGGCCGCTGCCTGCCACGATTTGGGTCTTTCTGTGGACCGGAAAACCCATCACCTGGAAAGTGGACGCATCATCCGGGAAATGCAGCCCCTGGGGCAGTGGTTCACCCCGGAACAGGTGGAAACCATCGCCCAGGCGGCCGAAGATCATCGCGCTTCTTCGGACCACGAACCCCGGACCCTTTACGGCCGCATCGTAGCAGAGGCCGACCGGCTCATCGTTCCGGAGCAGATCATCCGCCGGACCATCCAGTTCGGCCTGACCCATTATCCGGAACTGAACAAGGAGGAACACTGGCGGCGCACGCTGGAGCATCTGCACGAGAAATACCATTACGGTGGCTATCTGAAACTCTGGATACCCGAATCCTCCAATGCGGTCCGCCTGGATCAGCTTCGCCGGATCATCGCCGATGAGGCCGAACTGCAAGCCATTTTCGAACGGATGTGGGCCGAAGAAACCGAATAGCACTATGTCCATCGGCCAGAAAAGCATCACCGTCCTGCCCCCGCTGGTGAACAGCTGGGAGCATATGCACAGCCTGATCTGCAGCTATGGGATCATCCCGTTCTTCGAGAATCCCATCGTGGGTTTCTCTATCGAGGAACATACCCCGCCGGACTGCTGGTTCCACGATGATTTCCTGGGCCCCTGGGACTGGAAGATCGAGTGCGTGCAAAGCGGCGACATCGCCTACGGGAAGTTCCTCTGGGGCGGTAAGGCGGCCTTTGCCACGGTGGAGGTGTACCGGGAACTGATGAACTGGCGGCGCTCCCAACTCAAATACCGGCCCACAAAGGACCAGCAGTTGGTGCTGGACGCTATGCAGGAGCAGGGAACCATTGGCATTCCGGAAGTTCGCAAATTATTGGGAATCAAGAAAGGACAGGCCGATGCCCTCATGGCCAAACTGCAGATGCAAACGCGGGTGGTCACCGGCGACATCCTGCGCGTCTACCGGGGGAGCGACCTCCATTACAACGGCTGGCAGCGGAGCAGTTTCTGCAGCCCGGAGGCCTTGTTCGAAGACCTGGATTTCCAGTTCCCGGGTTTCCGGCCGCGCACGATGCAATCGGCCCTTACGCCGCAGGAATCCCTGGCGTTTGTGAAGAAAACAGTGCGCCAGGCGGTGGGCGACGTATCAGAAAAGTTGCTGGATAAAATGCTTCTCTAAGGCAGAATGGGGTTCAGCCGCTGGAAGGCTGCGTCTGGCATCCTGCCGTGGTAAGCCATATCATAGACGTAGGGAACCTTCACGGCATAGAAGGGGAATAGCCGCCTGCTGTAGGTTTCCAGGGTCTGCTGGTCGCTGGTGCCCAGATAGGCCGGCAGGAAGATGTCCCAGTGTTTGGTCAGGGTTTCGGGCTCCACATGGAACAGGAATCGCGCCAATTCTGCACGCATATTGTGGCAGACGGTCCACATCACGCCCAGGTCCCATTCCGGAAGGCCATAGCTGAATTCGCCCACGTCAATCCAGAGTGTCCGGGTTCCATCCGTGATGATATTGCCAATCTGGAGGTCTCCGTGCAGGCAGGTGGGCGTGTCCGGCAGCGGTTCCAGGAATTTCAGGGCGCGTTCCTTGTAATCGGCCGGAACCAGATCCTTTTCCTGATAGAAGTTTTGCAGGGTTTGCTTGTAGGAGCGGAGCCGGGAAGTATCGGCCTTGAAACTATGTAATTCGCGTGTGAGGCGGGCGAATTCCAGGGAGATTTCTTCCAGGCGTCCGGGCTCTTCAGAGATGATGCGCGTAAAGGAGCGTTTCCCGGGGATGAAAGCGTATTCGGCGCCGTAACGCTCCCCGTCGGTGACCAGCCGGATGGGCTCCGGCGTGGGGATGCCCATCTCATATACGGTGCGGGCCGTCAGGAACTCCGAGATGGCCCTTTCGGCCTCAAAACCCGGCTTATAGAGTTTGGCCAGGGTATTCTGCGTCTTGTGCCGGTAAGAAAGGGCCGTTCCACCTTCTCCGCTCTGGATATAATCGTTTATATCAATGGTTTCGTAGGACAACATAGCGTTTATTTTTCAAAGCACAAAGTTAACACTTATTTTCACAAATACGGCTACAGGTTGCCATTCTGCATTATTATGACTAACTTGCAACATTAAAACAGGCATATGCGGTACAGGTATATTCATTTTTTGGCAGCGTTGTTCCTGATCGTGGGGATGGCTGTGCAGTTTGCCGTATCCTATCGGCAGGCCCGGCAGCACGTTCAGGAAAGCATCGACCTGAAGATGCAGATTGCGCACGAGAAGGTGCTTTTTGAGCTCTACGACGCCTACGAAGCCGTCCAGCAGATGGAGGAGTTCGTGGCCGATAACATATCCACGCCCAACAAGCTGTTAGAAGAGACACGCGATGTTCTGAAGCAATATCCGAGTTTCTTCAGTTTCTATGTCAGTTTTCCGGAGTATTATTTTCCGGGCAAAGGCAAATGGTTCTGTCCTTGTGCCTATCGGATCAATGGCGATATCCATACCGTTTGGTTTGGCGACAAGAACCACGACTATTTTATGCGGGAATGGTACAAAGGGGCGTTGGAAAGCGGCGACAAAGGATATTGGAGCCAACCGTATAGGGACGAGGATTTCGATGAAACCATCTTCACCCATTCCGATAATATGGTGGACCAGGAGGGAAACCTCATCTGCGTGATTGCCATGGATTTCAGCCTGTCCTGGCTGCAACAGATGCTGGAAGCTTTCAAGCCTTTTGACAAAGCCGTTTGTATCCTGTACAGCTCCAATGGCACGCCGCTCACATCCAGTGACAACCTGAACGGGCAGGATGCCTCCCGTCTGTCTGAAGACCGCTGGATCCTCTCCCGGCAAATGATAGACCCCGCTGATATCGAGATGGTTATTGCCGTCCCCAAACGATATGTCTGGGAAAGCATCCGGATGGGCATCCTCCTGCCTTTTGTCATCTTCGTGCTGGGTATCCTGGTGGTGGCGCTTCTGATCCGCCGTCTGGTGCTTCAGCAGCGGGCCAGGGCCCGTCTGGAGACGGAGAAGGAGGTGATGGCGCACGAACTGGAAATTGCCCACGGCATCCAGATGGGGATTGTCCGGCGGGATTTTCCTCAGGATGGGGACGTGGAAGTGCACGCCGATCTGTTGCCCATGCGCGAAGTGGGTGGTGACCTGTACGATTTCAGCCGGAAGGGTGATCTCCTGTGGTTCCTCATCGGCGATGTGAGCGGAAAGGGGATTCCCGCGGCCATCTTTATGTCTGCAACCGTGAACCTGTTCCGATCGGCCCTGGTCCACGCGTCTTCTCCCAAAGCCATTATGGAAGAGATGAATGCGGTCCTGAGCGAAAACAATCCTTCGTTTACCTTTGTGACGGCTTTCATCGGCTGTCTGGATATTCCCAGCGGGAAGTTGCAATACTGCAATGCAGGGCATAACAAGCCCATCCTGAGCAAGAGTGGCATCCTGGCCGTCAAGGCCAACATGCCACTGGGCTTCGATGCTAATTATCAGTTTGTTGAAGAGAGCTGCATCCTGCCGGAAGGAGAAACGCTGGTACTATACACCGACGGCATCACGGAAGCTCGCAACGGCAAGCGGGAGATGATGGGTATGGACCGCTGGGTGGAAATGGTGATGCAGGGCGGTGACCTTCTGGAAGCCGTGAAAGACTATATCGGCCAGGCCGAACCCGTGGACGATATCACCCTGATGACCATCCTCAGAAAGAAATCCTCCTAGATGAAAAAAGCCTTAAAAATAACCGGCATTACCCTGGCCTCCCTCATCGGAATCGTGATCATCGCCATCTGGATCGCAGTGGCCGTGGTCACTTCACCGGAACGTCTCACCAGGCTGGTGAAGCAAAATGTTCCTCAGTACATCCCTTGCCAGATGGAACTGGGCCAGGCCAGTTTGTCTTTATCCAGGACGTCTCCCCACGTGAGGGTGGGCATCGAGCAGGTGGCGCTCCTGAACCCGATGGAAGGCTCTCCTTCCGACACCCTGGCCAGCATAGAAGAAGTAAAAGTGGCGGTGGATATCATGAAACTGCTGAAAGAGAAAACCATTTCGGTCCGCCAATGTGTGCTGGAGAATGCCTTCATCAATCTCTACATAGACCCGGAGGGAAAAAGCAACCTGGATATCTTCCAGGCCACGGAAAAGGCCGATACCACCAGCGTTCCGTTTGATTATCTGGTAGATGTGGAGCAGGTCCAGCTAAAAAACGCCAACGTATTCCTGACCGACTGCCCCGGCGTTCTCAACATCGAAGCCAAGGGAATTGATATGGATCTGACCGGCGGCTTCCAGGACAACGACATCCAGGCGGAAATGAAGATGAAGCTGGCCGATTTTTATCTGTTGAATTATGCCGCCACTTTCGGCATCCAGAATGTCGGCCTCGGTTTTGTGGGAGGCCTGAAGCAGTTGGAACGGGTGGAAGGCGTATTCACGGCAGACAAGCCTGATCTCCAGCTGGGGCCCGCTCATTGTGATCCGGTAAACGTCGTATTTCCCTTTGTCTTCAGCCTGAAGGATTTATCCGGGCATTACGAAAAGGTACAGGCCAGTCTGAACAACAAGTATCGGCTGGATATGAACGGGGATGTCAAAGTTCTGGACACTGGCAGTTTTGTCTTTGACTTTGATGTGAATTCCAACAAGATGGATTATGAGGGCCTGATGTCCTACCTGCCGGAAGAAGTGCGGGAGGTTCTCAACACCAATGGTAAGCAAGACTGGCTCACACTTACCATCCCTCACGCAGAGGTTGCCGTCCATCCCGCCAAGGTTCCTTTGATTCAATTGGGATTCCGGGCCGATGACCTCTCAGCCAAGGTATCGGGCCAGCCTTATCCGCTTTTGGATCTCAGTTTTGACGTTCTGATGTCGGAAGACATCCGCAAGAAGAATCCGGTAGAGTGGTTGGGCATTGACAAACTCAAGGCCACGGTTAAACACAGTTCACTGGACATAAAGGGCGTTCTGGACGATGTATCCAAGGATCTCCGCCTGAAACTGAATGTAAATGGAGACGTCTTCCTTCCCGACGTGAAGGCCCTGCTGCCCAAGACCATCAACCTGGAGGGCCGCTCCCGCCTGAACCTGGCCACCAACTTCACCGTGGGCGACCTCACCAAAACCCTGGCCGATTACAAACTGAACCGGCTGTCGGCCAAGGCCGATCTGGAAATCCGGGACCTGGCCTTCGATATGGATACCATCCACGCGGCTTCGCCCCAGTTCCACGCAATCCTGGTGCTGCCCGCTTCCTCGAAAGTTTCCCTTGAAGTGGATTCCAAGGCTATGGACGCACGGCTGGGGGAGAGCTATGCGCTGAACACCAGCTCGTTAAAGATGAACGCCTCCGTGCACCAGGAGATGGACAAAACGGGCTTCCTGGACCAGTGGAACCCGAATGCCGATTTTACCTTGGGCAATGCGCTGGTGAAAATCAGCCCGCTGGAAGAGAAGATCCACGTGGACAACATTGATTTTCTTTTCAATCCGGAGATCATTGATGTGAAGAATTGCACCTTCCGCCTGGGTCAGTCCGATTTGAGCGTGCAGGGCAATGTGACCGGCTTCAAGGAGCAGTTGGAAAACCGTACGGACGTGGTCAAGGGAGATTTCCACCTCAATACAGACCTGCTGAATGTGAAGGAGATCGTGGGGCTCATCAATGGGCTGAACCTCCCCAAGGAACCCAAGGCGGAAGAAGCGGAGATTCGTCCTTTTATGGTGCCGGCAGGCATTGACGTCACCGTAGGGCTGAATACCAAGAAAACGGTCTACGAAGACCTCGACTTCAACAATCTCACCGGAACGGTTTCCATGCGGGACAGCACCTTGAACTTGCAGGATATCCGTTTCAATAACGAGGCCGCCCAGATGGAGTTATCGGCCTTATACCGGTCGATGCGGGAAGACAGTCTTGTCTTCGCCATGGACTTCCGCCTGGGGGATGTCTTCGTCGGCGACCTGCTGGATATGATTCCTTACGTGGACTCGCTGGTGCCCATGCTCAAAACCTTCGACGGACAGATCGATTTCAACCTGGATGTAGCCACCAACCTGGGGGCGAATTATTTCCCCAAGTTGCCCACCCTGCGCGGCGAGGCCGATCTCAAAGGCCGGAACCTGACCGTGAACGACCAGTTCACCTTCACGAAGATTACCGATTTGCTGGGCGTAAGTATGCACGGGGAGTATTGTGTGGACACCCTGAACGTGCAGCTCTCTGTGGAAGACAGCAAAGTGAACCTGTGGCCCTCGCAGATTTCCATCGGAAAATACGGCGCCATCGCGGAAGGCTTCATGACCCCGGACAAAAACCTGGAGTACCATATCTTCTTAACGGAAGCGCCCTTCCCGTTGCATCACGGGCTCAAGATATCGGGCTCGCTGGACAGATTAAGGTTCGATCTGGAGCGCAACAAATACCCCCACCACTATACGCCCCTCACGCGCAGCGAGCGCCGGCAGTTCCACAAAGACCTCCGGAAAATGCTGGCAGAACGCCTGCGGAATAAACTCCAGAAAGCCAGGGAGGAATGACACCTATGAAACACAGCATTCAAGAAGGCTATATGCCTTTTATGGGTTACAAGACCTATTTCCGCGTGGTGGGAGAAGCGTCCGACAAAGCTCCACTGCTGCTGCTTCACGGCGGCCCGGGCAGCACGCACAACTATTTCGAAGTGCTGGACTGTATGGCCGATACCGGGCGTCAGGTCATCTCTTACGACCAACTGGGTTGTGGCAACTCCTACCTGGACGGTCATCCGGAACTCTGGACCCAGCAAACCTGGATAGAGGAACTAATAGCCATCCGCGAGTATCTTCATCTGGATACAATCCATTTGTTGGGGCAGTCCTGGGGCGCTATGCAAGCCATCGCTTACGCCATTGACCAGAAGCCATCCGGAATTAAATCCCTGATCCTTTCTTCGGGTCACGCCTCCAGTTCCCTCTGGGCCAGTGAGCAGCACCGGCTCATCCAATATATGCCCCGGGAAGACCAGGAGGCTATCGGCCGGGCCGAAGCTACCGGTAAGTGGCAAGACCCCGCCTACCTGCGGGCCAACGACCATTACTTCGAGCTATACGTGACCAGTGTGGACGAAAACACGCCGGAGTGTGTGAGACGCCCCAAGCGCTCCGGCACGGAAGCCTACCTCTATGGGTGGGGTCCCAACGAGTACCAGCCGCTGGGCAGCCTGAAGGATTTCGAGTACACGGATAAGCTGCACGAAATCACCCGGCCCACACTCATTTGCAGCGGCACCCGTGACATCTGCACGCCCGTGGTGGCTGCTTCCCTGTATGAAAACATCCCCGGTAGCCGCTGGCACCTGTTCCGCGGAGCCCGTCATATGTGCTTCGTGGACGCCCACCGGGAATACTGCCAGGTCCTTTCCGACTGGCTGCAGGAGAACGATTAATAGAATTTGACAATCTCATCCAGGGGCCTGTGCACCGGCACATTGGGCTCCTGTGCCCGGTAGCCTAAAGCGATGACGGCCAGGATGGTTTCATTCTCCGGAATCTCAAAGAGTTTTCTCAGATCATCGGCATAGCGCATACCCATAATGAGCGTATCGAAGCCCATTGCGCGGGCCTTCAGGACCAGATAGGCATTGCTGAGGCCGTTGTCTGGTTGTTGCCGCAGCCCATTACAAGCAAAGCGGTCAGAATAAAGGAGATTCTTTTCATACGATTCACTACTAATTCGCTGTAAGTTAAGCATTTTTCGGTTAATTCAAAGGATTTCTTCCACCATTTCATTATCTTTGCGGGGATGAACGGGCAGGGTAAAACACTGATACTACTTCACACGGCCGTGTTTCTGGCCGGTTGGACAGGCATCTTCGGGAGACTGATTTCTCTCGGAGGGTTGCCGCTGGTCTGGTACCGGATTATGGTGAGCGTGGCCGTGCTGGCTATTGTCCTGGCCATTATGGGACGCTTGCACAAAGTGGGTTGGAAAGCCTTCGCCCTGATTGCCGGATGCGGCGGCATCCTGGCCCTGCACTGGGTGGCCTTCTATGCCAGTATTCAGGCTTCCAACGTATCCATCGGCGTGGCCTGCATTGCCACGTCCTGTTTCTTTACCACGCTGCTGGATCCGCTCATCAACCGGAAGCGCATTGCGTGGGTTGAAGTCCTGATCAGTTTCATTGCCATCTCCGGCGTGCTGCTTATCTTCAGCCTGGACATCCGTTATCGGCTGGGCATTGCCCTGGGACTTCTGTCTGCGGCATTGTATTCGCTATTCGCGCTCCTGAACATCAATGTGGCCAGGGAAACGGGGGAGGACAGTGCCACTATGCTGCTGTACGAACTCATCGGCGGCGTTTTCTTCCTTTCGCTGCTGATCCCTTTCCTTCCCGTGGCCGATATCATCCCGCAGAAGGCCGATATCCTATGGCTCCTGCTCCTGGGCTCCGTTTTCACCATACTGCCGTTCCTGTTCCAATTGCAGGCCCTGCGATCCTTATCGGCCTTCACCGTGAACCTGGCCTACAACCTGGAACCCGTCTATAGCATCGCCTTGGCCGCCATCCTTTTCGGCGAACTGCAGGAAGTAAACTTCTCCTTCTGGCTGGGTATCGCCCTCATCGTGATCTCCGTCCTCATCCAGACCCGCCGGGTAAGCCGGAACGATATGATTCCGTGAGTAAAATTAAAAATACTACCCCATATGACAGAATTCACCCCCACTGAACGCCGTGTAGCCAGTAACAGCACCAAGCTTCAAAAGGCAGAGGAACGTGGAGAGATTTCCCCATCCATCCCTCGCGGCGTCCTTTCCGAAGATGGCCTCTACAACGCCCTGGACCGCCTCCAGGACGTCCTGGGCCAGATGTCCCTTATCGTGAACCACGTCACAACGGATTAGTTTGCTGTTTTTAGTATTGTCCGGCTCCTATTCTGAGTTTATTTCATAAGCATCTTCGCCAGCTGGCCCAGGAAGAAACGTTCGGAGAGGGTTAAATGTTGAGTGTAGCCCAGCAGAAGCACAGACAGGCCGGCGAAACGCTTGCATCCAGCGTTAAAGGCATCAAGCCCTTCGGGGCCATTGTAGGCCAGTGCAAAGCTGTTCCAGAATTTGAGCATCTGATCGGCAGTCATGTGCGCGATGTCCTGCACACGCTT
>JAEEGL011535016.1_pt1 | contig 10047 bp, 7 predicted proteins | sample 9134231 | NCBI WGS metagenome assembly JAEEGL01 (sample SAMN16246548, study PRJNA631951) | gut metagenome | biome: gut microbiome; feature: rumen; material: fiber-attached | host: Bos | place: Iran: Karaj | collected 2018-10 | reverse complement strand
TTTTCCACCCGGTCCCAAATGTTGTCGCGGTCCATGCCCCAGAAGCGGCCCTGGATGGAGGCCACCTGGCCCACGCCGATTTCTTTCATTTTGGCTACCAATTGCCGCATATATTCAATGGCGGAAGTGGGAGGCACGTCGCGGCCGTCCAGATAGCAATGGACGAACACCTTTTTCAGTCCCCGCTTCTTGGCCATTTCCAGCAGGGCGTACAGGTGGGTATTGTGGCTGTGCACGCCGCCGTCGCTGAGCAGGCCCATCAAATGCAGGCTGCCGCCGTTTTCCTTCACGCTGTCCATGGCCCAGATCAGGGGCTCCTTTTCAAAAAACACGCCGTCCTGAATGTCCTTGGTAATACGGGTCAGTTCCTGATACACGATGCGGCCCGCGCCCATATTCAAATGACCCACTTCGCTGTTGCCCATCTGGCCGTCGGGAAGACCCACGTCCATGCCGCTGGCGCCCAATTGGGTGTTGGGATACTTTGCTTTCAGTTCATCCAGATGGGGCGTGCCCGCCATGTAAATGGCGTTGCCCTCGTGGGCGGGATTGATGCCGAAGCCGTCCATGATAATCAGAGCCGTCATTGTCTTGCCCATAAAATCTATCTCCTTTGCAATTGATTCATTTCACGCGCCCATATGAACGCATTTTCTATTATAAACAAAATTCGCCTGTCATTCAAGTGTTTTCCACTTGGAAATAGAAAAATCCCCCGCGCCTGGGGGATTTTTCATAGTATTTGAAGATCGGGGAGACATACTCATCTGAATGCGTTCTCGCTCTTGCGCGGCCTTCTGCCGAAGATACCCTTCTGTACTGCGGATTGGGTTTCGGTGTTCATTCTGGGCATGGATACGGTGGTAATCGCCTCTGTGTTGTCCCGGCGGCCAATATTCAGCACCAGGGCTACGGCAGCGATATTGGAAATGAAATTGGACCCGCCGTAGGACAGGAAAGGCAGCGGAATGCCGGTGATGGGCATGATGCCCATGGACATGGCCACGTTCTGGAACACATGGAACAGCAGCATCGCCACCACGCCGATCACCACCAGATGGCAGAATTTATCCTTAAGGAATCTGGCCAGGAAGATCATGCGCAGGATAATGAACAGGTACACAGCCAGCACCCCCGCGCAGCCCACGAAGCCGAAGCATTCTCCCACCACGGTGAAAATAGAGTCCGTGGAGCTTTCGGGTACGTAACCCAGGGTGGCCCAGGAGCCGGGCAGGAAGGTGCCCACTCCGGTCAGCTGCCCCGCGCCGATGGCCCGCTGGGACATAATGATCTGGTAGCCGCCGGACTGGCTGTATTTCTGGGGATCCAGGAAGGCCAGGATGCGCAGGATGCGGTAATCCGTGGTTTCAGACAGCAAGCCGTAGGCCACGATGGCCCCGATGCCCACAACGCCAATCGCCACAAAACCCAGGATGATGCGCATATCCACCCCGGCGAAATAAATCATCACCATGAACATGAACGCGATCACGATGACCGTGCCCGTTTCACCCTGGGCCAGCACGGCCAGGGAGGGCACGCCCACGATGAACATGGTGCGCACGAAATCTTTGAATTTGCTCATGGGCTTTTCAGAACGGGACAGCTGCCGGGCCAGGGCCAGCAAAATCGCCAGCTTGGCAAATTCGCTCACCTGAATGGATCGGCCCAGCAAATCGGAACGGAGCCAGCCCCTCAAGCCGTTGCTCACTTCGCCCAGCACCAGCGTGACCAGCAGCAGCGCCAGCACGCCGAAATAGGCCAGGCGGGTACGAGCGCGGATCACTTCCGTGGGAATGGCCACGATCACGCCGATGATCACGGGCGACACCAGCAGAAAAATGGACTGCCACATGCCGGAACGGGAGGCCAGCACCTTATTCAGCAACGGCAAATCCGCGCTGACGGAGGGCACATAAGTGGCCATGGTGATGCACAGAATGCCAAAAATGGACAGGGCATATACCGCGATCACCAGCCCCCAGTCAAAACGGCCTTCCCGATGGGACCGGGAATCAGACATCATATCAGGCTTCTCCTCCTCTTGTAAAAAACCGAAGCACGGCGCTCTTTTCGTAGGTTTCCATGGGCGCGTCGGCCCCCAGCAGCCGGGCCGCGGTTATCTCAATGGCTTTGATCACCTTAGCGTCGCCGCTTTCCAGCGCCCCTTCATTGCGCAGCAATGCCCGATAGATTTTGGGACTTTCGGGGATCACGCCCATCAGCGGCATATCCAGCATCGCCGCCAATTGGGCGGGGGATTTCATTTCGCCCCTGCGCACCAGGCCCTTGCGAACCCGGTTGAACACGATCACGGGCCGGGGCTCCTCCCGCTGAGTGAGCAGGCTGCCCAGCTTTTCCGCGTCCCGCACGGATACATCGTCCGGCGTGGCCACGATCACAGGCTCTGCCGCGGCCCCCAGCAGATTTTTCAGGCCCCTGCCGATGCCGGCAGGCGCATCCAGGATGAGCACGTCCGTTTCATCGGAAAGGCTGGTGATGATGTTTCCCATACGGGCCCGCTTTAAATCGGAAGCGTTCATCATCTGCGGCGCGGCCAGCAGGCTCAGCGCGGGCAGATCGGGCCGCACAGCCAGCGCCTCCTCCAGCTTGCATTCCTTTTCCGCCACGTCGCCCAGATCGTACAGGACCCGGTCCTGCATGTTCATCATCAAATCGGCGCAGCGAAGGCCCACATCCCCGTCCAGCAGAACCGTTTTTTTGCCCTGCCGGGCGTAGAATTCCGCCAGGGCCGTAGCCAGCGTGCTTTTTCCCACGCCGCCTTTTCCGGACATTATGGCAAAGATGCGGCCCACCTTACATGCCTCCTCATTTTCTGAGTACAGAGTACAGAGAATTCTACTGACTACAGCATCATTCGTCAATGGTTTTTTCGGTGAAAACAAAATAATCTGTTCTCTGTACTCTGCACTCTGTACGCTAATTCTTTACGGCGCCAGCGCGTTCCCGCCCGGCAGAACGATCTCGGTGTCCACCTTGGTTTTTTCATCCAGATAGAACTCGATGAAGTCTTTGGCGGCGCGTACCGTGTAGGAACCGGAGAATCCGTTGGGGATGAAGGAAACCAGAGCGATTTCAGGAGCGTCCTTGGGGGTCAGGGCAACGAACCAGCCGTTGTTTTCAAGGTCCAAACGCACCTTGCCGATCGTCACCTGGGAAGTACCGGTCTTCCCTACCATCACATCCTCGGCCTTGTACTTCCACCCGCGGAACTGGCGGGCGGCGGTACCGGCCTCGTCAACCACGCCTTTCAGACCGTCCAGGATGTAGGGCAGGTATTCCTTGGCGCTGTCCAGGGTGTTGAATTGGCTGGCCGTTCGCTTGGATAAGATCTCGCCCTCCGGCGAAATGATGGAATCCACAATGTTGGGGTTCCATACCGTTAAGTTGGTATTCAAAGAGCCGATGTAGCGCACAACGGCGATGGGGGTCAGCAGCGTGATGGACTGGCCCACGCCCATCTGAATCTCCTGGCTGCCGCCCCATTTAATGGTGTTCAGGTAGTTCCACATGTCCGTCATCAGGGCGGCCTGCATGACCATGGTGCGGGTCATGCCCAGTTCCGTCATAAAGATGGGGCGGGCGGCGGATACCCAGTTATCCTGGGGCGTATTCATAGCCATGTCCATAAGCTGCTTAATGCACTTGTCCAGACGGGCTGAATCGTAGCTGATGCCGTAGCTGGCGGCATAGTTGGAAATATGCTTTTTCAGGGAAGCCGCCACCAGGATGGGCGTGGAGGTCATTTGCTCCTCCAGGCTCACGGTGGGGTCGTACAGGTTGGTCTGATTGCCCACGATGGAGCGTAATTCGCCCGGCAGATCAATGCCCGTTTTGCTGGTCAGCCCCATCTGGGCAGCGTACTTGTACAAAAGCTCCTGGCCGGGGTGATTGTTGTACAGCCGTCCGGCTACGGTGTAAAAGAAGAAGTTGCAGGAGTTGGTCAGGCCCCCGGCGATGTTCAGATCCTTGTGGTTCTCCGGATGGCTGGTCCAGCACTTGGGCATGTCCTCTTTCACGTTGGTATACCAGTCGAACCGTCCGCCGTCGCTGATGGTTTCGGTGGGGGTCAGTTCTCCGTTGGTCAGGCCTGCCAGACCGGTGACCATCTTGAAAATGGAGCCGGGCTCGGCGCGGGTCTGGATGGCGTAATTCATGAGCAGGCCCCGCTCGTCCTGCACGATTTGCAAGGCGGGGTCTCCGCCCTGCACCATGGCGTTCAGATCGTAGTTGGGGTACTGGGCCAGGGCCAGGATATTGCCCGCGTTTTCCTTCCGCAGGTCCATCACGATCAGCACGCCGGTGGTGGCCAGCTTCAGGGGAAATTCCTCAAAGTCCCGGATAGCGATCTTATCCTTGTAGGTTTCTAGCCAGTCGGATTCCCGCATGCGCTGTTCCTGCAGATCCCGGGTGTAATTCACGTTATCCCGGATATAGCGCTCGGCGGCGGCCTGGTACTGGGCGTTGATGGTCAATTTTACCGTATTGCCATCCTGGGGGGCGATGTAGGAAAGCTCCCGGGTCACCTTGCCCTGGGGATCCACCTCCACCACCCGGGCCCCCTGCCGGTCCGTAATGTTGGCGGTGAGCCAGTTTTCCATGCTGGATTCGATGCCGGCCTGGCCGATATAATCATTCATGGCGTAGCCCGCGGGCTGCAGATCGCTGAAATAATAATCGGCATTCTGGATTTTGCCGGTATATCCGATGATGGTAGCGGCCAGGGACCCGTTGGGGTACACGCGCTTATCGCCCATGGTCACGCCCACCCAGGGCATGGACATGCTGCGTCCTTCGATCTCCGCCACCGTTTCGTAGGACACATCCTCCGCAAACGGCACCGGCAGCGACAGGAACGCGTTGTCCTGCATGGTGGCGTTGATGGCGATGATCTGCACCACCTTTTCCTCATCCACCACCTGGTACTCCGCCACCCGGTTGCTGGGAATTTTGGATAAGTCCACCATTTTGCCGGTAACGCGGCCTTCCTCATCCGTGATGGAGAGCGCCAGATCGTCGGTATTGAACACAACGGAGTTCCCGTTTTTGTCCAGCGCCAGCAAATACCTTCCGTCCGCCAGGACGGTGAAGCCAAAGCGGCGGCACAGGAAATCAAAGCTGGCCTGAGGCGTGGAATAACGGGAAGAACTGATATAGTTATTATCGTAAAAATATTGTTTGCGTTTGTTCCAGGAGGTTTCGGAAATACCGGTGCCAAAGTTGAACACCCATTCCCCGGTTTCCTCGCTGCGGATGAGGGGGGATGTGACGGAAACCTTGCCGCCATAGCTTTCCACGATACTGATGGCTTCCAGGAGCTGCTTGGTGGGATAATCCCAGTCTTCATTCTCCCGATAGAAGGTAACGTTGTATGCCTTTTCGGATTTGGCCAGCACCACGGAATTGATATCGGTGATCATGCCGCGGCTGCCCTTGACAGCAATACTTTTGATACTCTGGTTGGCGGTCGATTCCGCGTACTGCTCGCCCTGCTCGATCTGGAGCCGATACAGGCCGAACAGCAGCACGCTGAACATGCCCACCACGCCGATCAGAAAAACGACAAAACGAAAATTCAGTTTCTGGTCCTTGCTCCGGTTCTTTCGGGAGCGGCGAAATTCATCATCCTTCACAGCAGTTCACCTCCCTCTTCCTTTTTCCGGCGGCGATACATGCCCAGCACGTAGCGGCAGGGCACCATCAGCGCCAAGGCCAGGAAAGAAGTATACAGCGCGGAAATCAGCGCCCGGCCCAGGTTCGCCAGACTCCAATTCTCACCGATCAGATACAGATATACGATAAGCACAATATTCATCAGCAGATCCATCACCCCGGCGCACAGCGGAATGCGCACGATGGGGGGCAGATCGGTTTCCCGGTAGCGCAGCAGAAAGCGGTTCCACCAATGCTCCTTCCGTTTGCCCTCGCTGATAGCCAATTGAAGGTTTTCGGCCCGCACCCGGCGCCGTTCCAGCTGCCGGTCCGACATATCGGCAAAATACTGGGCGCTGAACATCACAATGACCGGGTAGGCAATGGCATACAGCGCGGGCACGTTGGAAAGCATGCTTTCCGTCATCATGCCCATCAGGCAGGCTGCGCAGAAAGCATACTTTTTCCCGCAGGACACGATGATGATGGACAGCGCGGCAAACACCACGCTGCCGATAATGCCCCGGAAGGGCAGATATTTCATCACGCAGGCCTGAAGCAGATAGGCCAGCACAGTGATCAACAGCGCCTTCAGGGCCCTCTTCAAAGCCTTCACTCGTCATCCTCCACCGTCATTGCGCCCGGGTCCGGCGTGGGAACCGGAGAAGGCGTGGGAGTAAACGTGGGACGCGGCGACGGCGTGGCCGTGACGCCGATGGGGTTCGCCATATGGTATTCCAGATTCTCCGGCAGGGGCGTGGCATTGGGATCGGGCGTCCGGGTGGGCGCGGCGGTTGCCTGGCCGGCTTGCTCGGGCGCCGGGGTTTCCGTGGTTTCCGCCCCAGGGGTGGCTGTGGCGCCGCGCATGAAATCGCTCAGGCCCTCCATTTCAAAACCGGGAATGGGCCGGGCCGTCGCCAGCGGCTCCAGCGATATATTGCTGGACGCGTTGACGCGGCTCTGGGCATCCTCTGCGTAATACGGCCGATAGCGGTACACCGTCACATATTCCAGATGCTGAAAATCCACCACCGGTTCCAGCACCACGTAAGACTTATTGTCCTCCATGCCTCTTGTGCTTTCCCGGATGTAGCCGATGGGGATGCCCTTGGGGAATTCCAGGCCCACGCCGGAGGTGACCACCACGTCGCCGGGACGGGGCAGGGAATTATCCGGCAAATAGTACATGCGGCACATGGGCTCCCCGTTGGTTCCCAGGGTGCCCTTCACGCTGCCCTGGTCCCGGCTGGACTGAACCAGCCCGGCCACCGTGCAGTCGCTGTCGATGATACAGCGCACCTCGCAGGAATGCTCCTGGGTGTTGTAGGTAACCCCCACCAGGCCGCCGCCGCTGACCACGGCCATATAATCGTTTACGCCGTCCGAAGTGCCAACGTTCAGGGTCAGCGTGGAAAAATAGTTGTTGCCCACCTTGCCGATCACCTGGGCGAACAGGCCGTTCATGGCCTGATTGCTTTTCTGCTCCTGCAATTGATCCCGCAGGGATTGGTTCTCCCGGCGAAGCTCCTCCGCGATGGCGGTATCGTTGGCCATATCATCCAGCTTGATCAAAAGCTGCTCATATTCATATTCCAGATTGCCCCGGATTTTCAGGGTGCGCAGATAATTCACCACGTCGTCCGTCACCGTGGAAAAAACGGACTGCAGCGGCGTGACCATCCGGTTCACCAATTGCCGGGGCACCGCCAAAATGGGAATCGAGGGCAGGAAATTGGAAACCACCATCATGGCCGTCATCAAAAACAGCAGCCCGCACACCAGCACGATCATCATGGTACGCAAAAAGCTGCGCCGTTCATCCTGCTTGGTGGCGTTTTTCTTTTTCCGGGCCTTGCCCTTTTTGCTTTTCTTTTTTCCTTTACCGGCTTTTCCTTTGGCATTCGGGGCTTCGTCCGCTTCGCTGACGGGCGCGCGGTTTCGGCGGTTCTGGCTGCTTTCCACCCGCTGGGCTTCCCGCGTCCAGGCTTCCTCCGCCCTTTCCCGGGCGTCGAGGGCGGCTTCTTCTGCGTCCTCTTCCATGTCCGCCGCCTGCTCCCCAAACGCATCCGTATCGGGGGCTGGCGTTTTTTCATGCCGGGAATCCTTCGTTTCCTGATTCCCCGCGTCCTGCTCCGCCTCCCGCCGCGCTTCCTCTTCCCTGCTCTGCGCCCAAAGCGGCAGGCGCTCCTCCGCTTCGGGAGCGGATGCGCCCAGGTCCCGGGCGTTCAGGTTTTCGCTTTCGGAAAACTGCCGGTCATTGTTTCTTGCCATGCCGTTTTACTCCTCGCCTTCCTCCCGCAGGAAGCTGGATTTTCCGATGCGGTGCAAAAGCTCAATATTATCCGCCAAGTGGCCCGCCCCCAGCGCCGCACAGCTCATGGGATCCCGGGCCAGAAGCACCGGCATATCCAATTCGGAGGCGATATACTGGTCCAGCGCGAACAGCTGGGCCCCGCCGCCGGTCAGATGGATGCCGGATTTCATAATGTCCCCCGCCAATTCCGGAGGCGTGCGCGCCAGCACATTCTGAATAGCCGCCAGAATGGCCTGGCAGGGGGCTTTCAGCGCTTCATAAATCTGCGTGGAGGAAACCTCCGAGGTCTGGGGCAGATTGGTGATCATATCCCGGCCCCTTACCAGCACCCGCCTTTCCTCCTTCAGGGGCAGGGCACTCCCCAGAGCGGTCTTCACGTCCTCCGCCGTGCGGTCGCCGATGAGCATATTGAATTCCCGCTTGATATAAGCGATGATGGCTTCATCCATCTTCACCCCGCCGATACGGATGGAACGGGATACCACGATGCCGCCCAGGCTGATCACCGCCGCTTCCGTGGTGCCGCCACCGATATCCACCACCATGGACCCGATGGGCTCAAATACCGGCAGACCCGAGCCGATAGCGGCCGCAAAGGGCTTTTCCACCAGATTCAGCCCGTTTTCCCGGATGCCGGCATACAGCGCCGCCTTGCGCACCGCCCGGCGCTCGATGGGCGACACCCGGCAGGGGATGGTCATAATGGCCCGGGGCTTCACCAGCCGGGACACACCGATGGCCTTGCGCACGAAATACTGCAGCATATACTGGGTCATATCAAAATCCCGGATCATGCCGTCCGCCAATGGGCGTACGGCGGTCACATCCGCCGAGGTGCGGCCCAGCAGCACCCGGGCTTCCTCGCCGATGGCGCGCACGGCGTGCCTGCCGCCCCGATCCGCCACCAGCAGGGAAGGCTCGTTGATCACAATGCCCTTTTTCTTCACGTATACCTGGGTGTTGGCCGTGCCCAGGTCAATTCCGATATCCGGTGCGACGATGGCCATGTATCTTCATCCGTCCATTCTTTTTTGTTCTGTTTGGCGCTTCGTTTATTTACTATAAATTGTTTCAGCGGCGAAGAAGTGAACAGAGTACAGAGTACGGAGTTCAGATTCAGTTTGCCTATAAAATGATTCCTTTGCAATCACTATATAAAACTGTACTCTGCGCTCTGTACTCTGAACTCTCTTTCACTTAAAGAGCCCTGCGCTTATCAGCATATCCCTGACCAAATGCATGGGCAGGCCGATCACATTGGAATAGCTGCCCTCGATGCGGCTGACGAACATGCCTGCCCGGCCCTGCACGGCATAGGCGCCCGCTTTGTCCCGGGGCTCGCCGCTGGCAATGTACCAGTCGATATCCTGATCCGTCAATTTCACAAACTGCACCCGAGCTTCGTCACAGCGCACGTCCTCCCGGCCATCCTCCCCGATCAGGCACACCCCCGTAAACACGGAATGCCAATGGTCGGAAAGATTTGTCAGCATATCCCGGGCGTCCGCGTCATCCCGGGGCTTGCCCAGTACCCGGCCGTCCTGGTACACGATGGTATCCGCCCCCAGCACCATCCTGCCTGGATGCTTTTCCCATACGGCCCGGGCTTTTCTCCGGGCGTTTTCCATCACCAGCGCCTGGGGCTCCCCCGTTTTCAATTCTTCCGCGTCGGCTGTGATCACCTCGAACGGGATCCCCGTCAGGCTCATCAGCTCCTTCCGCCGGGGAGAGGAAGACGCCAATATCAACGTTTGCGCCATGTAATTTCATCCTTTTTCCTGCCGGATTCAGTCTCGTTCCTCCGGTCTTTCCTGTCCATTCGGGCTTTTTTGCGTACACAAAAAAGCGCCTCCTTATTATAACATAATTGAGGGGCGCAAGTACAGTCTTTTTGAAACAATTCGCAACAATTTTGTAAAATTGTTAAAATTGCTGTGTCATCTGGTCATACAGGCGTGAAAAACGGAGAACCATGCGCAGTGAGTTAATAGCGCCCTTTAAGTCACTTGGTTAGTTCTGACTAAGGGGTACGCTGGGGGCTACGCGCCCCCAGACCTGCG
>JAEEGL011145564.1_pt1 | contig 10047 bp, 7 predicted proteins | sample 9134231 | NCBI WGS metagenome assembly JAEEGL01 (sample SAMN16246548, study PRJNA631951) | gut metagenome | biome: gut microbiome; feature: rumen; material: fiber-attached | host: Bos | place: Iran: Karaj | collected 2018-10 | reverse complement strand
TGCGCCGACGCTTTGCAGTTTGCAGTCGAAGATCTTTTCATTGTTCCATGTGTACGGGTATACGTAATTCAGGTTCCAACAGCTTTGAAACGCCTGGGTGCCGATCGTTGTCAGACCAGTCGGCACTGTGATCGAGGTCAGGCTGTTACAGGAATAGAACGCGATTGTTCCGATTGTTTTCAGCTTGGAAAGTTCGGAGAGATTCACCGTTTTCAGGCCGTCACAGTCGTAAAATGCGGAGTAGTTGATGGTCTGCACGCCGGTGTTTGCGCTGACCTGGATCGTGGTCAGGGCGTCGCAGTTTTCAAATGCGCTGTTTCCGATCGTTGTCAGATCCGTCGCCTCGGTCAGATTGATTGTCGTCAAAGCCGAGTCGTTGCGGAATGCGGATGCATCAATCCGCTTGATACCGGATTTGATCTTGATGCTCTTGAGTTTGGTGTTTCCCCGCAGCATGTCCTCACCGATCACATATGTCCAGGTGCTGGGCGGGAAGGTGGATCTGGTTTCAAACACCGCAGAGGTCGCGTTGGGATTCGCCAGGCTGATCGCGGTAATGGTTTTTGTTGCGTCATCCTTGTACCAGTTGACGCCGTTTTGTGTGAAGTCCAGATTGGCAGATGCCGTAAGTGTTGCAGGTTTCAGAAGTGCGATTCCGCTGAGTGCAAATGCACTGAGCAAGAACGATGCAGCTTTTGCTGCGCGCTTTTGTGCGGTGTGTTTCATAATGATACCTCCTGACATTAGTCTGAATGTACACGGTATTTCAATAACGGACAGGGACAGGTTTCATCCCTGTATGCATGTGATTCTGTGGCCTTTGTTTATGTGCTTTGTGTGTGTGCCGTGAGGACGGAATATCATTCCTCCTCAACAGGCATTTCTTCTGTCGCCAATTCGTCCGGATTGTCCTCGGTGACTTCCTCGGGTTCTTCCGTATCCTCATACTGTGCTGCGGGAACTGACGGCGTCAATTCGCTTTCATCAAATTCCTTCGGCGGTTTGACCGGTTCCGTGACAATCGCATCGGACGGTTCCCCGTCATGCTGATGCAGCTGTTCCTCTTTTTTCGGATCACGGTCGGAGAAGGGGGAGATTTTTGCCAGTTCGGGGTCGTATCCGATTTCTCCGCCTTTGTCCTCCGCTTCCTCTGCGGGATCCTCCTCAGGATCGTCTTCCTGCGCCTCGTCCTCCGGATCATCCGGTTCCGTTTCACTGTCCTCCGGATCCTCCGTGCGCTTTTTCTTCTTCGCAGTCGTTGTCGTTGTTGCAGAAGACTCTGTTGTGAGATCCGTGCCGGAAACGGTTGTTGTTCCGGTTCCGAAAGTCGTTGCGACCGTTGCAGCGTCCTTCTGCATGTGACTGAGCATGGACAGTGCGATGATGATGACCCCGGCAGAAAGCAAAACGACGGTCAGAGCAATCAGATGTTTTTTCATGGTATCTTCCTTCCCTTTGAAAATGCTCCCGCGAATGGGATTGCAGCAGAAGCCTTTTCGCGGATGCTGAGAACAGAACGGATCGGATTATTCCATCCGGTTTGCAGGATGACTCCGGATTCCCCGCAGTCTGAACGCTGCGCTATTTCTTTGTGCCGCGCATGATAATACCTCCTTGCATACTCTGCGTATACATGATAATACGATATGTCTGTCTGTGTTTCGGCAAGCTGATGACATTCTGCGCAAAATGTCATCGACGGACACGACGCCGGAGCAGCGGAACAGGTGTTTCCACTCTGTTCAGGATCCGTTCCCGGGACAGATCCCGCATCCGGTCTGCGTCATGTTTTCCCTTGCCCGCATTTTTATTATAACACAGTCTAACAAATCGCACAATGCGCAAAAGTGAACCTAACTCGTATATTATTCTAAACAAAATTAAAGGCATAAATGTACACAATGTCTAAGAATAGTGCAATATAGTTCTTTGACGGGCAATATCAGTGATAATTGTTTGCACTTGAAAATTGCAAGATGATCCGAAAAAATGTGCCGCAATTTGCCTGCGGAAACCGTCAGATTCCGGATACCGTCGGATATCCCGGACGGTGACCGGGGATCAAACAGAAGGGGAGGGGAGCCGGTTCGGTTCCCGGATTCATTTGAACAGCACCGCACAGAGTTGCCGTGGGAGTATACTTTTTGTTAAGTGCGCCCGGCATTTCAGATTGTGTGAAAACACCTTGCCGGATGCCTTCACGGTCTGCGGGCGTGAATGCATCCGACCATATTGATCTGTTTACAAAGGCTGCTGAGCATGAACAAAAGACCAGCGCGCAGCAGAAGGAATGCGCAAAGGCGCAATCTATGCGAAGGCTCCCGCACAAAGCAGCTGCATGCATACTGAGGATCCGCGCCGGCCTGCTCCGGAGCAGGCGATTGCCGCTGCGCCGGTCAGACCGCAAAACAGAACCAGTCGGGATTTTTATATCCGGCCGTGCAGAACCTCCCGGAACGAAAATCCAGCAGGGCGGCGGCACGGCTTTGATGCGGTCATTGATTTATAACTGCGCCTAAGCGTAATTTGGCACAGTTATAGACGGATACTTTTCAATGCTTCGTTTTTCAAATAGGTCCGGCTTCATCGGTAAACCTGGTAACCTGAAATTACCCCCTCGATTCATCGGAATGAAGCGAGGGGGTGCCTTCATTGTTTTTCCACATGGATATATGGGATAATGCAGATGCTGAGGCTATGTGAAGCGTTGGCAGCGGTCAATCAGGACTTTCGCCCGCAGGAATGATCCGCTTATTCCGCGCTGTTCTTCTCCTCAGCCGGGAACACCAGAATCTTCTTTGCAATGCGTTGAAGCATCGCGGCCACGTCATCCGGCTGAACGGCGCCGTCACCGGTTACATCCGCATTCATTTTACCGGTATCGGTGAGAACAGCATCCGCATCTGCAACGATGTATCTGGATGCCAGCACGGCATCGGCAATATCAAAGCTGCCGTCCGTGTTGGCGTCACCGCAGCGCGGCTCGGTCTGTCCCGGCACAGCGCTGCCGATTGCGACAAACGGGATCCCGTATTCTTCTGCATATGCCTCAGCAGCAGAACCCGTATATCCTTTGATTGTCAGGTCAGTTCCACTAAACACAGAATGTCCGAACTCCCGGACACTTGACGGAATCGTGATCTCCCGGAGCTGTGTGCAATCAGAAAATGCACGGGCATCAATGCGTTCGACCGTATCCGGAATTGTGACTGACGTCAACTCCGTGCACTGTTTAAACGCACTGAGCGGAATTTCCGTGATACCCTCCGGAATCACAACGGAATTGATTTGACTCCCCTCAAATGCAGAACATCCCAACTCCCGGACACTTGACGGAATCGTGATCTCCCTGAGCTGTATGCAGTCAGCAAATGCACTGTTATCAATGCGTTTGACCGTATCCGGAATTGTGACCGACGTCAGCTCCCTGCACTGATTAAACGCACAGTACGGAATTTCCGTGATACCATCCGGGATCACAACGGATCTGATATGACACTCGTCAAACGAATAAAACACATACGGCGAAAGCCGCACAACATCCTCCGGGATCACAACGTCGCCCTTGCAGCAGGTGCCGTCCACCAGAATATGGTTGATGATCACAAGCGGATTTTCTTTTTGCTGATTCTCCATCCATGGGGTCGTTCTGAGCGCGTATGTTTCAATCCGGTTTACAGTTTCCGGAATCACAATATCTGCAAGCCGTTCGCAATTTGCAAATGCGCCGTCGCAGATGACGGTAACGCCCTCCTCCATGACAACATGTTCCAGACTTTCGCAGTTAAAAAATGCATAATCCGTCACGGATGTAATCTGCTTCGGGATCACCACTTTTTCCAGTGCTTCGCACTCAGAAAAGGCTCTGAAACCGAGCTTCGCCACGCTGTCTGCAAAAACGACCTCCGTCATCTCCTCATTCTTTTCAAATGCAGAATAAGCGATCTCTGTTACGCCGTCCGGTATCTGCACAACACCCTTGCAGGTGAAACCGTCAATCACAATGCCGTTGACGATCACAAGCGGATTCTCCGCACGCCGGTCAGCCAGCCAGGCCGTATCCTGAAACACAAAAGAACCGATTTCAGTCAGTTTTTCGGGCAGCGTGATCTCCTTCAGTGCAGTGCAGCCGCGGAACGCCCCCCCTCCGATCAACGTGACTTTTTCCGGCACAGCCACTGATTTCAGGGCAGTACATCCGAAGAACGCACTATTCCCGATCTCAGTCAGACTGTCCGGCAGTGTAACCTGCTCCAGTGCAGTGCAGTTCATGAACGCATAATTACCGATGGTTTCCGTCCCCGCCGGAATCGTAACCGACTTCAGAGATTTGAATCCGCACAGTGCATTCACCGGAATACTTTTCGTATTTTCTCCGAAAACGACAGAAAGAACGGGCGTTTTCGTATTGTTTCCCAGCTTCTCCCATGGTGCGGACGATGTTCCGGTGTAAAAATCCTGCCACACACCGGAAATCGTCAGTGTGCCGGTTGTTTCGTCAAATTTCCATGTGCCCTCCTCCGCAGCCGCGGATACGGAAAACACCGCAGGCATCACGGCGGAAACATTCATCAGTGCAAGTGCGCCTGCCCCGAGGACAGCGAGTTTCTGAAATGATTTCATTCTGGTATCTCCTTTCAAAACAAAAATGCAGCATTCAGGTTCGTTTGAATAATCTGTCTTGATACAGCGCCGTATACCTGACCGGTTTGTACGGTGCAATGGGAGGGAGAGGGTATCCTCTCTCTGCCCGGTTAAAATAAGCCGTATTATACTCGGCTCTAACAATGCATGTTCAGTGCAAAAAGTTAATCCGTAATCGCTGTCCGGCTGAAACAAGAGCAACGACCGCTGATGCGTTTTATGCGCGGTTCGTGAGCAATGCCTGTTTCAGCAGCGTCAGGTCGATCGCATCCAGCTTCGCATCCTGATTCATGTCGCCGGTCTGCCAGTCGGCAAGTGAGCCATCCAGTTCACAGCACAGCCATTTTCCGACCAGGGCGGCATCCTCCTGATTCACTGTTCCGTCTGCGTTCACGTCGCCTGCCGGACGCGTCTGCTGTGTGCTGTCAAACGGAATTACCGCAGAACCCTTGAGTTTCCTGCTGTCCTTTGCCGCGACGATGACTGCATACGACTGCTCCGTATCCGGATCGCTGACATAGGCGGCCGTGAAATCAACGCCCCATTCCGCTGCGGTCTCCTCGCCGGTTTCCGGGTCGGTGATCAGGACTGTAACTGCCGGAGCCGTCGGATTGTCGTTTTTCAGCGCCGTCCGAACCGCCGCACCGTTTACGCCGGAGAGTGTATCCGTTGCAAAGGATGCGGTATGCCCGCAGTCTGTGCATTTCAGTGTGATGCTGCCTGCCGCATCACCGTCCGGATTCTGCATACGCACAAACGCATAGTTATGCTTTGCCCAAAACTGAACCGTCTGTGCGTGCGGAATGACAAGCGAATCATCCCGCGTTTCAACCAGAATGTCAAACAAGACAGCAGGTGCGTCAAATTCAGTGACCGTATAACGGCGGGTTTCAATATCATAATCCAGCGCGGCCTCGCCTTTCCAGACCGACCGGAAGAAAATAGTATCATCGGTACAGACTCTGTCTATGTACACTGTAAATTCGTCGCCGGTTTCCAGATACTCCGTTTCCGGATAGAACCGTGTCCGCACACATCTGTCATCCGTGCTGCTGACCTTATAAATATCCACAAGATATTGGCGCGGGTCATCGTGCTGAAGGCGCAGACCGCATTTCGTGCAGACATCGTAAGTATTGCCCTCTGCATCCGGCTCTGTCTGTTCAAATTCATGCGCTGCCCTGCGCTGCACAATTTCGGTCTGCTCCGGGTGTTCCAGATCAATGCTGTAAAAGCGGATATCGGCTTCCTCCCAGGTGTACCAGTAAAGTTTACCGCCGGAAACTACCGGTTCACAGTCGGAGAGCTGTCCCTTCATTTCGTATTCCTCACCAATCAGTGCGCCGGTGCCGTCCACAAAGATATAGTGCAGTATTTCGCCCTGCGTCCACATCAGCATGAAACGGTCACCGCCGACCGGAACCAGATACGGAATGGACGCTCTCACGCCGTCATCGGGATAATCCGTAACATCCACATTCAGAACACTGTCCTCGTGCAGATCATCCTTCGGAACCGCCGCGATCCTGACGTTTCTTGCGGTTTCTGCGCTGCGCCGATCCTTTTGCTCGGCAATTTCATACCAGCGATCCTGATTGATCGTGTTGTACGCCACAATATAATGCGTACTGCTCTGCACAAACCCGCCGACCGAAACGCCGGTGTAGTTCACCAGCCTCATATCGTTGTGATCGGCATCACCCATATCGCCGTAATATACCATATCCACACTTCCGTTACTGCCGGAGGAGGACACGCGGTTCAGCACCACGGAGCGCGGATAATAATCGCCCTGATTCAGCATCACGATGTCGTCTTGATCAAACAGCACGAACTGATTGAAGGAGTGGCTAACGTAGGCTCTGCCGCCGCCTTCATAGGTGATCTTCATGCTCTCCATATCCAGCTCCATGGAATAATTGGACTGATGCCCAGACTGCATCTTGCGGGCGGTGTGAATGATCAGGCGTTTGCCGTCATCAGCACATCGCACAGTGCCCCCATAGAATGCCTCTATGACGTCATCACCGGTCGTCTGCACATGCGCGATCAGCTTCCAGTCGGTGCTGTACTTTGCAATATCAAACTTCGGTGACTCTCCCGCGGGCGTGGGATGGATGTCACCGGTAATGATATAATAGCAGCCGTCGGAAGCATGATAGAATCCGCCGTAATCCGGCATCATTCTCGGCACATAAAAGCGATCCGTCAGGTGAAAGCCGGCGTCATAGTATTCGATCCGCACCAGATCTTTACTTTCCCAGAAGGTCTGAACGCGCATCCAGCCGCCGTCTTCCAGCGGCACCAGATTGGAACAGGTAGCACCTGCCCATACATAGTATTCCCGGCCGTTGACGTTAAAACCGCTGTCGCTGACGCAGGCAATGGGCTCGGTTTCTCCTTCTGCCGCACAGACCGGCTGTACTGGCGCGGTGCAGGGCAGGCACAGCATCAGCGCAGCAGTGATGGCTGCAATCTTTTTTTTCATGCAGATTCCCCCTCTTTCAGTTTTGAAGTGTCTGATTTTCCGAATCGGCATTATTGTTATGAGTATAACATATTTCCGGCAGGCTGTCAAGAAAACCTGCTGCACAGTTTAAAACCTGTTTCGTCATACAATCGGCATGGTTGAGGTTTCGTATGCATATCCGAAAAAATCAGCGTTGCCGGCAAGCCGAAGCAGTATCAGGGTAAGCGTAAATGATTCTGTGTCCAATCAAAAAGCATCCGGTTCACATAAGTGCCCCTGATTTACTTTTTCTGATCGAGAAAGGTTTTACGCTTACAAAGAAAATAATCCGCGCTTTCCATCCTTGTGTCCAATGATGTATAATAAACTCCAGGAAACTTGATGGAGTAAAATGGAGATTCCAAAAAACTCCATGTAGGAAATTGGCATTTTTTAGACACGGGAGTAGCATCATGCAGAATAAAACAACAGAGATCGCAACGATCAGACAGGCATCGCAAGGCTGCCTGTTATTTTTGCCGGAATTACAAATCTGTAATTCTGCACACATGGCGCAGAATCTGTATTATAATAGGAACGTACAATGGATCCGAATGCTTCATTTGCAAGTTGTATTGTGGGATGATAACAATTTTGCGTTCCGGTATTGTCACATATTCAACGTGCATTTTGCAAATTATGTTGCCTGCAGATAGTGACAAAGCCCGAAAAACATGCTATAATATAACTATACTGTGTATGGATCCGGAATACAACAGTTTTGCGATCAAAAAGGAGGTTTATTGATGAAAAGAAACTTTTGGAGGAAAACGGCAGCATTTACACTGGCACTGACGCTTGTGACCGGCGCAATGCCCGCCAACACAGCCGTACAAGATTTATTCAGCGGGGCTGTGCTGACGGCACACGCAGAAGTGACTGATTCCGGTGAATGCGGAGATAATGTCACATGGTCACTGGAAGACGGCGTTCTCACCATCAGCGGAACCGGTGAAATGAATTACTCTACTTATAGTGCTCCGTGGTTCAATTATTACGATATCATTACTGAGATCGTGATTGGAAACGGCGTGACAGATATCTCTTCCACCGCATTTTTTGGATGCGAAGGTGTGACTTCCATCACCATTCCGGACAGCGTGGAAAGCATAGGAAGCAGTGCGTTTGGCTATTGCTCAAGTCTGACAAGCATCACAATTCCTTCCGGTGTAACAAATATCGAAGATCAGGCTTTTGATTGTTGCGAAAGCCTGACAGAGATCGTCGTGGATCAGCAGAATCCGAGTTATTGTTCTGATAATGGCGTGCTGTTTTCAATAAGTAAAAGACAGTTGCACACTTATCCTGCCGGAAAACCAGAAACTGCTTATGCAATTCCGGACACTGTGACAAGCATTGATAAGGAAGCATTTTCCGGTTGCAGCAATCTGAAATCTGTTACGATTCCGGACAGTGTGACAAGCATCGGTGAGCGCGCATTTAGTAATTGCAGCAGCCTTGAATCTGTAACGATTCCGAACAGCGTGACAAGCATTGGTTATGCTACATTTTATGGATGCAATTTGAAATCTGTTACAATTCCGGCCAGTGTGACAAGCATCGGTCAATATGCATTCGGAGGATGCAACGCGCTGAAAGCTGTCATTGTTGAAAGAGCAGAAACGCTGACTGCGCTTCGCAGCAATGCATTCGTTTACCACGATTATGAGGCAGGTTCCACTGCGATTCTGCCTGATGTCACAATCTATGTCCCTGCGGAAAAGATTGAGGAATACAAACATGCTGAAAACTGGAGTGAATACGCAGACAGAATCATTGGTTATTCTGATACGAAGCTCCCTGACGGCAAATACAAGCAGACCGCAGAGAAGAACGGCACCTACTACACCAGATTTGTCTTTGTTGTTCCGAGAACAGATTTTGCAGGCAAGAGCAAGGCTTTATTCACAGCGACATATAACGGCACGGACTATACCTATGAAACCAGTACATATTACACAGGCGTGATCTCAAACGGCGTTACCTATAACCCTGCCTCTTCGAGTGATCGTGCAATGTTTGTCGTAACGATCACAAGCGGCTCGGACATCAGCGCAGACCTGACTTGTAAACTTGATTTTGAATAAAGGAGGATACACCTATGAAAGAAACGTACATAGTTCCCGAAATGGAGATCATCGGATTTGACAGCGAGGATGTGATCACTGCATCCGGCCTCACGGACGGCGGCACCGGCAATGATTTCGGCGAAATCGGAGATATTCATATTTCGTGATCGTGAAAGTCAAGGGGCGGCGGAGGTTCTCTGCTGCCCCTTTCAGGAGGATACAGATGAAACATATTTTGACAGCGGCAGCGGTGACCGGCTGCCTGCTTCTGTGCGGCTGCGAGGGCAGGACGGACAGCTCCCCGGTGACGGACAGCACAGCGACGGTCACAACAACTGTCAGCGAGCGCGTTCCCGAAACAACGGGGACGGATACCGAAAACGAAACGGCAGCAAAGAAAACAACTGCGCAGAGCGGGACAACGAATCGTTCCGACGATGCTGATGAAGCTGATATCGCGATCGGCGGCGCGTCTGCTGCTGTGACAACAGATCAGCCGTCTGAACCTGAAAACGCTGCAACAGCCGCACAGGCAGTCACGGATCAGCCGCAGCAGACAACAACGGAAACGACCGCTTCTGAATCAGAAGCAAATGTAAACAGCGACAACATTCTGCCGGATGACGGGCTGAACTGGTCATCGCTGGTGCCGGTGAACTGAATCGTGCCGGTCATACCCACAGGAACAATAACGCCCTCAGCATAATGACCCGCCCCCTGTCAAGTAGACAGCGCAAAAAACAAAAATAATCTATGAAGTAACTAAAAGCAGTCTGTGCAATTTGTGCAGGCTGCTTTGTTGTTAGCAAATGGCAAGCACCTTTT
>JAEEGL010179821.1_pt1 | contig 10047 bp, 10 predicted proteins | sample 9134231 | NCBI WGS metagenome assembly JAEEGL01 (sample SAMN16246548, study PRJNA631951) | gut metagenome | biome: gut microbiome; feature: rumen; material: fiber-attached | host: Bos | place: Iran: Karaj | collected 2018-10 | reverse complement strand
GGTGGAGGTCTCCGGAAGGCTCATCGAGGGCGCCGCGAAGCCCGTCTATTAAGCTCTCAACAAGCCCGCCGGCTACGTCACTACGCTGAGCGACGAGCACGGAAGGCCCACCGCGGTGTCCCTTCTCACCGACGTCACGGCGAGGGTCTATCCGGTAGGAAGGCTCGACTACAATACCTCGGGGCTTCTGATACTCACCAACGACGGAGACCTTTCGTACCACCTGTCGCATCCCGCGCAGAAGGTATGGAAGACCTACGAGGCCCTGATAGACAACGTTATCAGCGCCTACGATCTCAGAAAGCTCGAGACCGGCGTCGACATCGACGGATATGTCACAAAGCCCGCGAAGGCGAGAGTCCTCAAGGAGGGCCCGCACAGGTGCCTCGTCGAGCTCAGCATCTCCGAGGGCAAGAACCGCCAGGTGAGGCGCATGTTCAAGGCTCTGGGCTACAACGTGATGGCTCTCCGGCGCGTGTCGATAGGCAGCCTGATGCTCGGACATCTTAAAGAGGGCACCTACAGGAAGCTCACGCAGAGGGAGATAGATTATCTCAAGAACTGCTGAGAGCGCGGTTTTCGCGTTCGCGGCGGCCGGCTCCGGCCCCGCGGGGAAGCGTCCCGCCGCCCCGCGCGAGGTTGACTATTCTTGATTTTTTGTTATAATTGTGATAATCGAAGAAAGTTCGGTCTTGCGCCGGCTTACTGAGACCCGTCATAACGAAATATAATTTAACTGGTGGGAAGTCTGGTCGCTTTGTCTTTTTGACTTGGCGGCTTTTTTCAAGGAGAGAGACATGGCTTTGGAGCAGGTGCTTAAGGTCAGAGAGGCAGAAAACGAAGCGGCTAAGATAAGGGAGCAGTCGCTCCTCGACGCGAAGAAGCTCGTCGCGGACGCCGGACGCCTTGCCGCCGAAGAGGCCGGCAAAGCCGCGGCCGACGTAAAGGCCGAATCGGACGCCCTCATAAAGCAGGCCGAAAAGGAAGGTCTCGAGGCATACGAAAAGATCCTCGGGGAAGCCCGCGTCGGCTGCGAAGAGATAAAGAAGAACGCCGAAGGCAGGATCGACGGCGCAGCCCGTATCATAGTTGAAAGGCTCGTGAAGTAATGGCTATCGCAAGGATGCAGAAACTGAGCGTGATCGGTCTGGGAGACGACAGAAAGAAGCTGATCTCGGATCTTATGCGTCTTGGCGTGGTCGAGCTGAACGCTCCCGAGCGCATGCTCGATTCCGAGGATTTCGCCTCCGTCTACGGCACGGGCGCTCCCTCGGAGGAGGTCCCCGCTCTCGAGAAGTGCATAAGCGAGGCCGACCGCATCATCGATCTGGTGACTAAGTACGCCGAGGTGAAGGCTCCTCTGTTCGGAGGGCGCAGCGAGATCAGCGAGAGCGATCTCGGCTCGGTCGAAAGCGGCATGGACGGCATCGAAGCCGAGATAAGCCGCCTGTCCGACGCCGAGGCAAAGCTCGGCGAGACCTTCGCGCGCATCAATTCGTGCGAAAATCTCGCGGCGTCGCTTCGCCCGTGGCAGGGCAGCGACATGGACTTTTCCATGCTCGGCGGAAAGAGCTACCGCGTCATCCAGGGCGCGCTCACCAATAACGAAGCGAAGGGCTTTGCCGAAGCCCTCGCAGAGAAGACTGAATTCGCGGAGGCCGAGATAGTCTCGTCCGACGGGGAGCAGTCTTTTGTTTCAGTCTTATATTATCTCCCCGAGGAGGCGGAGGTGCTCCAGGCTCTGAGAGACCTCGGCTTCAGCAGGCTCGAGCTGCCCGTCGAAAAGGGCACGGTCTCCGAGGCTCTCGAAAAGCTCTCGAAGGAGTCCGAGGAGCTCGCGGCCGAAAGGGATGAATGCATAGCTTCCATCGCGGCGGGAGCCCCCTCGATCCCGAGGATCAAGGAATACAGGGATTTCCTCGCCATCAAAAAGGACAAGGCCGAGACCGCTTCGGCCCTGCTCGTTTCAAAGAAGACCTTCTGGCTCGACGGCTGGCTTCCGCGCATGGCCGCGGACAAGGTAAAAGCTCTTCTGGGCGGCTACAACTGCTGGTACGAGATAGAGGATCCCGCCGAGGGCGACGAGCCTCCGGTGCTGCTCCTCAACAAAGGCTTCGCGCAGCCCTTCGAGGCCGTGACAGACCTCTACGCGACACCGGCCTACCGCAACGTCGACCCGACGGCGGCCTTCTCGATATTCTACGCGGTGTTCTTCGGCATCATGTTCTCCGACTTCGCCTACGGCCTCATACTCGCGGGAGCGTGCCTGCTCATGAAGAAGAAGTACAAGCTCGAGGGGATGCTCAAGGACCTCGTGAACATGTTCGTCTACTGCGGCATTTCGACCATGGTGTTCGGACTGCTGTTCGGATCGTTCTTCGGCGACGTGATAACGCAGGTGAGCACCTCGTTCTTCCATCATACGGTCAACTTCCCGACGCTGTGGTTCTCGCCGATGGATAAGCCGATGCTCATGCTCGGCATCTCCTGCGGCCTCGGGATACTCCACCTCTTCGTCGGCATGGGCATAAGCGGCTACATGTCTATAAGGGACGGCCATCCGCTCGACGCCCTCTTCGACGTCGGCTTCTGGTACATACTGATACTGGGCCTGATAGGCTGGCTCGGCTCCGGCATGACGGACGCCATTCCGGCGGTCCTCGGCAAGGTCTGCATGTACGCCTCGATAATAGGCGCGGCCGGCATACTCCTGACAGGGGGACGTCATAACAAGGGCCTCGGCAAGATCACGGGCGGCCTCGGCTCGCTTTACGGCATCACGAGCTACCTTTCCGACATACTCTCGTATTCGAGGCTTCTGGCGCTCGGCCTCGCGACCAGCGTCATCTCGTCGGTGTTCAACACCCTCGGCACCCTGGGCGGGCTCAGCTTCGGAGGCGTACTGATCTTCCTGCTGGCCTTCGGCATAGGCCACCCCTACAACTTCGCCATCAACGTGCTCGGCTCGTTCGTCCATACCTGCAGGCTGCAGTACGTCGAATTCTTCGGAAAATTCTACGAGAGCGGAGGCACCGCATTCGCCCCGCTCCGCGAAAATACCAAATACGTTAAACTGATTAAGGAGGATAAATAACATGACAGGTCTTTTCTCAGCAATCTTGAGCAACGGCGGCTTATCCCTCGCATTCCTGGGAGCGGCTCTTGCTTCTCTTGCCGGCATAGGGAGCGCCGTAGGCGTAGGTCTGGCAGGACAGGCAGCGTCCGGCGTCGTGGCGGAGGATCCCAACAAGTTCTCGTCGACCCTGATCCTTCAGGCTCTTCCGGGAACCCAGGGCATCTACGGTCTTCTGATCGCCTTCGTCATCATGAACAAGGTCGGCATTCTCTCCGGTTCGGCGGCGGCTCTCAGCGTAGAGCAGGGCGCCTACATCCTTGCGGCATCTCTTCCGATCTGCATCGTAGGCACCATCTCCGCTATATTCCAGGGAAAGTGCGCAGCCTCTGCCATCATGATGGTCGGCAAGAGGTCCGACGGACTCTCCAAGGGCATGATCTACACCGCGATGGTCGAGACCTACGCAGTGCTCGCTCTGCTCGTTTCCTTCCTCATGATCAACGGCATCGCTATCTAGTCCGGCTTTGAAAGGAAATGCTATGGGCATTGAAAGAATAACCGAAGCTATACTTGCCGCGGCCGAAGACGAAGCCAGGGCCGTGCTCGAAAGGGCTAAGGCCGACAAGAGCGAGCTGCTCGAAAAGTCGAGGGCCGAGAGCGAGGCAAAGACGGCGGCGGCCGCAGCCGAGGCTAAGAAGATGGCGGCGACCATCGTCTCCAGAGCCGAGACCGCTGCGGGCCTTGAGGCGCGCAAGATGAAGCTCGCCGCAAAGCAGGACGCCATAAGCGCGGTATTTGACAGGGCGAAGGAGATGCTCCTCGCGCTTCCGCGGGACGATTACAAGGCTCTTCTGCTCGGCCAGCTCAAAGCTTCCGGCGTCAAAAAGGGCGTGCTCTCGCTGGGCGCGAAGGACAGGGAGCTCGGAGACGAGCTCATTAAGGAGTCCGGCCTCGATCTCACCCTTTCCGATGACGCTCTCGATACCGACGGAGGCTTCACTCTCAAGTCGGGGAGCGTCGAGGTGGACTGCCGCCTCGACATGCTGATCTCATCCGTCAGGGACGAAGTCCTGCCGGAGGTCGTCTCCGCGCTGTTCGGAGAATAGGCAAATGGCTTACAACAAAGGAAATTACATATTCGCTTCCGCGAACATAAGGACCCTCGAGAAGACGCTGCTCAGCGAGAGCCGCGTCGAAAAGCTGCTGTCCTGCAAGACCATGCAGGAGGCCGCCCTCTCGCTTTCAGACCTCGGCTATCCCAAGCCCGACTTTCAGTCGCTTCAGGAGGACGAGGCTGTAAGAAGGATGCTGGGCGAGGAGCTCTCGAAGGCCTACGGGGCAGTGCGCGGCATACTCGCGGATCCCCACGCGCTCGACGCCTTCTCCTGCGTCTACGACTATCACAACGTCAAGACGCTCATAAAGGCGGAGTTTTCGGGCAAGGATCCGGAGCCTCTCCTTATGGACAGCGGAAACATAGAGCCCGCGCAGATCGCGGTCATGGTGAGGGAGAGAAAGTACTCCTCCATGAGCGACGCGATGGCAAAGGGCGTAAAGGAAGCTCTCGAGACCTACGCCGAGATAAAGGATCCCCAGAGGATAGACACGGCGCTCGACTGCGCCTGCTTTGAGGATATGGCGGCGATGGCAAAGGCGAGCGGCTCGTCCTACATCGAGGGCTACGTTCAGCTCCTCGCGGACTGCACGAACCTTCGCACGGCCGTGAGACTGCGCGCCATGGAGGCGGATCCCGAGACCCTGAGGAAGTTCTATCTTCCGGGCGGAAGGATCCAGTTCGAGACCATGAAGCACTGCCTCGACGAGACCCCGGCGCATTTCGCCGACAGGCTCACGAGCTTCTACGGCTTCAGGGACGTATTCACCAAGAGCATGGAGACCTTTGAGCAGACAGGAGAGTTTACCCTCCTTGAAACCCTCCTGGACGACGAGCTCATAAGCTACGCCGGCTCCGCGAAGTACAGCTCCTACGGACTCGAGATCCCTGCGGCCTATCTGATAGCGAAAGAAAGCGATATCAAGCTTCTCCGTATAATATTTGCGGGCATAAAGCAGGGCCTCTCTCAGCAGGCCATGAAGCCCCGGATAAGGAGGACCTATGTATAAGATAGCGGTGATAGGGGACGGCCAGTCGGTCGCGGGGTTCCTCGCGGCGGGCCTGGACACCTTCCCCTGCGACGATCCCGCTCAGGCGAGGACGACCCTGAGCAAGCTCGTCAAGAGCGGCGATTACGCGATAATCTACGTGACGGAAAATCTCTGCGGCGACATGGCCGCCGAGTTTGAAAAATACAAAGACAGAACGCTTCCCGCGATAATCCCGATCCCCGGGATAAGCGGGAGCAGCGGCTTCGGAACGGCGAAGGCCAAGATGGCCGTCGAAAGAGCCGTCGGAGTGGACGTTATCTACGGAAACAGCAAATAGGAAAGGCCGGGTGAACGAATAGTGAAAACAGGCAGCATAATAAAGATCGCAGGCCCTCTCGTAATAGCGGAGGGAATGGAAGAGACCAACCTCTACGACGTCGTCAGGCTCGGTGAGAAGGGCCTTATTGGCGAGGTCATAGAGATGCACGAGGACCGCGCCTCCATCCAGGTCTACGAAGAGACCGCGGGCCTCGGACCGGGCGCTATAGTTGAGTCCACCAACGGACCTCTTTCCGTAGAGCTCGGACCCGGACTCATAGAGAACATCTACGACGGCATACAGAGGCCGCTGTTCGCGATGCTCGAGCTCGCGGGCCCGAACATCACCAGAGGCATCAAGGTGCCGGCCCTCCCCAGAGACAAGAAGTGGGAGTTCAAGGCCTGCGTGAAGCCGGGCGACGAGGTCGAAGCCGGCGACATAATAGGCACCGTTCAGGAGACCGTCTCGGTGCTCCACAAGATCATGGTCCCGCCGACCATAGCGAAGGGCACCGTAAAGGAAATAAAGGAAGGAGAGTTCACGGTCGAGGAGACCGTCTGCGTTCTCGACACCGACAAGGGCGAGAAGGAGCTCTCTCTGATGCAGAAGTGGCCGGTAAGAAAAGAGCGTCCTTATAAGAAGAAGCTCGTTCCCGACATCCCCCTCGTCACGGGCCAGCGCGTCATCGACACGATGTTCCCGATCGCCAAGGGCGGCGTCGCGGCCGTTCCCGGACCCTTCGGATCCGGCAAGACGGTCATACAACACCAGCTCGCCAAGTGGGCCGAGGCCGACATAGTCGTCTACATCGGCTGCGGCGAGCGCGGCAACGAGATGACCGACGTACTCAACGAGTTCCCCGAGCTCGACGACCCGAGGACCGGAGAGCCTCTGATGAAGAGGACCGTCCTCATAGCGAACACCTCCGACATGCCGGTGGCGGCCCGCGAGGCTTCGATATACACCGGCATCACCATAGCCGAATACTTCAGAGACATGGGCTATTCCGTCGCTCTGATGGCCGACTCCACCTCCAGATGGGCCGAGGCCTTGAGAGAGATGTCCGGAAGACTCGAGGAGATGCCCGGCGAAGAGGGCTATCCCGCCTATCTGGCTTCGAGGCTCGCACAGTTCTACGAAAGAGCGGGCCGCGTTGTCGCCCTGGGCAAGGACGAAAGACCCGGAGCCCTTTCGGCGATCGGCGCCGTATCCCCTCCGGGCGGCGACATCTCCGAGCCGGTCTCCCAGGCAACGCTCAGGATAGTCAAGGTATTCTGGTGCCTCGACTCGGCTCTCGCCTACGCAAGGCACTTCCCGGCCATCAACTGGCTGCAGAGCTACTCGCTCTACGCGGACAACCTGATGCCGTGGTTCGCCGAGAACGTCGCTCCCGACTTCCCGCAGCTGAGGGTCCAGTCCCTGCACCTGCTCCAGGAGGAGGCTGAGCTTCAGGAGATCGTCCAGCTGGTCGGTCAGGACGCCCTGTCCGATCAGGACAAGCTCAAGCTCGAGGTCTGCAAGTCCATCAGAGAGGACTATCTGCACCAGAACTCCTTCCACGAGATCGACACCTACACCAGCCTCGAGAAGCAGTGCAACATGCTCAGGCTGATAATCTCGTTCTACGATCTGGGCCTCGCGGCTCTGAACAGGGGCGCGAAGTACGGCGATATCGTCGCCATGACCGTAAGAGAAGAGATAGGACGCTTCAAATATACCGAAGAAAAGGATCAGCAGGCCAGATACGAGGAGGTCTACAAGGAGCTCTCCGACGCTCTGGAGCAGCTGGTCGTAAAGGGGGAGTCTGAAGATGATTAAGGAATTCAAAAGCATTTACGAAGTCGCAGGCCCGCTGATGCTCGTAAAGAACGTCGAAGGCGTCACCTACGACGAGCTCGGCGAGATCATCCTCCCCGACGGATCGGTGCGCCAGTGCAAGGTCCTCGAGATCAACGGCTCCGACGCGCTCGTGCAGCTCTTCGAGCCCTCGACCGGCATCAACGTTAAGGAGTCCAAGGTCAGGTTCCTCGGCAAGGGCATTCAGCTCGGAGTGTCCGAGGACATGCTCGGCAGAGTCTTCGACGGAATGGGCCGTCCCAAGGACGGCGGTCCCGAGATCATAGCCGAAAAATACATGGACATCAACGGCCTTCCGATCAACCCGGCCGCCAGGCTCTATCCGGCCGAGTTCGTACAGACCGGCGTCTCCGCGATAGACGGCCTCAACACCCTCGTAAGAGGACAGAAGCTGCCCATATTCTCGTCGTCGGGTCTTCCTCACGCGGACCTCGCGGCGCAGATCGCGAGGCAGGCCAAGGTGCCCGGCTCCGACTCCAAGTTCGCCGTGGTCTTCGCGGCCATAGGCATCACCTTCGAGGAAGCCGAGTTCTTCGTTACCGACTTCAAGAAGACCGGAGCCATCGACAGGACGGTGCTCTTCACCAACCTCGCCAACGACCCGGCCATCGAGCGTATCTCGACTCCGAGAATAGCCCTGACCGCAGCCGAATATCTCGCGTTCGAAAAGAACATGCACGTGCTCGTCATCCTCACGGATATCACGAACTACGCGGAGGCTCTGCGCGAGGTGTCCGCAGCCAGAAAGGAAGTCCCCGGACGCCGCGGCTACCCGGGCTACATGTATACCGACCTCGCCCAGCTCTACGAGAGAGCGGGAAGAAAGAAGGGCTCCGACGGCTCGATCACGATGATCCCCATCCTGACGATGCCGGAAAACGACAAGACCCATCCGATCCCCGACCTCACGGGCTACATCACCGAGGGGCAGATAATACTTTCCCAGGAGATCCACAGAAAGTACATCCACCCGCCCATCGACGTTCTGCCCTCGCTTTCGAGGCTTAAGGACAAGGGCATAGGAAAGGGCAAGACCAGAGAGGACCACGCGGCCACCATGAACCAGCTCTTCGCCGCCTATTCGAACGGCAAGAACGTCAAGGAGCTCATGGCCGTTCTCGGCGAAGCAGCCCTTACCGACATAGACCTTCTCTACGCCAAGTTCGCGGACGAGTTCGAGGCCAAATACATCAACCAGGGCTTCACGACCGACCGCTCGATAGAGGAGACCCTCGATCTCGGCTGGGAGCTTCTGAGGATACTTCCCAGGTCCGAGCTCAAACGTATAGACGACAAGCTACTTGACAGGTACTACTGATGGCAAGACTTAACGTTAATCCGACGAGAATGATGCTGACGACGTTGAAGAAGCAGCTGTCGACGGCCGTCCGCGGACACAAACTGTTAAAAGACAAGAGAGACGAGCTGATGAGGCTCTTCCTCGACCTCGCCAGGGAGAACAAGGCCCTGCGCGAGAGCGTCGAGGCGGAGCTCATGCAGGTCTACGGATCGTTCTCCGTCGCCGGCGCGGTGATGAACCCGCAGATGATGGAAGAGGCCCTGATGATAACCTCGCAGGGCGTCGACCTTCAGGTCGAGTCGAAGAACGTGATGTCCGTCGACGTGCCGGTGTTCAGCTTCACCAAGGAGGGCACGGGAGCCGCGCTCTATCCCTACGGCTTCGCGTCGACCTCCGGCGAGCTCGACTCCGCCATAAAGGCCATATCCGAGGTGTTCCCGAAGATGCTTCAGCTCGCTGAAAAGGAAAAGCAGGCCGACCTGATGGCGCAGGAGATCGAAAAGACCAGGCGCCGCGTGAACGCTCTCGAGTACATCAAGATCCCGCAGCTCACCGAGACCATTCATTATATAAGGGCCAAGCTCGACGAGGACGAGAGAGGCTCGCAGACCAGACTGATGAAGGTCAAGGACATGATGCTCCGCGAGGTCATAGAGGAGCGCCGCGAGAAGCTCTACGAGTAGGGCGCGCGGGCGCTTCGGGGAGCCTTCGAGGCGGCCCCGGAAGGCCTGATTATACAATTATTACATCAATATTCACCTATTATTACAAGTCCGTTACATTTGCCCTCCGCCGCTTGCGGAGGGTTTTCTTTATCCGTATAATGCATGTTGTCAGGTTGCGCCTAGGTGTTCTTCACGTGGGTGCACCTCGGAAAAGACCTGACTCTGGTCAGACAGGCTTGATGAAGGGAAGCCGGTCTCTCCGAAAATTCGTCCCCCTTCAGAAATTCTTACAGGAGGTATAGTAAGAATGAAGAAAGTACTTTCATTTGTACTGGTTCTCGCTATGGTCCTCGGAACTGTCAGCATGGCTTTCGCAGCATCCTTCAGCGATGTTCAGGGCGAAACCTATGAATCCGCTGTAGCAGTTCTGACCGACCTGGGAGTAATCAATGGTTACACCGATGGTACCTTCAAGCCGGAAAACAGCATTACCAGAGCTGAGTTCTCCAAGGTAATCGTTGCCGCGCTCGGTGGTAACAGCCTCGTAACCAAGCAGGTAACTCCGTTTACCGACGTACCCAAGGAACACTGGGCATCCGGCTACATCGTAGCTGCCTATAACCTTGGCATCATCAACGGTTACGGAAACGGTCTCTTCGGACCGGAAGACAACATCACTTACGAGCAGGCTGTTGCTATGATCGTAAGAGCTCTCGGCTACAAG
>JAEEGL017460950.1_pt1 | contig 10048 bp, 7 predicted proteins | sample 9134231 | NCBI WGS metagenome assembly JAEEGL01 (sample SAMN16246548, study PRJNA631951) | gut metagenome | biome: gut microbiome; feature: rumen; material: fiber-attached | host: Bos | place: Iran: Karaj | collected 2018-10 | reverse complement strand
TGCTCAGCCGCTTCGAGTCCGGTTATTATCTCAACGGCGCCGCGGCCCTGTGGGAGGACAGCGTGCTCTTCGGCGGCTGCGACCAGTGGGTGCGCGTCATCGACTGCCCAAGCGGGGTCCAGACGGATTCGCTCGAACTGGACGCCTATATCCCGGCTTCGCCCGCCGTCTCCGGGAATACGGCCTATATCGGGGATTACGAGGGCAATCTCTACGAAATACGGCTCCGGGAAGGCCGCATCGCCTCCAGCCGCAAGCTGCGGGAAGCCGGACCGGACGACAGCGGCTTCGAGAGTGTCCCGGCCGTGGACGAGAAGGCCGTGTACGCCTTCGCCGGCGGCCAGCAGCTCCTGGCCCTGGACCGCCGGGACGGCAGGCTGCTGTGGTCCCGCATGCTCAAGAGCAGCCCGGGCGAGAGTACGCCCCTGGTCTGCCGGGACCGGGTGATCGCCTGCACCAAGTCGGGCATCATCTCCATCCTGGACAAGTCCGACGGGAGCCTGCTCTGGGAATACGACGCCGGCGAGGACATCCTCGGAAGTCCGGCCGTGCTGCACGGTCGTTTCCTGGTCCTGACGGCCCGGGGAACCCTGCTTTGTTTTGGAAAAGCTTGAATCATGGCACTGATCGAATTACAAGGAATCTGCAAACGCTACCGCGACGGGGAAGGCCGGACCAACGAGGTCCTGCGGGACGTCTCGCTGCAGGTCGCGGCCGGGGAGTTCGTCTCCGTGAGCGGCCCTTCCGGCTGCGGCAAGACGACCCTGCTCCGCATCCTGGGGACCCTGCTGCCCCCGGACGACGGCAGCTACCTGCTGGACGGGAGCGACCCGCTGAAAGATACGGAAGGCACGCGCAACCGCAAGATCGGTTTCGTCTTCCAGGACCACCGCCTGCTGCCGCAGTACACCGTCCTGCAGAACATCCTGCTCCCGCTCTTCGCCACCGCCGACAGCGCCGGGGCGGAAGCGGAGGCCTACGCCCGCTCCCTGATGGAGCAGACGGGCATTCCGGAGCTGGCCGGGCAGTATCCGCCCATGATCTCGGGAGGAGAAGCCGCCCGGGTCGCCCTGTGCCGCGCCCTGATCATGCATCCGCTGCTGGTGCTGGCCGACGAACCGACGGGGCAGCTGGACGCCGCCCACGCCCGGGACGTCCTCGGCCTGCTCCGGAGCGTCTCCCGGAATTCCGGCGCCACCGTCCTGATGGTGACGCATTCCGAAGAAATGGCGGCCGCCGCCGACCGGCGCCTGCTCATCGAAAACAAGACCGTTCGTGAGAAGTAGGGAACTGACGTACCGGAGCCTGCGCTACTACCGGCGTTTCTGGCGGCTGGTGGCTGCGGCGACCGCCGTAGCCTCGGCCGTGATTGCCGGAAGCCTGGTGGTGGGGGATTCGGTCCGTCATTCCCTGCAGCAGCGTGTCCTGGACCGTCTGGGCGACACGCAGTCCTTCATCCTGTCCGGCAGCGGCTACCTGGATGCCGGCTTCGTGCAGTCGTTCCCGGAGGCTTCCGGGGTCCTGCTCTCCGACGGCTTCCTCTCCGTGGAGGGCCGCCTGGTCCCGGTGACGGTCTGGGGTGTGGACGGGATGGAAGCTGGCACGGCCGCCATCGGCGCCGAACTGGCCCGCGAAGCAGGCCTGCGGGAGCAGGAGAGCTTCGCCCTGCGCCTGCCGCGGAATTCCCTGGTCCCCTCCGGCTCGCTCTTCGTCACGGAAGGCTATGCCGCCTCCCTGCGCCTGCGCGTCACGGAGATCCGCGACGCCGCCCACGGAGGCAACCTCAGCCTGCGCAACGCCCAGGTCCTGCCGCTCAACGTGTTCGTCAGCCGCGGGCAGCTCTGCGAACTGCTGGAGACCGGCGATAAAGTCAATCTCATCCGCTCGCCCCGGGTCGTGGACGGGACGGCCCTGGAGGTCGCTTTCCGTCCGGAACATGCCGGGCTGACGGTCCGTACCGCCGCCGACGGACGCCGGGAAGTGGTCAGCGACCAGATCTTCCTCCGGGAATCCCTGGTGGAAGGGCTGCGCGGGGCCGATCCCGCCCCCAACCGCCTGTATTCCTACCTCGCCAACAGCCTGGAAGGAGCGCGGGGGGAGATTCCCTATTCCTTTGTCACCGCCGCGGACGCTTACCGCGGACGGGTCCTCGATCCCGGTGAGCTCCTGCTCTCCGACTACAGCGCCCGACGCCTGGGCGCCGCGGTCGGGGACACGGTACGCATCACCTACTACGTCTCCCCGGGGATGAAACGCCTGGACACCGCCTCCGTGACCCTGCGGGTGGGCGGCATCGTCCCGCTGGCGGAACTCCTTTCCGATCCGGGCCTGAGTGCCGATTATCCGGGCCTGACGGACGCCGCACGCTGCTCCGACTGGGACAGCGACCTGCCCATCGACATGGGCCGCATCACGGACGAGGACGAGCGCTACTGGGAGCTGTACCGCGCCGCCCCCAAGGCCATCCTGCCCTATGCGGCCGTGGCGGCGGACTGGCGCACGCCCTTCGGCGTCGCCACCGCCCTCCGGCTGGAGGACGAGCCTGACTGGTCGGTCCTGCGCGCCTCGGACTGCGGAATCACGGTGACGCAGCCCCGGGAGGGGAGTCTCGCCGCCGCCCGGAGCGGGGTGGACTTCGGCAGCCTCTTTCTGGCGCTGGGCTGCTTCATCCTGTTCGCAGCCCTGCTGCTGATCGCCAATCCGCTCGCCGAGATGCTCCAGCACCGCCGTTCCGAGACCACCCTGCTCGGCGCCCTCGGCTACAGCGACGCCCGGATACGCCGCCTGCGCCTGCGGGAAGGGCTTCCGGTCGTCGGCCTGGCTTCGCTGGGCGGCGTCCTGGCCGGCATCCTTTATGCCGCACTCGTGCTCTTCCTGCTGGGCAATCTCTGGCGCGGCGCCACCCATACCGACGGATTCCGCCTCTTCCCCAGGCCCCTTACCCTGCTGGTGAGCCTGCTGGGGGGCGCCCTGTTGTCCGCCGCCGTCCTGGGATGGAGCCTGCGGGCCCGGCGCGGCGGGGAGCGGCCCCTGCGGCAGCCCCGGCCTTCGCACACCCGCCTGGCCGCCCTGCTGTGCACCCTTCCGCTGCTCTTCCTGCCCGTCTTCAGCCGGCAGCTGGGCGCCGTGGTGAGCTTCGTGCTGGAAGGCTGCTTCGCGCTGGCAGCCCTGACGCTCTGGCTCCGGGACAGCCTGGTCCGCCGTCCGGGTACCTCTCCCGACAGGCAGGGACTCGTGGAGGCAGACCGCCGGGCCTCCCGTCCCCGCCAGATGCTCGCATTCGTGACCCTTTCGCTGGGCATCTTCATCGTCTTCGCGGTCGGACTGAACCGCCAGGACTTCTCCTCCGGAGCCCACAAGGCGGCCGGAGCCGGGGGATTCGACTACTGGGGCGAAACCACCGTCCCGGTCTATTATGACCTGAATACGCCCGAGGGACGCTCGCAACTCGCCTTGGGCGCGCTTTCGGAAGACGCCCGCATCCTGCAGTTCACCCTCGCTGACGGGGACGACGCCAGCTGCCTGAATCTCAACAAAGTCGAGACGCCCGCCGTGCTCGGGGTGGACATGGAAGCCTTCCTGTCGCATTTTCCGGCCACGGGGGCCGGCGCGGAGCAGCTCCGGAGGGGCGGGGTGCTGCTGGACGAGACCGTCCTGCTCTGGAGCCTGGGCAAGCAGGTCGGGGACACCCTCCATTATACGGATTCCCGCGGCCGCGCCGTGGACTGGGTCATCGCCGGGACCCTGCAGAACACCTTCTTCCAGGGCTATGCGCTCGCCGACCGGCAGGCTTTCGCGCAGGCCTGGCCCGAAATCACCGGCAGCCGCGTCTTCCTGCTGCGCAGCGACGACCCCGCCGACGCCGGAATCCTCTCCAACGCCCTGAACGACTACGGCCTGCGTCTCGTACCCTCGGGCGAACGGCTCCGCCAGTTCAATTCGGTGACGGACACCTACCTGACCATTTTCCTGATGCTGGGCGCCATCGGCCTGCTGCTGGGACTGCTGAGCTTTTTCATTTTGACGCGCAAGGATATCCACGCCCGGACGGAAGACATCCGGCTGATGAAGCAGCTGGGCTACTCCCGCGGGCGGGTGGAGGAGCAGCTGGACCGGACCCTCCTGCCGGTCCCCCTCGCCTCGGTGGCGGCCGGGGTCTTCGCCGCCCTGGTCAGCGTGCTCGCCTCGCTCGGCGGCATTCCGCTGCCGATTTGGCTGCTCTGCCTGTTGTTGACCTGCCTCTTCCTGTGGCTCGTCCGCCGCTACGTGCGCCGGGCCGTCCGGGAAGGGGTGGAACCTGTTTACGAACAAGATGAAGATACTGTTTATATCGCCTAGCGCGGGAGACGCGTATTACTGCGGCAACTGCTTCCGCGACATCCTGCAGGCCTCCGCACTGCGGCGGGCGGGGCACGATGTGATCGTGATGCCCCTGTACCTGCCGATGCGGATCAGCTCGGAGGGGGTGCCCGTGTTCTTCCCGGCGACTTCCTACTATGTGGAGCAGGCCCTGTTCCGCGGCGGGAAGATGCCGGCCTGGATGCGCCGGGCCTTCGGCTCGGAGCGCCTGCTCGAGATGGCCTCCGGCCTGTCCGGGACGACCTCTTCCGCCGGCATGGAGGGCATGACCCTGTCCATGATCGAAGGCAGCGACGGCGCCTTCCGCAAGAACATGGAAGACATGGTCGCCTGGATGCGCCGGGACGGCCTGCCCGACGTCATCCACCTGTCCTCCACGCTGCTCATCGGCATCGCCCGCGTGCTCAAGGAAATGCTGGACCTGCCCGTCGTATGCTCCGTGCAGGACGAGGAGGTCTGGATCGACGGGCTCAAGGACGCATGGGCGGAGAAGGCCTGGGAAGCGGTACGGGAAAACGCCTCCTGCGTGGACCGTTTCGTGACGACCAGCCGCTTCTACCGCGACGTCGTCCGCAGGCGGCTGCCGGGCTTCCCCGAGCCGGAGGTCATCTATCCCGGCGTGGACCGGGCGCGCTATGCCACGCAGGAATGGCCGGAAAGGCCCACCCTGGGCTTTTTTTACCGCATGAACGAACTGGACGGACTGGATACGCTCGCCGAGGCTTTCGCGGCCTTGAAACGAAAGGGGAGCGTCCCGGGGCTGCAGCTGCGCATCGGCGGCGGCTGGATGGGCAAGGAGGACAGACACTTCCTCGAAAGGGTACGGAAAATCCTGGAGCCCTTCGCCGAAGACGTCATCTGGGACGAGTACGACGTGGACGCGCATGCGGAATTCTACAAGAAAATCACCCTGCTCAGCGTCCCGCTCCGCTTCGACGAGGGGGTGGGACTCTATCTCTGCGAAGCCTTCGCCGCGGGACGTCCGGCGGTGGAACCCGCCCGCGGGTCCTACCCGGAGATCGTGGACGGGGCCGGCCTGCTTTATGAAGGCGGGGACGCCGCTACTTTGGCATCATACTTGGAGCAAATCCTGCTCGACCCGCAGCTTTTTGGACGCTGCAGCGAACGCGCCGCCGAACTGTCACGTACCCGCTATAACGGGGAAGTCATGGCAGCGGAGCTGGAGAAGATTTATCAATCAATTCAATATCAATCATTATGAGATACGCACACACAAGCATCCTGACCCTGGTCGCCGCCCTCGGCATAACGGTATCGGCCACCGCCCAGACCCCTGCTCCGGACGGCTTCCGCGGCCCGCGCCACGACGGCTGGTATCCGCAGGAGAGCGGCTTGATGAAGACCTGGCCGGACAACGGCCCCCGCAAGCTCTGGGAGAACCTCGAGATCGGCAAGGGTTATTCCAGCCCCACCGTCATCGGTGACAAGGTCTATCTGACCGGCATGACCGAAGACGAGAAGCAGGAGACCTTCATGGCCCTCGACGCCAAGACGGGCAAGATCCTTTATTCGACCGCCTACAGCCCCGCCTGGGGCCAGGCCTATCCGGAGACCCGGACCACCCCGACCATCTACAAGGGCAAGGCCTACGTCATCAGCGGTTCCGGCGAGGTCGTCTGCATGGATATCGCCGACGGCAGGATCGTCTGGAAAGTCAACGGCATCCAGGCCTACCAGAGCGCCATCGGCAACTGGGGGACGGCCGAGTGCCCGCTGATCTACGACGACAAGGTGATCTACACCCCGGGCGGTCCGCAGACGACGATCGTCGCCCTGGACGCCGCGACCGGCAAGGAGGTCTGGCGCTCCGAATCCTAGAACGTCAAGCGCTCCTACGTCACGCCCATCCTGGTCGAGTGGAACGGCAAGCACCAGATCATCGGCAGCGGCGCGGGCCTGCTCTTCGGCGCCGATCCCGCCACCGGCAAGATCCAGTGGACCTTCTCCTTCACCAGCCCCAACAACTACGAGAACATCTGCCCCAACAGCCCGCTCTTCAAGGACGGCCGCGTGTTCTTCTCCCAGGGGTATGATACCAACTCCTACATGCTCCAGCTCAACGCCGACATGACCTCCGTCACGAAGCTCTGGACCAACACCGACCTGGATACCCATCACGGCGGATACGTGCTCGTGAACGGGGTCATCTACGGCTCCAACTGGGTCAACAACAACAGCGGCAACTGGGTCGCCGTCGATTGGAACAGCGGCAAGACCCTCTACGACACCGCCTGGTCCGGCGGCAAGGGCAAGGGCTCCATCATCTACGCCGACGGCATGCTCTACTGCTATGACGAGCGCCGCGGATTCATCGGCATGGTCGCCCCGGACGGCAAGGAGTTCAAGACCGTCAGCGAGTTCCGCATGGACAAGGGCGACGGTCCCTACTGGGCCCACCTGGTCATCTACAACGGCGTGCTCTACGCCCGCCACGGCGGCGCCCTGATCGCCTATCAGATCAAATAATCCGCATAGTCGGGCATGGCCCCGCTTTTCGTGCAGACGAAAGCGGCCACCCGACCCGCCAGCGCGTGACAGTCCTCCAGGGCGTCACCGCGCAGCCAGGCACAGATAAAAGCAGCCGTAAAGGCATCGCCGGCACCGACGGTGTCGGCGATTTTTACGTCCGGACAGGCCAGGTCGAGCCGGGTATCCGGGGCGTACACGCTGCTCCCGTCGGCGCCGCGGGTGAGGATGAGCAACCGGAGCCTATAGGCTTCCAGCAGCGCCCGGCAGAGGGCATCAGCGCCGCCTTCCAGGCCCAGGAGCTCCGCCACGACGAGCAGTTCCTCGTCGTTGATCTTGAGGACGTCCGCGACACGCAGCGAGTCTTCGACCAGCTCCCGGCTGTAGAAATGCTGGCGCAGGTTGATATCATAGACTTTCAGGCAGTCCGCGGGCGTGTCCGCGAGGAATTCCGCCAGGGTCCGGCGGCTCTGCGGACTGCGCTGCGCGAGGGTGCCGAAACACACGGCCGAGGCTTCCCGGGCCAGGGAGCGCATGGCCGGGGTATAGGGAATGTTGTCCCAGGCCACGTCCTCGACGATGGTGTAGGACGGGACGCCCTTCGCGTCCAGGCTGACATGGACGGTGCCGGTGGGGAAGGGGGTGTCCGCCAGGACGGACTCCAGGCCCTTGGCGTCCAGGATGCGGCGCACTTCGGCGCCGAGTTCATCCTGTCCCACGGCGCTCACGGCGACGCCGCGGCCCCCCAGCTGCGAGACATGGTAGGCGAAGTTGGCGGGTGCACCGCCCAGTTGGGCTCCCTGCGGGAGCAGGTCGAAGAGGATCTCTCCGAATCCGATGACAGGTCTGGACATGGCGTCAGGATTGGGCGGTTTTATAGAATTTCGCGGCGAGCAGGATGAGGTAGGCCACGCCCGCGGAGATGACAATCACCGAGCCGATCTGGCTGCCCAGCGCATCCGAGAGGACGCCCATGAGCAGGGGGAAGATGGTCCCGCCGATCAGGCCCATGATCATCAGGCCGGACATCTCGTTCTTTTTGTCCGGCAGCGAGAGCAGGGCCTCGGAGAAGACCATGGGGAAGATGTTGGAATTGCCGTAGCCCACGCAGGCGATGGCGAAGTAGATGCCCGCCTTGGAGTGGAAGAGGAAGAGTCCCGCCATGGAAACCACCATCAGCGCGACGCTGAGGACGAAGAACTTCTCCAGCTTCCACTTCGCCAGGATGAGCGAGCCGGTCAGGCAGCCCAGCAGGCGGAAGAAGAAATAGACGCTGGTCGCCACGGCCGCTTCGGTCAGCGGCAGGCCCAGGCGCTCGATGAGAATCTTGGGAGCGGCGGTGTTCACCCCCACGTCGATGCCCACGTGCGCCACGATTCCCAGGAAGAGCAGCAGCACGGCCGGGGTCCCGAGGAGCTTGAGGACGTCCCCGAAAGTGGAAGTCCCGGCCGAGGGGGCGTCCTCTTCGACCTTCGTCATCCAGAGGTACAAGGTGGCGATCACGCCGAAGACCAGGAACACGGCGTACAGGATGCGCCAGCTGGCGAAATGCACGGCCGCCCAGCTGGCGACGATGGGCCCGGAGAAGGAGGCGATGGCCTTGACGAACTGCCCGAAGGTCAGGGTGCTGGCCAGTTTGTCACCCCGCACGATGCAGGAGATCAGGGGGTTGAGCGAGACCTGCATGAGGGTGTTGCCTATGCCCAGGAAGCAGAAGGAGGCCAGCATGACAGGGTAGTTGTAGCCCAGCAGGGGGAGCACCAGCGCCAGGACCGTCACGGCCAGGCTGGCCAGCACCGTCTTGCGCTTGCCGATGCGGTTCATCAGCAGGCTGGTCGGCACGCTGAGCAGGAAGAACCAGAGGAAGACCATCGAAGGCAGGAAATTCGCCATCGTGTCGCTGAGGGCGAAGTCCTCCTTGACATAGTTGGTCGCCGTGCCCACCATATCCACGAAGCCCATCGCGAAGAAGCTGAACATGATTGGGACGAGTTGCCGGAGATTGTTCTGTTTGTCCATGGGGTCGGGGTTATTTCAGTTCGTAAACGCTCACATCCGAGACGCTCAGGCTGCCGGAGGCGGCCTCCACACCGAAACGGTTGTACACTTCCGTCGGGAAGACGCTGTTGGTGAAGACCATGTCGCCGTCGTTGATGAAGAGCTCCGTGGACGCCTTGTCCACGAAGAGGCGGCAGCGGTACTGCGGGCGCGGGTTGAGCCGCACTTCGACCGGCTTGGCGGCGAAAGAGGGGTGGAAGTCGGTCAGGCCGCTGCGGCTGCGGTCGAAGCGGAGCGTGCCCGCCTGGGTGTCGAAGCTCCACAGGGCCGTCTCACCCTTGCCGTTGGACAGGGAGAGGGTGAAGGCGCCGCGGGCGTCCGGGGTCACGGTGAAATCGATTTCATAGGCGCCCCGGTTGTCCGGCAGGATGGCGGGAATCGCGAAGGAAGCGGCGCGGCTGACGCCCTCCACGCTGCGGGCGGCGCTCCGGGCGGCGTCCACTTCGGGCGAGGGGACGCTGGCAAGGATGAGGTGGCGGCCGTTGGACTTGAGGGAGAGGTCGCGCGGGAGGGTCATCCCGTTGCGGAAGGTCTTGGTCGGGGTGGAGCCGGTATAGACCCAATTGCTCATCCAGCCCATGAAGACGGTGCGCCCGTCCGGGGCGTCGGCGAAGGTCACGCCGGCATAGTTGTCCACTCCTTCATCCACCCAGAGGGGATAGGGGAGCGGATCGGCCTGGAAGCGCTTCCCGTCGAAATTGCCGATGAAGTACTGCGTGATGCTGCCGCCGTTCGGTCCGCCGGGGTTGATGCTGACTAAGAGCACCCATTTCTCGCGGCCCCCGTAGTCGAAGCGGCGCAGGTCCGGGCATTCCCAGACCCCGGCGTGGGAGCCCATGCCCGTCCCGAAATCGCTCAGGAAGTACCATTCCTTCAGGTCCTTGGAGCCGTAGAAGCGGATGACCTGGCCCACGGCCAGCGCCATCACCCACTGGTCCTTGATCCAGCTGACTTTGGGGTCGCGGAAGTCCCGCTGTTCCGGATCGGCGAGCACCGGGTTGCCGGGATATTTGGTGAAGTGGTAGCCGCCGTCGGTGGAGTAGGCGATGCTCTGGCGCTGTCCCGCTCCGGCGGAGGTGTAGATGCCCACCACGGCGCCCCGGCCGAAGCCGACCGTATTGTCATGGTCCACCACGGCGCTGCC
>JAEEGL016933494.1_pt1 | contig 10048 bp, 6 predicted proteins | sample 9134231 | NCBI WGS metagenome assembly JAEEGL01 (sample SAMN16246548, study PRJNA631951) | gut metagenome | biome: gut microbiome; feature: rumen; material: fiber-attached | host: Bos | place: Iran: Karaj | collected 2018-10 | reverse complement strand
TTAATAAAAAATAAGATTCCAAATATTTATTATTACTTAAAGATTTATTATTAAATTTCAATAAAAAATATAGAAATAAAATTACCAATATATTTAATTAAAAATATTATATCATATTAGAAAAATATCATAATAAATTAAATATTATATTTAAATTAAAAATATATCATATAATAAATTAATATATTAAATTTAGTTAATTTATTTTTTTTCAGAGAAAATAAAATGAAAAAAATATAAATTTTTATTGCTTATAATATTTGCTTATATAAAAATGACATAAAAAGATATATTTACTCAAAAAATCCATATATTAATTATAATAAATAAAAAAAAATATATATAACTAAAAAATAGTTATTCAAAAACCATTTTCTTATATAACGAAACAGATTTATCAGAATGTAAACAAAAAACAACAAAATCAACATCATCATTATTTTTACTTAAAAAATTATCTACACTTTCTAATGCAATTTTACAAGCTTTTTCTTTAGGAAAATTAAATACTCCAGTAGAAATAGTAGGAAAAGCAATATGTCTTAATTTTTCTTTAACTAAAATATGCAAAGAATTAAAGTAACATAAACTCAAATTTTTAATATCATCTTCACTAATTTTTTTAGTAATACAAGGACCACAAGTTGTAATAACTTTTTTACAAGGTAAATTATAACCATTTGTAATAATACATTCACCATCATTTATTTGTTTTTTATTTTTCATTATTTCAAAACATTCAAGTCTTAATTTTATACCTGAAAAAGTATGAATTTGATTATCAATGCATTCATGACATGGATTAAAACAACCTAATCCTTCTGAATTACCAGCATTGACAATTATATCTATTTTTAATTTTGTTATATCTCCTTGATATAATATTATTTTATTTGTGTTTTTAATTTTAAATTTTGAATTTGGATATTGTTTTGATAATGGAAGTAAATTTTTAATATCTGTTATTTTTTGAGTTTTTAACATGCTTTGAAGTAAAGAATTTTCTGTTTCTATATATGTTTCATCTATTGGATTTGGTAAACGTATGTTTATTAATGAACGATATAAATTAAATTTTTCATTTAGCGAATTTGGAATTTTTATTTTTTTGTTATGTTCTTCTAGAAGAATATTTATTAATATGTCTAATTCTTTTTCTTCTGATTTTTCTAACATTTTTTTTAATTTTTTTTATTTTATTTTTTAATGTTTTATATTTGGTGTTATTATGTTCTATTTTATTAAAAATATTTAATTTTTGTGAGAAAATTTGTTTTCTAGATTTTTTATTATATTTTATTTTAATTATTTTATTTTTAAATTAAAATTAAAAATTTATTTTTAATTTTCATTTATGATATTAGTTTACTTTATTTTTTAATGATAAATGTAAAATCTGTATTTAATATTGTACAGAAAAAAATATCTATTATGACGAAAATTTTAGTGTTATTTCATTATTCAATTCCAAGAAATAGTTTATTTGTATTTTTAATGATTATTCCAAAATATATACCATTGTTAATGTTTACATCAAATTTAGATTTAAATCAAATTCCATTTAATGACTCAAGATTGTTATTTAAAAAATTTTTATTGAATTTCACATTATTTAAGTACTTTGAAAATTTTGAATTAAAAACATATTTAATAATAAGTATTTTGATATTATTAGTTGAAATAATTTTTATATCATATATAATAAAATATCTTTATTACTTTAAAAATCATAAAAAAAATATACAATTAGAATTATATCCAAAAATTATGTTTTATGTTAATTCAATTTTTTCTCAATTTTTTTGTGAATATTTGTCATTTATTTATGCTATTTTATTGAGAAAAAACATAAATTTAAATTCACCTATATTTGCAAATAACAAATTTCCAATATTAAAAGTAAATAAAATTAATATTTTTATTCAAATTATATTATCAATTTTCCATACATTAGGAATTATATTTCTTTTATTTTTTACTTTTTATGCATGTATTGTAGTAAATTCAGTGTTTAAAACAACTTTAATAACATTAAATTTAAAACATAGACAAATTTTCTATAATTTTGTTATTTTAACTTTTTTTTCTACTTTTCATTATTATGAAGTTTTATTCAATGAATCAGGCTCAAAAATTTTTAAAATAACTTCAACAATTATAATTTTTTCATATCTGATTATTGATATTTTAATATGGCATTTTTGTTTTGAAAAAGAAAACCAATTAACTTATATATGTAGATTTTTAAATGAGTATAATTTAATTTCAATTATTTTTCAAATATATATTGCAATTCAATCAATAAAAAATGTTAAAAAATGGGAAGTTTTTTCAATTACAATCTTAAATATGATTATCACATATCTTTTATTATCAACATTAATATTTTTAAGAGAATATCACTTTTATAAAAAAGCACAATATTACTTATTTAATGAATTAGAAATTTCAAATTTAAATGATACACTTGAATCATTTATTTTCATATTAGATAAAATATTTACAATTCAAACAAATGAAAAAGGTATAATTGATTTAGTAAACTTAATAAAAAAACATATGAAGAAGTGTATAAATGATAATTGTAAATGTAAAATTATAGATTTTACTCCAGAATGGAACAAAATGAATGAAGAATATTCTATTAAATTTCTTCAAGGAATAGGTTTTTTAATGGATTCTACAATTTATGGAGCAGAAATTTTTAAAACTTTTCGTTTTATTCTTTTTTTAGTTGAATATTTTTCACATACAAGAGAAAATGTTGTTTATTCTTTAAGTGTTTGTTTAACTAATTTATCTTCTAATAATGAAAGATTTAATTATATTGATTATTTTGAATTGTATAATTTAACTTTACATTATATTGAATTATTAAATGAACAATATAAAGAAAATAATAATAGAATTCAATTTCAATGTTTGTTTGATAATATTCAAGAAAGAGTTTTTTTTAAAAAAAATATTAATAAATATTGTAATATTATTAATAATATAATTGATTCAAAAATTAAATATGAAAATTCTTTAAAATTTGAATTATATGATAAACAAACTGAATTTTTAGATATAAACTCAGTTTATATTAATAGAAATAACTTTTTATTAATATTAAATGAATTAAAAGAACTAAATAATATTTCAAATGATGTTCATCATAATTTAATAAAACATTCTCAAACTAAAAAAGAAAGTGATTTTCATTATATTATTTTTTTATTTTATTATATTTTCTGTGAGAAGATACCAGATAAAATTTTAGATTCATTTAATACACTTTTAAATGGAGAATCATTTAAAAATATGTCATTTATTGAAATGAATAGGAAATTTGATTCAATAATAAATCACTTTTTATCTTTAATTGAAGAACATAAATATATGATTATTGCTTGTTCTGATGGAATAAAAATTAAATATATTTCTTCTAATTTATGTAATCAATTAGGTTTTAATTCTTCAAAAATTAAAAATCAAGATTTTAATAATTTATTTCCTAAAGAATTAAAAGAACCTCATACAAAAGCAATGTTAAATTATATTACAATTCATCAAAATTTATTTATTAAAAAGAATACTTATATTTTTGATATTAATGAAAATGCGATTAAAATTTTTTTACAATGTTGTGTTTTACCTATTTTATCCAAACATTTATATATTATTATTCAAATTAATCATATAGAATCAAATAAATTTTATTTTTTGCTTGATCAAGATTTACATGAAATTAGTATAAGTAAAGCAATGGAAAATAATTATCATATTAATCTAGAATTATTAAGAAAAAGTGATACTGAATTAATCGATTTATTTCTTATTCATAAAAAAAATATTGAAAAAAATTTTAAAAACAGTTTAAAAAAGATTAAAGTAATTAATCAAAATTTAAAAAATGATGCTTTAGAATTTTATAACAGTTTATTATTTGGATTAAATAATTCTTTATATGAAAAATTCAATCAAGAATCAAAATATAAATTAATAAAAAATGCTTTTAAATTTATTTTTAAATCAAATTCAAATAATATAAATGATATAATTAATAAAAAAGAAATATATATAACTAAAATTTCCAAAATTTCTTTTTTTCAAAATATAATATATTCTCTTAATAAATTAAATGATATTTCATCAAAAGAAGAAAAAATTAAATCATTAATAGATTCTATAATAAAAATAAATTCTGATTTTTCTCAAACTAATATTATCAAAGAGTCATTAAACAAAAAAAGTTCTAAAGAAATTTTACAAATTGATGAAGAAGAAGAGCAAATATTTTTAGAATTATATTGTCAAATTAAACTTTTATATAATAGACCAATATATATAATTAAAATAATAGAAAAACAATGTTTTGAATCAAAAGAATTTTTCACTCCAAATATACATCAAATGATAAATAAAAAATCTATTTCTTATGCAAAAAGTACCAAAAGTTCATTTTTTTCTCCTCATCAATTATCATGCAATTCTCAATTATTAAATCATGAATCAAGTAAAAAAACTAAAATTCTTAAAATAAATAGTTTTCAAAATGTTAATATTGGAAATGTTAAGAGTATGAAAAGTATAAATAATGTTGTAAGTTTACAATTAAATCAAAAAAATGATAAGGATAATGAAAATCAACAAATTAAACTTATTGATTTATTTCAAGATAAAAAAAAAAATAAAAAACTATATAAAATATTAATTATTATTGAAATAATTTTAGTATTTTTGAGTATAATTATCACTATTTGTTTATTTTTTTTAAAAAATAATTATATGAAAAACGTAGAAATAATAAATGATTTTTTTGCTAGAATAACATTTCTGAGAGATAAATTAACATATTTTTATTCAAATATATTATCAGATACTTTTGAATATATGAACTTTACAAATATGAATTTAACATATAAAGATTTTATAAATCAAAAAATAGAAATATTATATGCATTAAATAATGCAAAAAAAAAATTTTGGGATGGTATTACTTATTATGATAAATATATTAATGGAAATAGAATTAATTTATTATCTGTTTATATTAAAAATTCAAAAAATTGGGAAATAAAAGAAGAAAAAGGAGATTTTTTTCCTGAATTAAGTTATCTTTTATATTTAATTGCTAAATCTTTAAATGAAAAAAATAAGGAAGGATTAATTGAAGATTTAAATAATTTTTTTCAAATGAATTATAAAAAGAATTATAGCACTATTATTAATTCTTCTTTTATGAAGGCTTTTTATTTTCTTTATAATAATTATGATAAAAATTTTATGACTTTGATAACAGGTTTAAAAATTGATGTTAGAAATGATTTAATTAATTATTTAAAAAAAGGGCAATGGAAAATTTTTATATTTGATATTTTCTGGGTTGCTTTAGATTTTTTTATCTTTTTAGGTGCCTTCTTAATTTTTCATTATTTTAATAAAAATATTTTTCAAATTATATTATCTTTATTTTATAATGATAATAAGTGTAAAATATCGAAAAATTCTGAAAAGAATAAATATGAAAATTTTTATATGAAGAAAAAAATTAAATTATACCTTGAATTAATTGATAATATAAATTATGAAACAAAAAATGCTTTTAAAATATTTCAAAATGATATTAATAATACTATTCAAAGAAGTTCAATAACATTATTTAATACTCAATTTTTTCTAAAACAGGATAATCAACAATCAATACTTAATTATAATAATAATATGAATAATTCAACTAATAATAATTTATTAAATAATAGTAATATTAATAATTCAAATAGTAATTTATTAAATAATTCATTTTTAATTGAAGATTTAAATATAAGAAAAATAAAAAGTCCAAAATCTAAAAAGAAAAAAAATCACAATAAAGAAAATAATAACAATAATTCAAATAATACAAATAAAAAAAATCCAAAAAAAGAAATTTTAATCTCTCCAGAAACATTAGTATCATTTTTAATGAAAAAAAATGTAATATTATCAAAAGTAACATTTATATTTTTTATTATTTTATTTATAATATCAAGTATAATAGGATATTTTCATTTTTATAGTTCAATTTATTATGAAACAAAAATAAGACATATTCATCATATTTTTTTAGCATTTATTGACTATTTTTTTGAAATTTCAAATGTTTTAAATTGTATTAGAATAAGTATTTTTTTAGGTCAACCTTTTAATGATTTTATCAATTTCATTAATCTTCAGTATACTGAATTACAAAATAATTTTAATAAAGAAGTAGCATCATCTTATTTTAAAGAATTTAAAAATATATATTATTTTTATGAACAAATTAAACTTCCAATCAATTCAACAGAAATTAATTTAAATTTTTTATGTAATGATAATAAAATTTGTATACAATATTTGCAAAAACAAAATAGTTATTGCTCAGGAAGTATTTTTTTATGCCATCAAATACTTTGTCAAAAATATATTTCAGTAATAAATGATATTAAAAATTTAAAATTACAATTTACTATCAAAGAATTAAAAGATTTTACTATTAGAAGTGATTTTTCATCACTTCAACAATATTCAGATTTTGTTTTTAATTATGTTCAATATAAATTTTATATTGTTGTTGTTATAGACTTTGATGAATTTAAAGCATCTTTACATAAATTAATGACTACTTTAAATATTATTTTATTTGGTTTCCAATTCTTTTTATTTTTTATCTTCTTTTTAATTTTGGGATTATATATTTATAATACTATGAAATATGCACTTCATGGTAAAAAAATATTTAAAACTGCTTTTTTTAAAGATTCTTCATATTTTTTGTTGAATTATAATAATAATAATGACTTATAAATTGATTATAATTTGTTAAATAATTTATTTGTAAATATATTAAAAAAATATATTAATAAATTTTATTATATTTCTAATATACCAAAAACTATATAAAAATATTTTATAAAATAAATAAAAAGAAAACAAAATCTAATGATTATAAATTAGGAATCAAAAATAGAAAAACTTTCCTGAATATTTTCATAAATAAAACTTTGAGTAATATTTTGAATTCCTTCAATAGCAAAATTATACTTTCTACAAATTTCACTAAAAATTTCTTTACTAGGAATTAATCTTAATTTTTTTTCAAAAAATTTGACTAATTTTTCTCCCATAATTCAAGTTATAAGTCCAGATAATAAACTTTCAATTATACCTCAAACAATATTTTCAATAATTGGAATAAATTTAATTTGAGTAACTGAAAATTTACTTAAATTATTTTCAGCAAAATTTACTCCTGCTTTAATTAAGATATTTTTTAATTCATTTATTCCTATTCCTTAAAACATTAAATGATTTTCCTAATGGAATTTCTATTGTGGAATTTTTTTTTTATTTTTTTTTCTCTTTTTTTTCAAAAATTAAATGATATAAATTTATTAATGAAAGCATCATTCCTAATTGATAAAAAGTATCAAATATTATATCAATATTTGGAATTGGAATTTCACCTCCAATTGATGTTATTATTATTGATGAATATATTATTTTTTTGCTGATATTCTCTTTTATTTTTTTATTATTTATGAATGAAAAAAAGCTTTATCTTCAGATAGAAGAAATATAACAACAAAAGTTATTCAATATTTTCACAATAAATATCCAATTTCTATTTATGATGCTCCAGGATTTGCAAATGGTTCAATTAATGAAATAAATATTGTAATTAATGAAATAAAAAAATTGAAATAATAAAAATGAATCAAATTATAATAATTTACATATGATTTATTATTTAGTTAATAGTAAAAATGGAGGAACTTTTCAAAATTGTGAAATAGACTTTTTAACTTTTTTATTTAAAGAAAATATTCCTGTTATTATTATTTTAACTATTTCAAATAATGATTTAATTGATAATAATTATAAAAATAAAATTTTATTTGAAATACAAAAATTATATAATTATATCATTACAAAAGAAAAAAAGAATATTCCTTTAAATAAAAATCCATATTTAAAAAAATTTAAAAGGAATTATCCCAGTTGATTTAATAGAAAAAAAAGGTTTAGTTCAACTTTTTTCTTCAATATTTAAATTTTTTCTTCCTTCTAAAATAGACATAGATGAATTATTAGATATAAAAAATTTAACACCATTTGGAAAAAATAATAAAATGGATATAGAAGGAAAAATAGAAGAAAAGGGAATAAAAAAAATATTACAAAATTCAATATTTTTAAAATTCCATCAATAGAAAATTTATTAATAAAAGTACTTTTTTCAACTCTTGAATTTCCACAAATTAAAAAATTTATAGTTACATCAGTTTGAATATTTTCATTTATTTCTTTCTATGTATTATTATAATTTGAAAATGAAGGATTTATTGGAAAAGAAAATGCATCTCCAAATTGATTATAATATGAACATAATTTTAATGAGAGAATTATTATGCTTATTACATTTGAATCATCTTTCCATTCTTTTATAGAAATGTTTCTTATGTCTATTTTATTTAAATTTATATTTTGTGATATTTCATTTTTTGAAAAATTTATTTCATTTGGAATTAAAATGGAAAATCATCATTTGGAAATTTATTTCCTATATTATTTATTAGTTTAATTGAATTTTCTTTTGAAGATAAAAGTATTATTATATTTTTTAAAGAAAATTTTTTAGAATAATTTTCATCTAAATTGATTATATTTTCTTCAAGTAATTTTTATAGCAAATCATTTGTTTCTTCATTTGAATTATTTGGGATAATATAATTTATAATCCAACCAAAATTATTAATTATTGATTCTTCATATGCTATATTTTTAAATGATTTTGTTGTTTTTTGTAAGTTATTATAATTAAATAATATTCTCATTTTTTCAAAGTCTAAATTACCTGTTATTATTATATTTAATTCAAAACCTGTTTGAATTTCATTTTGTTTGTTTCCCATATTATATACTATTTATTATCATTTTATTTATTTATAAATTTGGAAAACTAAAAATAATTTGGAAAATAATAACAAAAAAATAAATTTTATAATTTTCGATTTATTTAATATATATATATTAATTGTTTTATTTATATAATAATTAATAAATAAAATATTAAAATTCAATTGATAATAAAATATTAAAAAAAAAATTAATTTAAACTTTTAAAAAATTTAAAAAAATTTAAATTTAATCTACTGAATGTCTCTAAAAGAATTTGAAATCATAAAAGATATAGGAAAAGGTTCATTTGGATTAGTCCTTTTAGTTAGAAGATTATTAGATAATAAAATATATGCATTAAAAAGGGTAAAATTATCAAAAATGTCAAATAAAGAAAAAATAAATTCATTAAACGAAATAAGATTTCTAGCATCAATTTCACATCAAAACATAATAGCATATAAAGAAAGTTTTTTCGAAGACAATTCAGACACATTAAATTTAGTATTAGAATATGCAGATGATGGTGATTTACAATCAAAAATATTTAATCAAAGAAAAATAAAAACATATTTCAAAGAAAAAATAATATGGTCATATTTTATTCAAATATTAAAAGGTTTAAAAACATTACATGATAATAATGTAATACATAGAGATTTAAAAAGTGCAAATATTTTTATTACAAAAAATGGAATATTAAAATTAGGAGATTTAAACATATCAAAATTATACAAAGAAAATTATTTAAATTTAAAAAATTCACAAATGGGAACTCCATGTTATGCAGCACCTGAAATTTGGAATGATAAAGGTTATTCTTTTAAAAGTGATATTTGGAGTCTTGGTTGTATTTTATATGAAATGTGTACTTTACATTTACCTTTTGGAGAAAGGAATATTAAAGATATTTATTGTAAAATTATGAATGGTAATTTTTTACCTATTCCTAATCATTTTTCTAAAGATTTAAATATTATTATTAATTTATTATTACAAGTTAATCCGAAAAAAAGACCTTCTTGTCAAGAAATTTTAGATAATTGTATTGTTAGTAAAAAAATTGAAAGTTTATTTGGTTTTTTTGGTGCTGATAGAAAAAGAAATAATTATTCTATTGTAGGTAATAATTCATTAAATTCTT
>JAEEGL016310595.1_pt1 | contig 10048 bp, 9 predicted proteins | sample 9134231 | NCBI WGS metagenome assembly JAEEGL01 (sample SAMN16246548, study PRJNA631951) | gut metagenome | biome: gut microbiome; feature: rumen; material: fiber-attached | host: Bos | place: Iran: Karaj | collected 2018-10 | reverse complement strand
TGGGCGCGGAAGTCGCGACAGATGGCCTCGACGAGTAGTGACAATTGGCCCTTGTTACCCCCACTTTCGGCCACGAGATTGGCCATTTGGCCGCAAGTTTCCTTCCAAGTGAGGTCCGGATACTGAAATTCAGAACCGCTCATATGTGCTCCAAGAGGGGGGAAAAGCATCGGAACAAGGGGTTCATGCATGTCTTTTGAGGCCTGTGAGAGGAGAATTTTGATGCATTCTGTCCCTTTTCCGAGGGTTGGCATCTTGGGAGCCTTGAGTTTTGTGATGTCGTATTTCATTGTCTATTTGCTTTTTAAGTAAAAATGGGTTTACAATTTCTATCAGTTATCAGTTCTATCAGTTGTTTTTTGAGGGGTATCAATTTCTTCTTTTTACCTCTCCTTTATTTATATATATCTAATTATTAATTATTTATAAGTATTATAAAGAGGGGTTTTTGAAATTAGTGGGTAACTTTTTTTAATTGATAGAACTGATAACTGATAGATTTTAATTATTCATTATTTCTCTACGATGCCTTTACGACCTTTCTTCCCTACGCGGCCAGCGATCATTTTATCCACCTTCTGGGCGATGGATAGCGCCTGATGGACGAGCCGGTCGGGCAGCTGCTTCACTTGGCCTTCCGGCAGGATGAAGCAGAAGTAGTACTTCCCGTCGCGGCCGAGGGTCAGCGAGCTGTTGTCCTCGCGGAAGAGCGGCGTGTTGCGCTTGAGTTTGGGCAGCTCGGTGATGTACACGTTGCCGTCGCGCATCGCCTGCACACGGCAGTGGGCCGCGAAGGGCTCCAATTCCACATACTCGGTGCACATAAAGTCGAGGATCTTCAGGCCGTTGTCGGTCACGCCCAGGCACATCTGGCCTTCCATCATCGTTGTCATTTCGGGGGTCTGGTTCTTTTTTGAGTGTTTCATTGTTTTGAGGTTTGGTGAGAAGAAGGTCGGATTGTTTGCGCATTTACTCGAGAACATCCTCCTCGCCTCCGCTCAGGTTAATACTATGTTTTTTTTCTCAACCAGAACAAAAAGAAATTCCGGTAGTTCTGATTGCTTTTATTTCTGATTGAAATCCGGTGCAAAAGTACCATGCGATTATGCGACTGAACCTTCCCGCCAAAAGTCAAATCTCGGTCGCATACCCAAACCGCCATAACACCTTATCCTATCGGAAGAAAAAAAATAAAAAATAATTTTGCGACTGAACCGCCAACCATTCAGTCGCACGTTTCAGTCGCAAATTAAATTCACTTTTTTGCGAATATGTTCAAAATAATTTGTATCTTTGCAATGTGAATATATGATGAAAGAATGGAGATACTGTTTGATAAAGAATATCTTAGGCAGTTATACGAGCAGGGGAGTTGTAAAGACAAGAAGCATCGGTTTCAGCCGCAAGTGATAAAAAAGTATATCAAGGTGGTGGATTTGATGTATGCCTCTCCCAACACTCTGTCGCTTGCCAAGTATAATTCGATGCACTATGAAAAACTGGTGGGCGGCAAAGCCGGATTGTCGTCCGTCAGGGTGAACGACCAATACAGAATCGAGTTCGAGGAGCGGACGAAAGACGGCGAAACCATCGCCACAATATGCAATATTACTGAATTAAGCAACCATTATCAATAACGATGAACAAGATAGAACCATATGCTCCCACCCATCCGGGCGAGGTAATCAAAGACGAAATCGAATACCGCGGTGTGTCACAGCGGGCCCTTGCGACACAGATTGACGTCTCCTACAGTCAGTTGAACGAAGTGCTCAACGGCAAGCGGCCGCTGAACACCGAGATGGCCATGCTGATAGCTGCAGCCCTTGACATCGATGCAGAACCGCTGCTGACGATGCAGACGCGATACGACATAATAACGGCGCGTCGCAATAATGTTTTTGCCCGTCGTCTGGCCGCCATCGGTCGTGTGGCTGCCGTCTTGTAGGATTCGTCCGGCACCGTTTAGTTTTCCCCCACATACTCCTTCACCCACTCGGCATAGGGTTGCCTCTTGCCACGACCCATATAGTCGGCGAAGGTCCTGTAGGGATTTTTCTTCTTCCCTTCGTTGACCACGATGCCCACTTTGGCGGCAATTGCGCGGTAGCTACCTTTCAGCACGCCTGCATCTTTCAGTAGCCCTACCACATAACCCTTTATCTGTGCCTTCTTCTCGCGAAGCCCTTGCACTGCCCAATCGCGTGCAATTTCCTCGCCGTATTCACTCCCCATCAGCGCCTCCACAAAGGCATCTGTCCATGCCTCATTGTATTTCTCGTCGCCACGCACCTCGTTGGACCATTGTCCTTTCAGAAGTCGTTGAAGTTGGAATCTTGGAACCTCATAATCCAATTCTTCCTTTTCCTCACGTTCGACCGTACTCTCGATCACTTTTTTGTTACTGTTATATGCCTCCACCAAAGCGATGCCGGAAAGGAACGGGTCAAGATACTTGCGTGGGATGCGAGCATAGTAAAGTGTTCTCACAAACTCCCCGGGGTTGGTATGGAACAAGTGGTAAAGGTGGTGTGGGAAACTTTCCACTTGTTGGCGAATATCTTCGAAAGCCTCGGAAGGCAGAGTCCTCAGATAATACTGAGCTGTCTCTGACGACGGAAGCTCCTTTATGACCAATTCTGTGAGGCGTTCAATATAGGCCGTGTAAGAGACGTTGCGTCCCAATTCTCCCCCTATCTGAGAGCTGACGTCGGCAAGTATATCTTCGAAATCTTCGTCCACAATAGTGCCCGGCTGGTGCCAGCGGTCATACAGATAATCCAAATAGAGTAATATATCCCAGCGGTCACGCTGCCCTTCCAGAGAGATGTCGTATTGGCTGCTTTCTTTATATTGTTCCAGTAGGGGGGATAGCTCGTCTTGGGTTGTGGAACCATAGCCGCCAAATAGTTTCACGGTAAAATCCTTCATTTGACATATGCAAGCTTTTGCATCATCCTGATGACGACTATGCACCAGAAAACGCTTGATTGCATCATGCTTCCACGAGCTGTATTGTTCTTTCTTCTGTCTGTCAACTTCTTTTCGGTAATCGCGTATGTCATCCAACGTGACTATCCCGGCGACAGACAAATCCAATAAATGGTCGCCGGTGTTGCCGGAGAAGAAATGTCCAGTCAGATAGTTGGCATCATCCTTTTTTGCAAGGATTTGGAATTTTTCCAGGTTGTAAGTTGAAACATAACCGATTTGCTTGTTTCCCGAATAACATATTACCGCTTCAGGGTCATATAAGTTGGCCTCTTCGCGTTGTAGTATCACATTCTGCATCCTATGAGCTGCATCACGTATAAAAACATCCGCCTTGTCCTTAAAGTCGCAATGACGGATTCCTGTGATGTGGAACTTGGTACAGCCTCGTCCAATCATCAGGTCATTAATCTCTTTCTTAAAGATGTCTTCAGCTTTCATAATTTGCAAAAGTACGAAGAAAAGCATTCACTACGAAACAAAGTTCTCAACACGGCTCTGTTAAAAGGCGTGTGAACGCTTGCATGGCCTAAGATTACAGCCACCAGAAAAAAACTCTTTTGGCTGATTGGGAAATTATGCGTATCTTTGCATCTCGAAAACAAAATGATAACAACGAATAAAACAGAATAGAAACAGAGAAATAGAATAAATACATAAATTATAACATAACGCGAGCGAATTATTCGGCATACCTTGAAACTTAGGAACTTTCAACGTCCATTGCGAATAAGTCTGCAAGCGTCTGCGTTGGTGCAGGCGAGACTTATCTGTTTGGACGGGCATCCTAAGGCCTCAAGGTGCAGAGAACCAAGCCTGCACCTTTTGTTTTATGGATGTCTGTACTGCCGGATGGGTCAATCGCCAATAAAACGCAGACATATGGATCGGATTACTATGGTACAAACCGTGGGACAGAAATACCTCACATCCAATATTGAAAAGGGCGAATTTAGCTATCAGCAAGCATTCTCTGCTGCTCACAAAGATTTCGCATCGGTAAAAATAGGCACTTATAAGGATTTAGATATTCGCTTTGTGGACAGAGATTCGCGTGTGGCAGTTCTTATTGAAACAAAGCAGAATTTTGATAAAGCATTGAGGAAGGCGAAAGAACAACTCAATGCCTATATGTCTTATGAGAAAGCGCTCACTGGATATAAACTTATCGGCATTATTGCCAACACTACGGATGATCGTATTCGCGTGTGGCGGGATTGCGTGTCGGACGAAACTTTTCTCTCCGACCAGCAAACACTTACTTCCTTTACCGACTACCGCAATCTCGTATCACCTGCTCGTGTGAACAATAAAGAGCAAGTCATTAAGAGTACTTATCGCCTTAACGAAACATTGAATGGCCTAAGTATAGACGAAAAACTCCGTAGTCAATTTGTTGGCACTTGTATTCTTGCGCTAAAAAACCATCTTACATACAAAAATCTATCTACAGCACAAATTTTACAAGGTATTTACGATGTATTGAGCGAACTTCTAAATAATGACCTTAATCGAGCCGACAAACTCTCTATTCTTCATACCAAAGTCCTACAAAGCCAAAAGATTAGACAATTAAAATCGGAAGATATCTCCCAAGTCCTTGATGATATCAGTACGGAAATAATGCCGTATATAAATGAAGAAACGACAAAAGGTCAGGACTTGCTCAATCTTTTCTTTACAACTTTCAACAAATATGTTGGAAAGGCAGATAAAAATCAGGCTTTTACACCTGATCATATAGTATCGTTTATGTGCGATGTGATTGGTGTAAATCGTGGCTCACGTGTACTTGACCCATGTTGTGGTAGCGGGGCTTTTCTTGTACGAGCGATGACGAATGCACTAAATGACTGTCAAAACAACGATGAGAGAAATGAAGTAAAGAAACACCATATCTATGGCATTGAGTCGGAAGAAGCTGCCTTTGGTCTTAGTACAACTAATATGTTAATCCACAGCGACGGTAATTCCAACGTTGTTATGAATAGTTGTTTTGATTTAGAACAATGGATTAAGGACGCCCATATTGACCGGGTACTTATGAATCCACCCTACAATGCAAAGAGAAGAGATTGTCAACCTTCTTATGTGGCACAATGGAAAAATGATTGCAATGAAGACCCGAGCAAAGGTTTGCATTATCTCTATTACATTGCAGAAACGGTGGGGAAAGGTAAGTTAGCCATCTTGCTCCCGATGCAATGCGCCATTGGTGACAAGGGAGATATTAAGAAATACAAAGAACTGATGATGCAACATCATCGTCTTGATGCTGTGTTCTCACTTCCGGAAGAAATGTTCTACCCGGGTGCAAGTGTGGTGGCTTGTTGTATGATTTGGGAATTAGGTGTGCGTCATGAAACAGCAAATACACCCACATTCTTTGGCTATTTTAAAGAGGACGGATTTACCAAACGCAAAAATCTTGGACGTGTAGAACGTGTTGACCCACAAAATGGTGAGGGCGTTTGGAAAGCGATTCACGATAAATGGCTGACCCTGTATAAAGATCGAAAGGAAGAGGTTGGGTTGTCTGCCGTCCATCAAGTAACATTCAATGACGAATGGTGCGCCGAAGCATACATGGAAACGGATTATAGTACACTCTCAGAAAAAGATTTCATCCAAAAATTAGTTGATTATTCTGCATTTTTAGTACAAAACGAGGAGGTGTAAAATGGATACAAGTAAGTGGAAATGGTTTTGTATAGATGATTTTTGTGATAAACCGTATAAAGCAAAAGCATATAATGCGAATGAATTAACAGTATGTAAAAAAAACGATAAAGAATCTTTGCTATACATTACAAGGACAGATGTTAATAACGGTTCGAAATGCTTTGTAATTAATGAGAATTATGACAAAATTGAGAAGGCAAACGCCATAACAATTGGAGACACTACTTCCACTATTTATTACCAAGAAAGAGAGTTTATTTGTGGTGACCATATGGTAATCCTCCGCTCTAAATATTTTAATTGTTACACAGGTTTATTTATTACTACATTATTAAGTAAAGAGAGGTATAGATATAATTATGGGAGAGCTTTTACGATGAATAACATCTCAAGTACGAAGCTCAAGCTCCCCGTAACACCAGAAGGCACTCCTAATTGGCAGTATATGGAGGATTTTATTAAAAAAAACATTATTTTAAAACTACCCAGTAAAGCTAATAATGTTTGGCTTAAGACCTTCGATACAAAACCACTGGAAGATAATAAAAAACAACTCAATACGGAGAGTTGGAAATGGTTTAAGTACGACGAGATTTTTGATATCAAACACGGCTTTTATAACAAGAAGCCAGAGGATAACCCGGAAGGTAATATCCCATTTATTGGAGCTACTGATTCCAATAATGGCGTTACTTCTCATTCGGATTTGGAAACAATCGAAGCAACGACAAAAACTGGCGATGGTAATAATGCTCCCTTAAGTGAAAAGATATTTGAAAAATGTATTGCTGTTACAAATAATGGCTCTGTGGGTTACGCCTATTATCAAGAGAAACCGTTTACTTGTACACACGACGTAAACCCATTATACCTCAAAAATCACGAGATAAATCCATACATTGCTTTGTTTTTATGCACATTGATAGAGAAAGAACGATTCCGTTGGGCATATGGTAGAAAATGGCGACCAATCAGAATGCCTTCTTCCCGCATTAAACTCCCTGTAACATCGGAAGGAACACCCGATTGGCAGTTTATGGAGGATTATATCAAGTCTTTGCCATACTCTAAAAACATTTAGACTAAACACATGAAACATGGTCATATAAAATTACTCCTTGCGATTCTTCTCCTCTCCTGCGGCAAGCAGCCGGAGGAGCCAGCGGGGTTTGAAGGATACGAAGACCATCCTACGTGGACGGACAGCAACCCGGAGGCCTTCTGGGACAAGCAGCCGGACGGCTTGCGGCTGGACACCGTCTGGGACGGCGACACCACAATCAACTTCTGAAGAATAATTCTCCAATTCTCTAATTCTTGATATGAAACGACTCTTCAAATACCTGCCCCTGGCGCTCCTCTTCGTCGCCTGCAACAACAACATTGTCCCCCGCGCCGACTACGACGCCGTGCTGGCGGAGAGGGATGTGCTGGAGGCTGAGAACGACTCGCTGCAGTTTGAGCTACAAGACCTCAAACTCTACAACGAATACCTCGAAAAGACGCTCGACAGCCTCGAGCATCAGCGATAAAGGTTTTTCATAAGACCCTGTTTTAGTGGAGAGGGGGCGGCCTCGAGGCCATACACAAGGCTCCTCTGCGCAAGCCACAGGCTTTTGCACCCCCTATTTTTTTCTGTTCTTTTAGTTGCTCATTTCATTTGATTGATTTAATAGGTATTCGCAGGCATACCACTGATTGAGAAAAAGCGCCGGAGGGTAGTGGATAGTGGGTAGTGGGTAGTGACACACTCTGCCGAAATTTTTTGTTGGCGTATTGAAAAATTTTTATTATCTTTGCAGTGACGGTCGGTTTTCCAGCGGAGGGTGCAATGTGTTGGTTTATAGCGATTAGTAATTAAAAAACGGTATATTATGGCAAAGATTGCAAACATCATTTCCAAGGACGGTTATGAGTGGAAGTTCAGCACGGTGGGTGGAGTGACCCGCGTGAACATTGAGTCGGGCGAGGATATAGCCCATCTTGACGAGTTGGACCAGAAGCTGTGGACGGTGCTGAGTTGTCCGGTGAAGGGTCTGGAGTTTGACGAGCGCACGCTGGCGCTGATGGACAGCGACGGCGACGGCAAGATTCGTGTGCACGAGGTGGTGGCCGCCGCGCAGTGGCTGAAGAAGGTGCTGGTGGAGATGGAGTATCTGCTGGAGGAGAACGACCATATCGAGTTCCAGGCTGTGAGCAACACGACGGACGAGGGCAAGCAGGTGATTGAGGCCGCCAAGCTGATACTGAGCAGTCTGGGCCGTGACAAGCAGAGCATTGCGCTGCAGGATGTGGTGGATTATCTGGCGGTGTATGAGGAGAAGTGCAAGTCGGAGTATACTGCCGCCGAGGGCGAGGCCTACGAGCCGCCCTACGGTGAGAACAGCGATGCCGCCGAGACGGCGGTGAACGCCGTGCGCGCCAAGGTGGAGGATTACTTCATGCGCTGCAAGCTGGTGCAGTTTGACGAGGAGGCTGCCGGCGCGCTGGACGTGCAGGTGGAGAAGATTGCCGCCATCAGCGGCGGCGACCTGAACGCCAATGTGGATGAGATTTCGACCTATCCGCTGGCCCGTCCGCGCAAGGAGGGCCTGCTGCCGCTGGCCGAGGGGTTGAACCCCGCCTGGCAGGGCGCTATGGCTGCGCTGGCCGCAGTGGCGGATTTCGAGGGCAAGGAGGCGATAAGCGAGGAGGAATGGAAGGCTGTGGTGGCCAAGGTGGACGCCTATACGGCCTGGAAGTCGGCCGGTGAGACGGCTATGAACGAGGCCATCGCGGCCCAGGTGGCCGAGCACGCCGCCGCCATCGCCCCCGTGGAGCGCCTGCTGCACTACTGCCGCGACTACTATAAGCTGCTGCAGAACTATGTTGTATTCAAGGATTTTTACAAGCGCGACGACAGTTGTCTGGCCGTTTTCCAGGCCGGTAAGCTGTATATCGACCAGCGCTGCTGCGACCTGTGCGTCAAGGTGAGCGATATGGGCAAGAGCACCGCTACGGCCGGCAAGAGCGGCATGTACCTCATCTACTGCCACTGCACCTCGAAGGGCGGCGCGCAGATGGATATCGTGGCTGCGCTGACCGACGGCGACATCGGAGGCCTGCACGAGGGCAAGAACGCCATCTTCTACGACCGCGCGGGTCAGGATTGGGACGCTACGGTGACGAAGATTGTGGACAACCCCATCAGTGTGCGCCAGGCGTTCTGGAGCCCCTACCGCAAGTTCGGCAATTGGGTGACCGACAAGATTACGAAGAGCGCCTCGGAGAAGGAGAGCAAGCAGTTTGACGAGATGACCTCGAAGGCCGACACCGCCAGCACCAACCTGACGGCCAAGCCCGCCGACGGCAGCGCTCCGGCCGAGAAGAAGCCTGCCGCTCCGTTCGACATCGCCAAGTTTGCCGGTATCTTTGCCGCCATCGGTCTGGCGTTCGGTGCCATCGGTGCCGCGCTGGGCATGCTGGGTAGCTTTGTGGTGGCCAAGTGGTACAATGTCATCCTGCTGGTGGCTGCCGTCATTATCCTCATCAGCGGCCCGTCGATGCTGCTGGCCTGGCTCAAGCTGCGCCGCCGCAACCTGGGTCCCGTGCTCAACGCCAACGGATGGGCTATCAACAGCGACGTGAAGGTGAACACCACCTTCGGCAAGACGCTCACCTCGATGGCCAAGTATCCCAAGGTGGTGGCCAAAGACCCCTTCGCCGACAAGAAGATGGCCTGGTGGAAGCAATGCCTCATCTGGCTGGCCGTGCTGGCTGTTGCCTTCCTGCTGGTTTTCCGCCTGACGCAGCACCGTTGGGTGTGGCAGCCTAAACCTGTTGAGGTGCCTGAGGTCGAGGTGGTCGAGGAGGCTCCCGCCCCCGCCGAGGAAGCCCCTGCCGCTGTGGAGGCGGTGGCCGAGGAAACGCCTGCTGCTGAGTGAAACACTTGGTTGCTATATTGTTGCTGATGATACCTCTTTCATCGCAAGCGCAAGAGTTCTCCACGTTTACCGCCGCCTGGTGGAATGTGGAGAACCTGTTTGACCTGCGTGACGACCCCAAGACCAACGACGACGAGTTTACGCCGCAGGGCGACCTGCATTGGACGCGCCGCAAGTTGAACGCCAAGTTGCAGGGTATCTACAAGACCCTGACGATGATGGACCTGCCCGACGTGGTGGGGTTGGCCGAGGTGGAGAACAACTATGTGCTGCGCGAGCTCTGCCAAGGGACGCCGCTGGCACAGGTGCCTTACCGCTATGTGCACTACGACTCGCCCGACCGACGCGGTATCGATGTGGCCCTCATCTACCGTAGCGACCGCTTCCGCGTCACCGCCAGCCGCTCTGTCAGCCTCAGCGACAGTGCGGCCGACTTCTTTACGCGCGACATC
>JAEEGL016269749.1_pt1 | contig 10048 bp, 7 predicted proteins | sample 9134231 | NCBI WGS metagenome assembly JAEEGL01 (sample SAMN16246548, study PRJNA631951) | gut metagenome | biome: gut microbiome; feature: rumen; material: fiber-attached | host: Bos | place: Iran: Karaj | collected 2018-10 | reverse complement strand
GCTTTCTTCCAGCCCGGAAACAAATCCGATGCCTACCGGCTTATCCTCCTGGGTGCCGGTCAGCTCCAGCGGTTCTTCCGCTGCCAGGCCCAGCCTGGCTGCTGCGGCTTTTGCCATCCCCTGCAGGGCAATGTCATAATTTGTGTGCATGGCGTAGTAACAGATCCCGTGTTCTGCCAGGTCCAAAAGCTTCCGTCCCAGCGCTGTTTCCTCATTGATCTGCTTCACGGAGCCGAAGATCATGGGATGGTGTGTGATCAGCAAATCAACATTCTCTTCTGCTGCCTTGGAGACGACCCTTCGCGTAGCATCCAGTGCCAGCATGATTTTTTTTACTTCCTTGCTGCGCCTTCCCAGCTGGAGTCCCGGATTATCCCATTCCATGGCCAGTTCTCTCGGAAAAGACTTTTCGATCTCATCCAAAATCACTCCGGCGCAAATACCGCCCGTCCGGGCTCTGCTCCCTGTACTGCCGTTCATGTCCGGTCCGCCCCTTTCTTAAGCGCTTCCTGCGCCTCTTCGATCAGCTGAAGCCTGTGCCTGATTTCCTGCTGTTTTTCCGCTACGCCGTAGCTGCATCCTCTGAGCGCGGAACGGTAAGCTTCTTCCATCAGGCCGTGCTGATACTGCAGATAGGACGCCTTGGTTTCCCTGTCTTCCGGTTCGATTTTCCTTCCGTAAAGAAACTCTGATTCCGTATAGGCGTTAACTTTTTTATCTGCTGCAGTGCTTTCTCCGTCAGCACCGGCGTTATCCTTTTGGCATAAGTCCATCAGTACATAGTATTTGCCGTCTTCTTCCACCATCCGTTCCGTGCGGATCATAAAAGGCGACTCAGTGACGATATAACGGCGGACCACATCCAGATCCGACTGGGGTCCGAGGATTACCTGGCGGATTCCGGCTGCCGCCGTCTCCGCTTCTTTCAAAATCCTGGTTACCAGATGTCCGCCCATCCCGGTAATGCAGACTGCATCCGGCACCGGCTCTGAAGGAAGCTCCTTCAGCCCGTCAGAGCGTACAAAAATGCAGCGGTCGGAAAGGCCGGCAGCTTCTGCATTGTCCCTGGCTATGGCCAGCGGCCCTTCCCCGATATCGGCAGCAATCGCTCTCCCGGCTTTTCCCCGTTCCAATGCTTCCAGACAGGTATAGCCATGGTCACAGCCGATATCTGCCAGCACTTCACAGTCTTTGATCATGTCCGCAATTACGGACAGGCGTTTGGATAATTTCCAGGTTTTCATCTTATTATATTCCTTCTCACGGCTTACATCCCGTCCCGGATCTCAATCCTGATGCTGCGCAGCTCCTTCCGCTGCTGCAGCAGTTTCCCGAAGGCATTCATATCGCTGCCGCAGGCAGCCATCTCCCGGTCGATCCTTGCGGATACGATCGCCTGCACTGCCTCAGTCAGGCCTTTGGAAAGATCCTGGGCTGACATATTGAGAAGTGCTTCCTGCTGGGCTTCCGGCAGGCTGAATACTGCAGCGGCAGCGCTTCTTGCCTCTTCATCCTCCGCATAACGGTCCAGAATTGCTGCCGCACCCACATTGCCCTGCCGGCTCTGCAGCATTTCCGCGATATCCCTGTAAATTCCTTCGGAAAAATCTTCCGTGCGAAGATGCCGGAAAATGTGGGGCTTCAGTTCCGGCCGTTCCAGCATCCAGGTCAGCAGCAGTTTTTCATGCCTTGCCGTATTGCCCTGTACTGCATGTTCTCCCGGAGCGGTGCCTGCGATACCGCCGCCTGCTGCCGCATGGACAGCACTGTTTTCGTTCTCATTGACATTCTCAGGATAAAATCCGGATTTGACAGAGGTATTATCCTGTCCGGGGCGGGAAGAATGCGGTTCATGTACCGGCAGGCTGTAGGACAGTTCTTTCACATTCCGGAGACCGGTTCCCTGGATCAGGGCCCGGCGTTCCGTCAGGTCTTTCAGCTGTGCCCGGTCAATCATAAACTCTACACTGACCGCATCTATATAATTGTCCCGCTCCATGGGTTCCTCGAACATGCACAGGCGGTCCGCCACAGCTGTATAGAACTTCGTTTTTTCTGCCGGATCCGAAAGGTCATATCCCCGTTTCAGGATCCCGATCATGAACAGAAAAGCATTCTGCGCTTCCCGGATACATTTCTCATAATACTCCGGGCCTTCCGCCCGGATCAGTTCGTCCGGGTCCTTGTATTTGCCCATATCCAGTACACGGACCTGAAGCCCGGCGTCATACAGAATGGGAAAGGCCCGGAGTTTTGCCTGTATGCCGGCTTCGTCGCTGTCCTGGGTCAGGATTACCTGGTCTGTATAACGCTTCAGCAGCCTGGCGTGCTTTTCGTTAAACGCGGTTCCAAGACTGGCTACCGCATTGGTAAACCCGGCCTGGTGCAGTGCGATCACATCCATATATCCTTCGCAGAGCAGCATGAATTTCTGCCGGCTTTTACGGGCAAAGTTCAGTCCGTAAAGATGGGATGATTTATCAAATATCAGTGTTTCCGGTGAATTCAGGTATTTGGGCATACCATCCCCCATAACCCGTCCTCCGAATCCGATAACCCGGTTGTTGGTGTCCATAATAGGAAACATGACCCGGTTCCAGAACTTATCCCGGATGCGGCTTTCCGTAAATGTCACCAGGCCGGAATCCCTGAGGAGTTCGTCGGTATAGCCCTTATCCTTCAGATACCGGTACAGTGCATCCGGTGTTTTTGTGGAGTACCCCAGCCCGAAGTGCGTGATGGTAGCATTGGCAAGCTTTCTTTTGTCATGGAGATACCGGTAGCCGACAGCTCCCTCCGGGGACTGCAGCTGGCGGTAGTAATACAAGGCCGCTTCCTTATGGATTTCCAAAAGCAGCCGGCGCTTTTCTTTGGCGCCTTTCTCATAGGGCGTTTCCTGTGCCTCCGGCAGGGTGATATGCGCCCGGTCCGCCAGGGATTTCAGTGCTTCCGTAAAAGAATAGTTTTCATATTCCATCAGGAAGTTAATGACATTGCCCCCGGCGCCGCATCCGAAACAATAATAGATCTGCTTGCGCGGGCTCACGGAAAAGGAAGGCGTTTTCTCTCCATGAAAAGGGCAGAGGCCGAAATAATTCGCGCCTCTCTTGGTCAGGCGGACATGCTGTCCCACCACATCCACGATATCATTGGCTTCGCGGACCTGTTCAATTACCCCTTCATCATAACGCATAAAGAATCAGAACTTCCATCCGATCGGAACAAACAGTTCTTCAAATTTCACGATGGCATAATTATCCGTCATGCCGGATATATAATCACAGACCACCCGTTCCTTGGTTTCGCCCCGCTCCATCAACAGCTGGTATTCCCTGGTCAGCTGGTCGGGATGGTCCATATAATAATGGAACAGCAGCTCAACCATCTGCTGGGCCTTTCCTTCCTCTTCCTTGGCCTTCCCGCCCACATAGACATGGCTGAACATCCATTGCCTGAGGGCACGCATGGCGGATTCCACCTCCAGCGTCATACCTACTTCAGGCTGTCCGATGCTGGTATAGATGACATTGTGGATCAGGCTGGAAAGACGGTCGTGCACATTATGGCCCAAAACCTCTGTATATTCCGCGGGAATGTCCGCTTCTGTCAGCAGTCCCGCCCGTATGGCATCATCCACATCGTGGTTCAGATAGGCAATTTTATCGGAAAGCTGCACCACACGCCCTTCCAGCGTGCCTGGATGCCCGCTTGTCTGGTGGTTGCGCATGCCGTCCCGGACTTCCCAGCTCAAGTTCAGGCCTTTTCCGTCCTTTTCCAGGACCTCCACAATCCGTACAGACTGCTCGCTGTGGACAAAGCCCTGGGAACAGAGCCGGTTGAGGACTGCCTCTCCGCTGTGTCCGAAAGGCGTATGCCCCAGGTCATGTCCCAAAGCAATAGCCTCTGTCAGTTCTTCATTGAGCTGCAGCGCTTTAGCAATGGTCCTTGCAATCTGCGCTACTTCCAGCGTATGGGTAAGGCGCGTACGGTAATGGTCTCCTTCCGGCGCCAGGAATACCTGGGTCTTATGCTTCATGCGGCGGAACGCCTTGCAGTGAATGATCCTGTCCCGGTCCCGTTCGTAAATCGGGCGTACATCGTCCTGCTCCTCTGCGCGATCCCTTCCGCGGGAAGCAGCGGACAGCGCAGCATAGGGACTTAAAAACTCCCTTTCCTTTGCCTCCAGCAATTCCCTTATGCAGCTGTAGTTTCCGTATTCGTACATTTCCGAACTGATTTGCTTATTTCAAAAATCCGTCGATGATAGCCGCTTCCGCTTCCTCCGGTGTGAGCCCCAGGGTTTCCAGTTTCATCAGCTGTTCCCCGGCGATTTTGCCGATGGCTGCCTCATGAATCAGCGCCGCATCCGGATGGTCCGCATCCAGGGCCGGCACGGCCAGCACCTTCGCATCTCCCGCAATAATAGCGTCACATTCCGTATGTCCGCTGCAGGGGGCTTTCCCTTCGATGTTGGAAACAAACTTGATTCTGGAATTGTCCGTGGCCACAGAACGGCTGATAATGTTAGCAGAACTTCCTTCGCCGATGAGCTCGGCTGTCAGGTCAGACTCCGCGAACTGGGTGCCGTTGGTCAGAAGGCGCTCCTTAATCACCACGGAAGCATTTTCCTTAACCACTGCCTTTGTGGAACGCCTGGTGGAATCAATGCCCCGGATCTGGGTGCTTTCCATCTCCACATGGGCGCCTTCCTCCAGGTAGAGCTCTGTGGCCGGATTCATAATATTTCCGCCGCTGGTGCCGTGTTCTGTCTCACCGTAGTGACGTTCCAGATATTTCACCTTGCTGTTCCTGCCGACAAAAAAGCGATGTACTCCGTTGTGTTCGCTTTCCTGGTTGCCGCAGTTGTGAATGCCGCAGCCTGCCACGATCACCACATCACAGTTTTCACCGATGAAGAAGTCATTTGCCACTGTTTCATGATGCCCGCTGGCCGCAATGACGACGGGAATACAGCAGGTTTCATTTTTCGTATTGTCTTTGATATTGATATCAATGCCTGATCCGTCTTCCTTGGAAGTGATCTGGATATTGGCAGTGGAGTTACGGCTCTGTGCTTTGCCGTTATAGCGGATATTGTAAGCTCCGGTGGGAGTGGTATGGATATCCGCCACTTCCGCCAGGATACGCTGTTCTATGTCTTTATCATCCAGATACAGCATCAGTTGGCACCTCCCTGCTCTTTTTTAAGATATGCGTCAAACGCCGCTGCCGCATCACTGTCCAGTCCCGCCCTGATTTCCTCATCCGTCTGGGGCATTTCTGCCGCCCGGCAGTTCGGATAAGCGGAATCCGTTCCCAGAAGGCCCGGCAGGATTTCGTCCCTGCTGCCAACCGCCTTGACGAGTCCGTGCTCAATAACCACAATCGTATCCGCAATCTCGAGAATGCGTTCCTGGTGGCTGATGATGACAATGCTGCCGTTGGTCTCGCTCTTGATCTTTTCAAAAGCCTGGATCAGGTTGGAAAAGCTCCACAGGTCGATCCCTGCTTCCGGCTCGTCAAATATCGATAATCTGGATTTGCGCGCCAATACCGTAGCGATTTCAATACGCTTGAGTTCTCCGCCGCTTAAAGAAGCATCCACTTCACGGTTAATATAATCCTTGGCACAGAGACCAACCTCGGAAAGATAGGCGCAGGCCGCTCCTATAGAAAGTGTCTTGTCTCCGCTGGCCAGCTTCAGGAGGTCGAATACCTCAATGCCTTTGAAACGGACCGGCTGCTGGAACGCGAAGCTGATGCCGAGCTTTGCCCTCTCCGTGATGGACAGGTTGGTGATTTCCGTTCCTTCAAAGAAAATACTGCCGCCTGTCGGCTGATATACGCCCGCAATACATTTGGCCAGGGAAGATTTGCCGCCGCCGTTGGGCCCGGTAATAACGACAAACTGTCCGTCAGGCACTTCCATACTGATGTCACGAATAATATCGACCTGGCCGTTTTCCTCGACCACGTCGTACTTGAGATTTTTTACGCTTAACATATGATCCTAACCTTAATTGTTTATTATTAAGCCGTCCTGATGTCAGAAACATGCTGTATCCTGTATCAGCGCGGACTTTTACTCATATATCTTAGCACAATCCTTCCGGAGGTACAATAATGCACGGCAGAAAGTGCGACTGTGTATAAAACAGCGCCATAACAACAAAGTTGTCATGGCGCTGCCTTTCATGCAAGGGCGCAGTGCCGGCAAAGCCGGCAGGAATCTTACATTGTAAACTCAATCTGGTTATAAATGCTGCGAATGGCGGTTTCATAATCCTCTTCATCCACAGCAATGATGATGTTGATTTCGCTGGATCCCTGGTCAATCATGCGGATGTTGACTCTTGCGTCTGACAGGGCTTTCATAATCCGGGCGGCCGTTCCCTTGGAATAGGCCATGCCCTGTCCCACTACAGCAATCAGCGCCAGATGGTCTTCCACAAACAGGAGGTCCGGACCGATCTCATCCCGGATCGCATCCATGATATCATTGCGGTGCGGGTTAAAGTACTCTGTACGTACCACTACCGACATGGTATCAATGCCGGTGGGCAGATGTTCGAAGGGAACCTTGTATCTGGCAAAAATATTGAGGAGCCGCATGCCGTACCCAACCTGGTCATTCATGGAGGAATCTTCCACCAGGATGGAGGTAAAGCCTTTCATTCCGGCAATACCCGTCACCTTATGCCGCCTCGGAACTCTCGGGAGTTCCGCTGCGATCAGGGTTCCTTCGTCCTCCGGACGGTTGGTATTGCGGATATTCATCATGATCCCGGCTTTGCGCACCGGGAAAACAGCCGCTTCGTGCATGACGGAAGCGCCCATGTAGGAAAGCTCCCTGAGCTCACGATAGGTAATTGCTTCAATTACGCGCGGATTCTCCACAATATGGGGGTCTGCCGCCAACATACCGGAAACGTCCGTCCAGTTCTCATAAAGATCCGCATGCACAGCCCTGGCCACCAGGGAACCGGTCACATCGGAGCCTCCTCTGGAAAAGGTATGAATGCTGCCATCCGAAAGTGCTCCGTAGAATCCGGGAATTACTACATATTCCTGGTTGCGCAGCGCCATGGAAAGGTTGTCATTTGTGATTTCCGCATCCAGGAGCCCGTTGTCCTTGAAGAGAATGTATCCGGCCGGATCCAGGAAGGAAAAGCCGAGATACGCTGCCAGGATTTTGGAGTTCAGGTACTCTCCCCTGCTGGCCATATAGTCTCTCTGAGGTCCGTTGCTGAGATGATCCGCAATGGTACTGATCTCCCTGTCCAGGTCAAAATCAATGCCGCATTCCGCTATGATACCCGCAAAACGGTCTCTTACCTGCCCCAGTATTTCAGAAAAATCCTCTCCTGCCACTGCTTTGTCATAGCATGCATACAGAAGATCCGTTACCTTGACATCATCACTGCTTCGTTTGCCGGGCGCGGAAGCAACCACATATTTACGTGCCGGCTTGGCCTTAATGATTTTTGCTACCTTTTCAAACTGTTCTGCGGATGCCAGTGAACTGCCGCCGAATTTTGCTACATACTTCTGCATTTTCGCCTTGCTCCCCGTTACTCTGAATATTCACTATATCCCCACAATAATGCGGCATGCAACGCCGCTGCCCTCACTGGGGCCCCACTGTCCGGAAGGAAATGGCTATTATGAAGCGCCCATTCTCCACCGACGCCAATGTGATAAAAGCATCCTGTACAGGCGTCCGCATAATAGCCGAAATCTTCCGTAGTCATCGTCGGTTCTTCAATCCTTTCCACAGCGGATGAGCCGAACACCTGCCGGGCAACATCCTCTGTATACGCGCTGAGCGTATCGGTATTGACGACTCCGGGATAGCTTTCCCTGATGCGGATTTCTGCTGTCGCCCCATAGGCTTCAGCCACTTCGCCGATGGTCACCCGGAAACGCTCTTTCATCCGCTTCCGGCTGTCAGCGCCAAGTGTCCTTATAATTCCGCAAAAAACAGCCTCGTCCGCAATCACATTAACTGCCGTTCCTGACTGCAGCTGTCCTACGGAAAGAATGCAGCGCTCCGGTGCAAATTCTGCCGGAATCGCCCTAAGCCGGCAAACCATCTCCGCCGCCGCGCCAAGAGCGTCTATTCCTTTCTGCGGTTCCGCCCCGTGGGCTCCCTTGCCGTGAACCGTAACATAAAACACGTCTGAGGCCGCATAAAATTTGCCGTAACGGATTCCCACCTGTCCTGCCGCGAGGTCCGGGGAAACATGGGCTCCGAATACAGCTTCCACGCCCTGCAGCGCCCCGGCTTCAATCAGCCGCTGCGCACCGCCGTCGCCTTCCTCATCCGGCTGGAAAATAAAGCGGATCTCCCCCTTCAGCCCCTGCTTCCTTGAGGCCAGTATGCGGGCTGCTCCCAGCGCCGCTGCCGTATGGACATCATGTCCGCAGGCGTGCATACAGCCTTCATTTTCAGAAGCAAAGGCGCATCCGGTTTCTTCCCGGACAGGCAGGGCATCCATATCTGCCCGCAGTGCAATAACCGGTCCCGGTTCTGTACCCCGGAGAATGCCGACCACGGCAGTGTCCAGATAATGCTTTACCTCCAGTCCCCAGTCCGCCAGCCGTTCTGTTACCAGCGCGGAAGTTTTGAATTCCTTGTTGCCCAGTTCGGGATGGCGGTGGATTTCCTCACGGAGTGCAATGATTTCTCCGGCGCAGGCTTCGGCTGCTTTCATCCAGTCAATCTGACGGGACATGGTCTGTTCAATTTTTAAACCGTTCTGCCCTGACATCAGAACATGCCGTCAAGACAGCTTTTGGCAATGGCCCCGGTAAAAGCAGGATCCGCATCCAGCGTGCCGAAATAGTCCATGGCTGTCTGTGCCCTGCGTATGCAGGTCACACTCTTGTCGGGCTCCATCAGGAGTTCCGCCGATTTCAGTTTGCCGTTGTAATTGTAGCCCATGGAGTGTCCGTGGGCACCGGCATCCTCAATTACCAGGAGATCGCCCCTCTCTACTTTTGGCAGTCCGCGGTTTACCGCAAACTTGTCGTTGTTCTCGCAGAGTGAACCGACTACATCCACAGTAATCTCGTTCGGCATATTTTCCTTTCCAAGCACGCGGATATGATGATACGCCTCATACATGGCGGGGCGCATCAGGTTGCAGGCAGTAGCGTCCACACCGATGTATTCCTTATAAATATGTTTTTCACCAACCACCTTGGTGACCAGGTATCCATAAGGTCCTGTAATGTAACGGCCCATCTCGGTGAAAATATCCACCTTCAGTCCATGGGAAGTCAGGATTTCATCATAAACCTTATGGACAGCAGCGCCAATGGCGGGCATACTGACAGCCTTTTCCTCCGGGCGGTAGGGAATGCCGATGCCGCCGGAAAAATCCACAAACTCGATATCAATACCCAGTACATTGTGAATGCGCAGTACCAGGGTGAACAGCTCCCTGGCCAGGCTCGGGTAATAGTGCTCGTCCAGGGAACAGCTGGCCAGCATGGCGTGCAGTCCGAAATGCTTTACTCCCTTCTGCCGGAGAATGGAATATGCCTCCAGCAGCTGGTCCGGCTTCATGCCGAATTTCGAGTCGTACTGGTGGCCCATAATCCCGTTGGTATTGCTGAACTGTCCGGGATTATAGCGGCAGCAGACGGTCTCCGGAATGCCGCAGGCTTCCTCCATCAGCTCAATCTGGGTAATATCATCCAGATTGATGATCGCCCCCAGCTTTGCGGCGGCCTTGTATTCCACAGGAAGAGTCTCATTGGAGCTTAAAATGATTCTGTGGCCGCTCATTCCTGCGGTTTCCGCCAGCAGCAGCTCGGGAACCGATGCGCAGTCAGCGCCGCAGCCCAGCTCCTGCAGCAGCCTGAGAATTCCCGGGGTAGGCGTTGCTTTTACCGCAAAGTACTCCCGGTATCCGGGATTCCAGGAAAATGCTTTTTTCAGCTCTGTCACGCAGTCACGTATGCCCTGTGCGTCATATACATAATACGGGGTCGGATAGGTTTCACTCCAGCGCCGGGCATCGTCCAGGCTGAAGGGAAGTTG
>JAEEGL015389247.1_pt1 | contig 10048 bp, 13 predicted proteins | sample 9134231 | NCBI WGS metagenome assembly JAEEGL01 (sample SAMN16246548, study PRJNA631951) | gut metagenome | biome: gut microbiome; feature: rumen; material: fiber-attached | host: Bos | place: Iran: Karaj | collected 2018-10 | reverse complement strand
CTATAAGTAGCTGTCTTGGGGATTGTTTTAATAATATTGATGATTCTATTATTAAAACTTATACAGCTGATGAACTACTGGCACTGATAATGTTTAATATTAATAAACGTCTCGATCTTGAAACGGATCTGGTTAATTCTTGCAGTTTAACACAATATATACAGACGGCATCGTTTTTACATTCATTATCTGAATATGTTCATGGAAACAGATTGATTTTTACATCAGAAAAATATTGTTGGAAAGACAAAGAACAGATGGTAAAAATTAAAGAAATATCTGATATTACATCTGTAGTCATAACAAATGACTCTTATCATCATATTCTAAATCCCCTTCTGTTTATGTTGGTAAGTATTATAGAAGAAAAAATTCAAATATCCGTTATTTACCTTACTCTTAAAGGCACGACTGTTTTCCATGGGTTCTACTTAGATGACTTGTCAACTTTTTGGTTTCCTCGAAACAAGGGCGTAATTAATAAAAATATTGAAAGATACTGGCCTAATGATAATAACGCAATAAATTTACTAAATGAATTTTTGACCATTTTATCATCAGAGTCAAAATTTATCACAAAAAAGAAATTTGTACCAAAGCATTTAACAAATGATGCTATAGCTGATTTCAGGTATATACATATACAGCCACAAGAAGAAATAATACAAAACGAAGTCGAAGAAAATGAAATAGAACAAGAAGATAAAGAAAATCAAAATCAAAACAATTTAGCTGAAATAAGAATAAAAAAGGCATTACAACAGCCAAATATAAGCTCAGCTTACTTTGAAGCATGTGATAAATTGTCTGCAAAACGTAAAAAAGAACAACAGGCTGTCGAGATTTTACAGGACCGCATTCAGGAATATAAAACGAAAGAACAAACTGCGTATAAAATTAATAACTTACAAGCGGAACAGACAAAAGATAAAGCCATAACGGGATATTCCAGCATTAAACAGTATTATGGAGCAGAAATTAATGATGTTCTTATTGATGCTTTAACTGAATATGCAAAACATTTAAAAAATAGCAAGCATAAAAGAAAATACGCGTTGATCACAGAAATTCTTGAAAATATGACCTATTCAGATTACCGGGAAAAATATCTTGAAATATTAAAGAAAGTAATGCAGGAAAATCCCTACACAGAACAGTTTGCAAAAGGAATGAAACAGCTAGGTTTTAATCAGACGTCTGACAAAAAGCATCATAAATACGTTTATCAAGATGATCCACTGCTTTATGTTATTACAAGCTGTACACCTTCAGATAAAAGGTCCCAGGATAATTTACAGGCAGAAATCAAAAAATTGCTATTTTAAATACAGGCGGTTTTATTATTTTAAAGTTTACACATTATAAATTTTGTAACTATTATTCATGATTGTTTCAAAAACAGGAGGAAACACATATGAGAATTAACGTAGCAAAAGTCGGTATGGAAGTAGCAGATAAGATCACAGGAATTGTGTACAGAATTGATAACACAACAGATAATACTGAAAATGAAAGCGTAAAAAAGGCAGAGGCTACAGAAATCCTTGATGAGGATGATGAGAGAGAGCCTAAGAAGGTTGTAATTGACGCCAGCAATGATTTGACATTCCGCGTAACTAAGTGGGTTGCTGATACTACAATGTATTCTGCAACTGTAGTTAACGGTATTCTTACTGTTAACGGTAAGGATGTTGTCATGGGCTCAATTGTTGCTAAAAACGTCATCAAAACTTTCCCGGGAACAGTGGTATTCACAGCAGAGGATGAGGATCTTGAGACAAGAAATGCAGTATATGAGTACGTTGTATCTCGTGACAAGATGAATCGTCTTGGCGCAATTGAGCAGGCCATTACGGTAGTTGAGGACACAGATACTCGTTGCGTATATGGATTCTCAATTACAAAGGAAGTAGAGGAGCAGGATGGCGACAAGACTGTTAAGAAGACAGTATTTGATTGTGCCGGACTCTATGTACTTACAAAGGGAATGCTTGATTATGAATCTCTTACTGCTGATAATGAAGACTACGACTATGATGAGGATTTTGAGGATGAGGATGATGAGGATCGTGATGGCGAGCGCAGCTATACAGATGCACCTGACGGATTCCTTGGATACGATTTCTCAAAGGTAGTGATTGCTCAGGGTGATAAGTACTTCTATATTCCTGTCATCGACAACGAGAAGCAGGTAACATATGATGTATATCGTATCACTAACGTAATAAGAGCAGCAGATACCGTTACAATGCCCGGTTATCTTACAGATGTAACCAGTAATAACACATCAGCAAGAAATCTTGGCAGGGTAATCTTCTCTGGTGAGGGCTTCGTAAAGAGCGATAACGTTGTTATCAGGTCTAACGAGCTTAAGGGCTTCATCTATCTTGTAGATGCTCAGCGTGATCAGGCAAATGACGTAAATACTTACGTTTTATCTACCGGTGACCGCAAGCTGAAGAAGATCACAAGAAAGAATACTCCCGATCGTGGTGAGATCATCACCATCGAGTGATTTTTCTCCATTAAGGCAAGTTCACAAGCATCCCGCAAAAGCGGGGTGTTTTTCTGTGCACAGTTTTTGCACATAATAAAATTGTTAATCAAAATGAAAGGAGCACACGAAATGTGTGGTAAAAATAATGTCGACACTTGAACTTCTTGAACAGGTAGTGCCTATTGAATATGACCAGGCAATGCTTATGTATAATCTGGGATTTAAGATTGAGGTAGAAATTTTAGAGCACGGAGCTAAAAAGACTATAATTTTAGATGAAAACAGTATTGAAAGAGGGTCCTTTGATGCTCAGCTTATTAAGCTCCAGGTAGTGGATGAAGAATTAAAGCCAATAAAAAAGGCCAGATTTTTTGCAGATGATAGCCTGTTAAAACACTGCGGCCTTCATATCATGTATAGTGACGGCAGATCTTCGCAGATCGAATATGGCAGATACGACGATATCAAAAATAAACTGCTTGCGGTTAACAGAGAAAATCCAAAAGCGGATAAATACGTCAGAAATGGCGTAGTTCATATCACATGCTAAACTTGTACTAAACAGGTAATAAGTTTGTTGTTTGTGCAGAAAAACATCAAACTAACAATAAATATATAATTATATAAAAATCAGGAGGTAAAAACATGAAGAAAAAAATTGGAATTTGTGTAGGACTTATTGTAGGTGCAATTGTATGCGCTGTAGCAGTATCGGCCCTGCGCCCCTTAGACGAAGATGATTTTTTGGACTAAACAGATTTCAAAAGCTTTTCGACTAATTGCAACATAAGAATTCGCTAATATCTTATGTAGACACCGCTGGCGCTGATGTCAGCGGTGTTTTTCTGCAGAGAATCTTATTTGTAATTACTTTTTGCATAATAGTGGTCATTATAAATAAATGTTAGATAAAGTGGAGGTAAAAAATATGATTAAAATTTTACAGGGCGATGGGAAAATCACAAAAACCACGTATCGCTTAGGACAGCTGGAACAGGTTTTAGAAGATTTAAATAATCTTGGAATGCAGATAACTGATACAAAAATTGATCTTGCACATAAATCTCTTGATATCACGGTACATGTTAAAAAATAAGGATAATGCTATGGATGTGCAGGTTAAAGCTAAACAAAAGGCTATATGTTCAGTATGCGGCAAACAAGAAAGATGTGTACAGCTTATCATATCAGAAAAACATTTAAATCTATGCCAGAGATGCAGACATCGTGTAATCCTGGCATTAAACACACCTGAACTAGAAGAAAGGACTTAATTTATGAAGACGGTATTAATGATACCTGATCAGCTATTAAATGATCCGCAATTTGTAAATGAATATTTAAATGAATCTCTATTGTTTTTGCAGAAAAGATTTGCTAAATTTTCTCGTGTAATGCTAATATTGTCAGCTGTTTTTAATTTTATTGGTATTGCAACAGTACTTGCCAGCATATTTATATATCAAAATGATCCTATTGATGCAGTAATAGTATGCTGGATTTTTTTATATTCATATTCAAAGCTGGCAGATGAACGCTTGCAGGTTGCTATTAAAAATTCAATATCCCATAGAGCAACGGCGTTTGATAAGATTATAACTTTTAAAGCAGTAGTATATGTTTTGATCTTAATCTTTGCTTGTGTTGTACACTGGTATGTGTTACAGACAGTTACGATCACGAACATTTATGATATGCTCTTTTATTGGCTATATCCGGTTTTGCTACTTATACCAGTATCAATAGGATTTGGATTTTACAACAAAGGCGTTACTTATCTTGAAATATCAATGATGTTAGCGTCAACTGATTTTTGTATAGAAAATGAAAAAGGAGAAGAAGTAATCATAAACCAGAGTGTATGACTCTGGTTTTTTGTTTTCATCAAAATTTTGCATGCTCTCAAATGACAAAAATGTGCAGAAAAACGACGTGCTTTAATTTTGCATCATAATCTAAATAACAAAATACAAAACTAAATATTGTTTGAGAGGATTTTAATATGAGTATTTTAAATATTGATATTACACATAATTTTTTCTTTAATTTGACAAACGCACAAATGGAGTCGTTTCTTGACGAATTGGACGAATATATAGATACACTGGCAAGGATACAGGAAAAAACGCTGCCGCCAATTGCATAAGTCGCAGTTGCAAATAAAGTTTTAGCTGGATAAAACTGTCAGACCATCATTTTTATCTGCTCCTTTAAAATACATAATGTTTTTTATTAACATTAATGTATGAAAAGGAGAGAAAAAATGAAAATGTTTAGAAGGATTAAAAGGATACTTGCTATAACGCTTTTTACTTCGGTTATTTCAGCGGGTAGTATGACAGCGGGGGAAATTAAGCAGCAGGTCGAAAAAATATCAGATGAGGCGGTAATTTCCAACTTTCAGATGCCAGATACAGATACTATCATAGCAAGTTTTACATCACTGTTAAATACTGCAAAAGACATGGTAAACAACGCAGTAGAAACAATGACGGTATTTAAAGAGCAGGCAGAAAATGCAACAGAAGATTTAGATTTACCTGCCAAAGCTGATGTGCCTACAGAAGGCGTAATCAACAATGCGCTAGATGCTGTATCAGTACTTAAAGAACAGGCAGAAGGGCTTAAAGAAAAAACTGCTGGTATCACGGATGCTTTAAATACGGCCCAGGTATCAGGCCTGGAAGAAGTTTCTTTGGTCCGTGTTGTAGATGGTGATACGCTTACAATAGTAGCAGAAGATGGGCTGGAATATAAGGTAAGACTTATTGGTATTGATACACCGGAGTCTGTACATGCTGATAAAACCAAAAATAACGAATACGGTAAAATGGCCAGTGAACACACCAAGGAGATCTTAGCAGATGTTGATACTTTGTATCTTGAGTACGACAAGCAGGTGACAGACAAGTATAACAGAACACTTGCTTATGTATGGTTTTCACCTGAAACGGAAGATATAAACAACATGCTAAATGCCAGGATCATAGCCGATGGTTTTGCTGTTGATAAGGTGTATAAGCCCAACAACAAATATGCAGACGAATTTGCTAAAATATGCAACGAGGCAAGCGAGAATGGAAAAGGTTTATGGGAGGATGATGGCTTTCATGAACTGACCGGGAGATAAAGAACTTATAAAACCTGTGGCGCATGCTGCAGGTTTTGTTTTTGTATATAGACAGTAGATATGCAAAAAAAACATCCGTCTTGATAATAAAATTTTTACATAATTGTAATAGGAGGAATATGTTGCTTCTAAAAACACGAAGTAACATTGAAAGCTTATGGCGACATATGTGATTTCAGACCTACACGGTCATTATGATATTTTTGAACATCTGCTTAAAAAAGTTAATTTTTCAGATCAGGATAGATTGTATATGCTAGGAGATGCAATCGACAGGGGACCTGATGGGATAAAGATCCTTCAGCGTGTTATGAATACACCTAACATGCGGTTTCTTATTGGAAATCATGAATTCATGATGCTCAATTCTGTTCCGGAAGACGGATCCATGCCTGAAGATATTGAAATGATCATGGGAAGAAGTGCTGTGAACTGGTTGTTTAACAACGGCGGTATAATAACCTGTAAAAAATATGCAGAACTTAAACGTTCAGAACGCCAAATATTATTAGAATGGTTAAGAAACTGCCTTCTTACAACAGTCGTACATATCAACGATACTGATTTTTGTTTAACACATACGTGTTTTGCCAAAAAATTAATAGACGTTCCATATAAATTTCATGAATATAGACAGGCAAATAATATTGTGTGGAATACACCATATAGAAGAGATGTCTGGGCCGATCCTGCAATGTATTATGAAATGAAGCCCTGGAAATTTATTATAGGACATGTTCCTGTATATAGGATTAGTTCTGACAATAATGATTTAACACCATATATAGATGATAATATCATAGATATAGATGGTGGTTGTGCATCAGGCTGCTGTGATCATGAAAAAAATATCATAAAGGGTGGAATATTGCTGCGCCTTGATGATATGCAACATTTCTCATGTTCTTTTGATGATCTATTAACATAATCGGCTATTACGACAAATATTTAAAACGCTGGTACGATGTATCGGCGTTTTTGTATTATTCGTCTTCTTTGTCAGGCCAAAAACAAAACAGACCAAAGACAATCAAAAAATATATAATCTTCTGTATAACAAAAAATAACATCAAAATTCTCCTGCAAACTTCCCCCATTCTTAGCTTGCGCTTACTTGAATAGGGCTTCTCTAAAAAGAGAACCTTTTTGCTGTGTGTCCGGGCAACATATTATTGTACGCCCGTAATAATATCATAAGAAATCCAACATGTGTGATGGTATTTCTTATGATAAATCCAGCCTAGCCCCGGTGTTTCTTCCGGTTGAAAATTCATTAGCTTCATACAAATATTTTGAAAAAAATATACCTGTAATTTTATTGTTTTAATTATAACACGTTATTTTTGAAAACATTTTTGTGCACAAACTTATTTTTTTTATTTATATACATATATTAAGTGATAGATTTAATGCCAGATAACTAATGCTTTTCACTCGGTACGTAAGATATGCCATAGTCTTATGTACTGCTAACCTCCTTCCTTTATTAGAGTCTTGCTGGCAGCAAAAGCTGCTAGGGCGCAACGTATCTGAACAATCGATACGCCGTCACAAGTGTAACACTATCCGGTCAAACATTACTGCTTTGACGGTAATGGCCTAGCGCCCGGGTGGTTTTTGCAGCTGGCGCAGCAAACCATAATACAGCCGTTCCCCCTTACGGCTGTATTTTTTGTGCAGAAAAAATAAATTCCAAATATAATGTTACACTGCCTATAACATTTTGTAACAAATTGTAACAAGTCACATTGTTTTTACCCATAATATATTTCGTAACAAAAACAATGGTATTAATTGAAAGGAATTTATAATGTATAAGAAAATTTTATGTATTTCAGGACTTGTGATGTGTCTTGGAATAATGACAATGGCAACCACATTAAATGCTCAAGATATTTCAAATGAACAGGATTCGATTTTTGAAGAAATGACACCTGTAAATATCTCTGATGAAAACATCATTGAAAAGGAAACACAGACAAATCATGGAATAGTTTTGTTAGATACCAAACCATTAAATGATGTGGCAGATTTAATAGAAAAAGAAGAAGCTATTGAAGAAATGCCTCAGGTAGTTGAAGCGCCTCAGAAATCTTTATCAGATGTACTGATAGTTGGTGATTCACGTACAGTAGGTATGCAGGCTGTAATGGATCCTAAGATAAAAGTGATAGCAAAAGTAGGGAAGGGCTATTCCTGGATGACACAGACCGTTGGAGATCAGATAAAAGAAGAATTAAAGACTCATTCTGTATTAGTATTTAACCTGGGAGTAAACGATCTGGCTAATATAAATAAGTATATTGCTTATCTGCAGGATATTCAGATGCAGTATCCATCTGTACACATTTACTGCTGTACAGTAGGTCCTGTTGGAAATACCACGGTTACTAATGAGGATATCAATATGTTTAATGATAAGATCTCCCAGTCAGGATTTGATATTATTGATGTAAATGCAAAACTAATAGAAAAAGGATTTTCGTCTCCTGACGGACTTCATTATACTAAAAACACATACCAGACTATATATGATGAAATTATAAAGAAAGCAATTGAGTAAAAAGGCAGGATATTAAATATCCTGCTTTTAATTTGTGCAGAAAAATAAGAAAATACATAAACTGATAAAATACAAATAAGTTAACTGCTTACAATTAAAGCTATGAGTATAGAAAAGCTTGTGAAAATTAGACACATATCTTAAATATGGAAAGGAATTGGTTTATGAAAGTCAAAAAAGCGTGGGGTAAAAAAGCGAACATGTCAAATAAAATGCAGCCTGAAAATAATACTCCATTGGTACCGGCAGAAGATAATCATAACAATGATGTTTTATACACTGTAGGAAACGATGCAAAAGATAATACTAATGGAGATGCCGTTAAAGAAGCTCTTATTCCTGTTATGGAAATAAATGAAACCATAAAAGATATAAAAATAAACAATATTGATTTTGACAAAAAAGAAAGAGACACAGGAGATCATAACGGTGAAGTAATAGCTATTGTTTCCGGTAAAGGAGGTGTTGGGAAAACAACAACTTCGGCTAACATCGGAAGCGGCCTCGCAAAAGCAGGACACAAGGTGGTAATGATCGATACGGATATGGGTCTTAGAAATCTTGATATCATGTTCAATCTTGATAAACAGATTCTCTACACTCTTGCAGATCTTTTGCAAAATAAATGCACAATGCAGCAAGCACTAATACAAGACACCCAGGATCCAAATCTGTTTTTAATTGCGGCGGCACAGTATTCTGACCATCTTGTAATTGATATTAAAGCTATGGATAAATTGATTGAGGATTTAAGAGGAGATTTCGATTATATTATCATTGATTGCCCGGCTGGGATCGGACATGCTTTTAATGCAGCAATATCAAGAGCGGACAGAGTCGTAGTAGTAACAATACCGGAAATTCCTACAGTGCGAGATGCTGATCATGTTATTGAAATATTAAACGAACGAGGAGTCAAGCATATACAGTTGATAGTTAATCGCCTGCAGGCTGATCTCGTAAAAGATGGCACCATGATGTCATCAGATGATATCGTAGATGTTCTTGCGACTGAGCTTTTAGGGCAGATACCGGATGATAGAAATATTTTTGAAGCAACCAATAATGGAAAGCCTTTGGTAGGAAGTAATACTCCAGCAGGTCAGGCTTATCAAAATATCTGTCAGCGCATATGTGACGATTCGATACCGGTTCTTCCTTTAATAAAGAAAAAGAAAGGCTTTTTTGGTCTGTTTGCAAAGAAAGGAGCCTAAATTTTTGCCCGCTATTTTAGCGGGCTTTTTCTTTATCAAAAACATGTGTCAACAAGTTTGATATTGTTTTGTTTATTAAGTGACATTATCTATATAAAACAATTTATGAGAGATAAGAAAGGAGAATAAATAAACGTGATAATTATTACAGATGAAGAAGGAAAACAGATTACTGACTATAGAGATAATGATCTTAAAATTGCTATGGATGATATTCATAACAATCATGCAGAGGTTATTTCTACAAAGCCGGATTATAAGAATAAAAATTTAAACATTATGATCAGATTAAACGGAGGTGTAATGTCATGATACGAAATTGGGTAACTCTTTTAAATGGAGGCTGTGAAATAGAAAGGCAGATATATAAAAATCAGCGTGGTCATGAATATGTGAGAGTTCACGGGAAAAAGTTATTTCTTGACAGATTGGAAAGAGATGGACGGATCGTTGACAGATATCAGTGTGGACGCGAAGATGTAATGCCTGAGCAGGAAAATTCTCATGGAGGCTTGATATGGGAGATCGAGTAAAAGCATGCTGCTTTACCGGGCACAGACCAGCAGCGATGTTTGGATATAACAAAAATGCATACATTCCACTGTTTAAGCAGCTTAGAGATATTGTTGAAGTTATGCATACGG
>JAEEGL015294547.1_pt1 | contig 10048 bp, 7 predicted proteins | sample 9134231 | NCBI WGS metagenome assembly JAEEGL01 (sample SAMN16246548, study PRJNA631951) | gut metagenome | biome: gut microbiome; feature: rumen; material: fiber-attached | host: Bos | place: Iran: Karaj | collected 2018-10 | reverse complement strand
TTTTTTATACAAAGAAATTGTATAGTCACAAAAAGATTTGTGTAATATTTTGTTTGATTAGGGGGTTTTCACTATGCTTAGTTTGGATTATAATTCTTTATGACTTTAATACAAAAAAGTGCAAACAAATGTATATATATGCAGAATGAATTTGTATTATGCATTTTATATGCATGCTTATTTCTTAAAGTATCCTTTACTTATAAGCAAATACTCATTTTGTTTTCTGAAGTTTTTTGTGATAATACCAAATGGATTTCTAATATATAGACTAAGGCGTCTGACAATCTTAGATGCTTAGACGATAGGAGAATTGGAAATGGCTCAGCTGTGGGGTGGTAGATTTACCGGTAGTATAAATGAACTTGCTTGGAATTTTAATGCCTCCATATCTTTTGATAAGAGGTTTCTGGAGGTCGATGTGGCAGGCAGCAAGGCTCACGCTACAATGCTTGCTGCAAAGGGCATAATCACTGAGCAGGAGAAGAATCAGATACTTGATGGCCTTGATTCAATCCTGAGGGATGTTCAGGCTGGGAATCTTGAGATAACAACCAAGTATGAGGATATTCATAGCTTTTTAGAAGCTAATCTCATAGAGAGAGTAGGAGATGCTGGTAAAAAGGTTCACACAGGACGCAGCAGGAATGATCAGGTGGCTCTTGATATGAGGTTATATGCAAGGTCAGAAGTCTTGCATATGTCTGAACTTCTTTTAAATATGTTAAAATGCCTTAGCGGTATTATGAAGGATAATCTTACTACTTATATGCCAGGCTTTACCCACCTTCAGAAGGCTCAACCGGTTACGCTTGCTCACCATTTAGGTGCGTATTTTGAAATGTTTAAAAGAGATGCTCTTCGCATGAAGGATATTTATGAGAGGATGAATTATTGCCCTCTTGGGGCAGGTGCCCTTGCTGGAACAACCTATCCTCTTGACAGGGAGTACACTGCAGAAATACTTGGGTTTTATGGCCCAACTCTTAATAGCATGGATTCTGTATCTGACAGGGATTATCTTATTGAGTTTATGTCAGCCTTGTCTACTATAATGATGCACCTATCCAGATTTTCTGAAGAGGTTATAATCTGGAATTCCAATGAGTATAGATTTGTGACTATAGATGATGCCTATTCTACTGGCAGTAGTATTATGCCTCAGAAAAAGAATCCTGACATTGCAGAGCTTGTAAGAGGCAAGACAGGAAGAGTATACGGCGATCTGATGTCTCTTTTGACAACAATGAAGGGAATACCGCTTGCTTACAACAAGGATATGCAGGAGGATAAGGAAGCTTTCTTTGATGCTATAGACAACACATCGAATTGTCTCACACTTTTTACCGATATGTTGGCAACAATTAAGTTCAACAAAGATGCTATGATGGAAAGTGCCAAGATGGGATTTACTAATGCTACAGATGCAGCAGATTATCTTGTTAATAAGGGAATGCCCTTTAGAGATGCTCATTCGGTTATTGGAAGGCTGGTTCTTGGTTGCATCGACAAAAGTTGTGCTATAGATGATCTTAGCCTTGAAGAGCTAAAGAGCTATTCGGAGCTTTTTGATGAGGATATATACGAGGCTATCAGTCTTGAGACCTGTGTCAATAAGCGAATCACGATTGGCGGCCCTAGTCCTATTGTGATGAAAAAAGTAATTGCTTCAAATGATAGATTTATAGAAGAATATAGCATAGGTAATGATAAGGAGGAGTAACATTATGAGCGAGAAACTTAAGGTAGCAGTTCTTGGAGGAACTGGAATGGTTGGTCAGAGATTTATCTCTATTTTAAATAACCACCCATGGTTTGAGGTAGCAACAGTTGCTGCCAGCCCTAGAAGTGCAGGACAGACTTATGAAGAGGCTGTAGCTGGAAGATGGAAGATGGACGAGGCTATTCCTGATTCTGTTAAGAACCTTGTTATCAAGGACGTAACTGATGTTAAAGCTGTATCTGAGGATGTTGATTTTGTGCTTTCAGCAGTGAACATGTCCAAGGATGAGATCAAGCACATCGAGGAAGAGTATGCTAAAACTGAGACTCCTGTAGTTTCAAATAACTCTGCCCATAGATGGACACCAGATGTTCCTATGATCATTCCTGAGATCAACCCTCAGCATATGGATGTTATCGAGTTCCAGAAAAAGAGACTTGGAACAACAAAGGGCTTTATTGCAGTTAAGCCAAATTGCTCAATCCAGAGCTATACTCCAGCTCTTACAGCATGGAAGGAATATGAGCCATACGAAGTAGTAGCTACAACTTATCAGGCAATTTCAGGCGCTGGTAAGAACTTTGATGAGTGGCCAGAGATGGTAGGCAATGTAATTCCTTTTATTTCAGGCGAGGAAGAGAAGTCAGAAAAAGAACCACTTAGAATCTGGGGTAAGATTGAAAACGGCGTTATTGTGCCAGCTGATGATGTAAAGATCACATGCCAGTGTATTAGAATCCCAGTACTCTATGGCCACACAGCAGCGGCTTTTGTTAAGTTTAAAAAGAATCCTACAAAGGAAGAACTTATTGAAAAGCTTGAGAACTTTTCTGGACTTCCACAGGAGCTTAAGCTTCCAAGTGCTCCAAAGAAATTCATCCAGTACATGCAGGAAGATAACAGACCTCAGATAACTCTTGATGTTAACTATGAAAATGGAATGGGAGTCAGCATAGGCAGACTTCGTGAGGATACAATCTATGACTGGAAGTTTGTAGGTCTTTCACACAATACTCTTCGTGGCGCTGCTGGTGGCGCTGTAGAATGTGCTGAGCTCTTAAAGGCAAGTGGCTATATCAACAAAAAATAATTGTGGCTAATTTAACAGTACTTAGGTTATACTATTAAATAGAGCACTATATTTTTGCATGATATGGAAGAGAGAGTATGGAAGAGAGCAGAAAGAGCGACCTGAACTTTTTGAACAGATACTACGATAGTGGGCTTTCCAATATTCTTGTGGTCTATGGCCACAAGAATATTGATCATTCTGAACTTGGATTTAAGTTTGTCGAGAACAGAAAGGTTGTGTTCTATTGTGCCAGATCTGCATCAGAAAAAGAGCAGCTATATCTTTGGTCAAAAGAACTGCATAACAGGGGCTTTGATGTTAATATCAATTCAACTTACACTGAGATTTTTGAGGCTTGTCTAAAGTATGCTGAAGGTAGTCCTCTTATATTGATGATAAGCAATTTCGAGAATATTGTGAAATTATCAGAGAAGTTTATGCAGGAACTTGTAGCATTCGTTGAAAGCAAGGGCAAGGAGAAACAGATTCTGGCTGTTCTTGTGAGCCACGATATCAACTGGGTTGAGAACAGTATGGTTGCAAACCTTGGTAAGCTTGCAGGTTCGATTGCAGACTTTAGGAAAATCAAGCCGGTTCCTTTTTCTGAAATGAGAACTCATTTTCCTAACATGTCTTACAAGGATGCGGTTATGTGTTATTCTGTCCTTGGCGGACAGACTAGACTTTGGAAATATTTTAATGATCAATATGATTTCAGAGAGAATGTTTGCAGAAATATCATAGGAGATGCGGCTGTTCTTCGCGGTGAGGCTATAAGACTGACGGAGCAGAACCTTAGAGAAACTGCTGTTTATCATACTCTTTTAGCAGAGATGTCAAGAGGTGTTAATAAGCTTAATGACCTGTATCATGCTACAGGTTTTTCAAGAGCCAAGATTTCTGTATATCTGAAAACTCTTATCCATCATGACTTCGTTTACAAGGCATATTCCTTTGGAAATGCCGGAAGAGAGAACGTCATGAAGGGCGTTTATAAGATAGCAGATCCTATGGTGAACTTTTTCTTTAGATTTATTTATCCATACGAAAGTGATATTGTTTTGATGCCCCCGGAGAAATTTTATGATATATTTATATCTGCGGGAATGCAATCCTATGTCAGTGAGCATTTCAAAATCGTCTGTAGGGAATATATCTTCAAATTAGAAGAGCGGGGTCAATTTCCTTTCCAGATTGGTGAAGAAGGCGAGTGGATAGGTAAGGAAGGCAATATCGATATTGTCACACAAAGTGAGACTGGGGAAACTGCCCTTGGAATGTGCTTTTGGGACAGAGTGGTAACCCATGCGGATTTTGTTAAATTGCATTCTGACGCTAGAAAAGCAAGACTTGAGGGAGATGTTATCTATCTCTTTTCAACTGAAGGCTTTGATGCGTGGCTTACAGATGCAGCCAGAAAATCGCCAGATAGCCTTAAGTTGATTGGAATAGATGAATTAATGAATGGCTAATAAATCAGTATATATCGCGGAGAAGCCTAGTGTTGCACAGGCTTTTGCCAGCGCTCTAAAAATTAATTTTTCCAGGAGAGATGGTTACCTGGAGTCCGACGAGGCAATTGTAACGTGGTGCGTAGGACATCTGGTAACCATGAGCTACCCGGAAGTCTATGATGAGAAATACAAAAGATGGGCACTAGATACCCTTCCATTTATTCCTACAGACTTCAAATATGAAGTTATCGGGAATGTCTCTAAACAATTCAAAATAGTAAAAGGGCTACTTAATAGAGAAGATGTTGAAACGATCTATATATGCACCGACTCGGGACGAGAGGGCGAATATATATATCGTCTTGTTGACATGCAGGCAGGTGTAAAAGGGAAAAAGAGAAAGCGTGTCTGGATCGACTCCCAGACTGAAGAGGAAATCCTCCGCGGAATTCGAGAGGCCAAGGATGACTCTGAGTACGATAATCTTGGCGCTGCTGCCTTTTTAAGGGCTAAAGAGGACTATCTCATGGGAATAAATTTCTCAAGGGCTCTTACTCTTAAATATGCTTATTCCATTAAGAACTATCTAAACACAGATAAATGTGTTATTTCTGTAGGACGAGTTATGACCTGTGTCCTTGGAATTGTAGTTGACAGGGAAAGAGAAATTAGAGAGTTTGTAAAAACTCCATTTTACAGGGTAATAGGCGGCATAGACATCAATGGTAAAAAATGTGATGCAGAATGGAGAGTGACGCAGGATTCAGTATTTGACGGCTCTCCTGAGCTATACAGCGAGAAAGGCTTTAAAACAGAAGATAGCGCCAAAAAACTTATCGCATCTCTTATTGGTACAAACGGAGCAGATATTTCTTTTAAGGGAGATGACAAGGTCCTATCTCTGCAAAATCCTATAGATGTAACTATAGAAAAGTGTGAAAAAAAGAAGGAAGTTAAGAATGCACCGCTTCTTTATAACCTGGCGGAGCTTCAAAATGACTGCTCCAGATTTTTTAAGATAAACCCGGATGAAACACTGGCTGTGGCGCAGGAGCTTTACGAGAAAAAACTGACTACCTACCCCAGAACTGACGCCAGAGTTATGTCCAGCGCCATCGCCAAGGTTATAGACAAGAATATTTCAGGACTTACAGCTTATGAGCCCTGCAGCATTTTTGCCAAGTCAATCCTTCAGCATAAAGCTTATGAAGGAATTGAGAAGACAAGATATGTCAACGACAAGGCAATAACTGATCACTATGCTATCATACCAACAGGACAGGGATTATCTGCACTTTCAAGTCTTAGTCCCACATCTGCTAAGGTTTATGAGATCATAGTCAGAAGATTTCTTGCTGTATTTTATCCGTCTGCTACTTACCAGAAGGTGGCACTGGAGGTTTCAGCTGTCAATATGGCAAGTGAAGAAAAAAGAGAGCACTTTTTTGCTAATTTCAAGATTCTTACAGGCAAGGGATATCTTCATGTAATGGATTATTCTTTCTTTAAAAAGAAAGAGGACAAAGCTAAAAAGACCGAGGATGAGGACGAGAATAGCGCGTCACAGGATAATGAAGAGGAAACAGTAACTGATGAAGAGTTGTTTGAATACCTTCAGAAGCTTAAAAAGAAGGATGTATTAAAGCTTTCTGAGTTTGCAATTAAGGAAGGAGAGACATCGCCTCCAAAGAGATATAATTCAGGAACTATGATCCTGACTATGGAGAATGCGGGCCAGTTTATAGAGGATGAGGAACTCAGAGCACAGATAAAGGGCTCTGGAATAGGTACAAGTGCCACTAGAGCAGGAATCCTTACTAAACTTGTAAATATCAAGTATCTGAATCTTAACAAAAAGACTCAGATCATTACTCCAACTCAGCTTGGAGAGATGGTTTATGAGACTGTTGCCTGTTCTATGAAACCTATGCTTAATCCAGCTCTTACTGCAAGTTGGGAGAAAGGTCTTACCGGGGTTGCTCAGGGAGAAATCTCTGAGGCTGAGTACATGGGTAAGCTTGATGACTTTGTTAGCAAGAGAACAAATCTAGTTAAGAGCAATGATTACAGGGGACTTTTGAGGTCAAGATTTGATTATGTGTCTGCTAATTACAAGGCTGCACCGGCTAAAAAGACTTCATCCAGAGCAAAGAGCAGCGCTACCAAGACTTCAGAAGTTGCAAAAGAATAATAAAGTAATATAATACAAAAGTCGAATTGAATGTAGATTAGATTTCTGCATTGAATATAGGCTAGAAACTTATTAAAGAGGATAGTGATTCATCTACATGAATTGTGAGGAATTGGATATGGAAGAATTTAGAATTTCAAATATGTATGACCTTAATGAGACTATTGCAGCTGACTATATGAAGACCAAGGAGTATCCGTGGGAACTTCTTGCAGGTATCAAGGACTATATCATAGAACTTGGCAATAAACTTCCTGCAGATAAATATGAGAAGAGAGGCGAAAATGTCTGGGTTGCCAAGAGCGCCAAGGTTTTTGACTCTGCTTATATCGGAGGACCTTGCATTATCGACGAGGATGCTGAAATCAGACAGTGCGCATTTATCAGAGGAAGTGCAATTGTTGGTAAAGGGGCAGTAGTTGGTAATTCAACTGAGCTTAAGAATGTTATTCTCTTTAACAAGGTTCAGGTGCCACACTACAATTATGTTGGCGATTCTATCCTGGGATTTAAGGCCCATATGGGAGCTGGCTCAATTACATCAAATGTTAAGAGTGATAAAAAGCTTATCGTAGTTAAAAATGGAGCTGATGACCAGGTCGAGACGGGCCTTAAGAAGATGGGAGCTATGCTGGGGGACAACGTAGAAGTTGGCTGCAACAGCGTATTGAATCCTGGAACTGTTATAGGAAGATGGTGCAATATCTATCCTCTTTCTTCAGTTCGCGGATGCATTCCGGAATACCATATCTTCAAGGACAAGGATCATATAGTCAAGAAGACTGAAGATTAACTTAATATTTCAGCTGATTTGGTGATATCAATAAAAATATAGAGGACAGGTGAGATTGTGATTTCTTACCTGTCTTTTTTGTTGCACAAGACTGGCAAGCGAATGGATGCTTGCATACAAATTCATTTGCCGGTCGTAAGAACATTTCAAGATGTAAAAACGGTCCACTTTAACACTGTAAATAATTGCGAGTTTAAAGTCAAAAAGAAAAATTGTTGACATGCGAGTTTCTGGTGGTATAATTTGATTTAAATTAGTTTAAATTCAGCAACTAATATTCAAAATAATAGTTTAAAACCCGATAATATCTCGACACATAATGCAGCACTTTAAAGCACAAAAGCCAGCAGATAAATAAAGGGTTTGAAACTGCTCAGAGGAGAGCAAAATGCAGAAAAAAGTCTTTCAATTGTTGGTTGATAATACCTCTGGTGCATTATCTAGAATTTCTGGTCTTTTCTCCAGAAGAGGATATAACATCGAGAGTATTACAGCGGGAGTAACGGCGGATCCCAGGTTTACGAGAATTACTATTGTGGCTTCCGGAGATGATGTGATCCTGGATCAGATTGAGAAACAGGTGGCCAAGCTTGTAGATGTCAGAGATATTCATGAGCTTGAGCCTGATGAGTCTGTATACAGGGAACTTGCCCTTGTTAAGGTAAGAGCTGAAGCTGACGACAGGCAGAGCATACTGGCAACAGCTAATATCTTTAGAGGTAATATTGTAGATGTCAGCCCGGATTCACTTATCATCGAGATTACAGGTAGCCAGTCCAAGGTAGACGCATTTTTAAGACTGCTTGAGGGCAGAGAAATCCTAGAACTTGCAAGAACCGGTATTGCTGGTCTTGGAAGAGGTACAGATCATATTATTTATCTTGATGAATGATATGACTGATAGCTATTTATATGGAGATGTAAGAGCTTATACAGCTCTTTTACATTAATGAGGAGAAAACTTAGATTAGAATTAATGGAGGGAAATCAAATGTCACAGGATGCACGTATTTTTTATCAGGAAGATTGTAACTTATCTCTTTTAGAGGGCAAGACTATTGCCATTATCGGTTATGGTTCACAGGGCCATGCACATGCTCTTAACCTCAAGGATTCAGGATGCAATGTTATCATTGGACTTTACGAAGGATCAAAGAGCAAGGCCAAGGCTGAAGCTCAGGGACTTAAGGTCTACAACACAGCTGAGGCTGCCAAGATGGCAGATATCATCATGATCCTTATTAACGATGAGAAACAGGCCAAGATGTACAAAGAGGACATCGAGCCTAACCTTCAGCCAGGCAACATGCTTATGTTTGCACATGGCTTTAATGTACACTTTGGACTTATCAAGGCTCCTAAGGATGTAGACGTTGCAATGATCGCTCCTAAGGCACCTGGACATACAGTTCGTTCTGAGTATCAGGCAGGTAAGGGAACACCTTGTCTTGTAGCTGTAGAGCAGGATGCTACAGGTAAGGCTCTTGATCTTGCCCTCGCTTATGGCGCAGGTATTGGCGGAGCAAGAGCAGGTATCCTTGAGACAACCTTCAGAACAGAGACAGAGACTGACCTCTTTGGTGAGCAGGCAGTTCTTTGCGGTGGTGTTTGCGCACTTATGCAGGCTGGTTTCGAGACTCTTGTTGAGGCAGGCTATGATCCAAGAAACGCATACTTCGAGTGCGTACACGAGATGAAGCTCATCGTAGACCTTATCTATCAGTCAGGTTTTGCAGGAATGAGATATTCAATCTCCAACACAGCTGAGTACGGTGATTACATCACAGGACCTAAGCTTGTTACAGAAGAGACCAAGAAGACCATGAAGAAGATTCTTTCCGATATCCAGGACGGAACCTTTGCTAAGGAATTCCTTCTTGATATGTCAGAGGCAGGCGGACAGGTTCACTTCCAGGCTATGAGAAAGCTTGCAGCTGAGCATCCCGCTGAGCAGGTTGGTGCTGAGATCCGTAAGCTCTACAGCTGGAACAACGAGTCTGATAAGCTCATCAACAACTAATTAGATTTGAAAATGTCCTAAAAGTAGAATAGAATTAATGAGAGTGTCATTGTATTTAGATAATATAATGACACTCTTTTATCGTGTTATTTGAGGAGATTATGAAATGTCAGGATTTGGTTTTAAGGACTACAAGGTGAGCAGCGATAACGTGGAGAAGAAGTGGTACGTTCCTGTGATCATGTTTACCAGTTCTTTTGTGATGTATATTCTTGCTGTACTTCCTATCTTTATTTCCAGAGGATTACCCTTTTTCTATTATGGCGACTATAATATTCAGCAGGTTCCCTTCTACATTCTTGCCCACAGAGCAGTGGAGAATGGAGAGCTTTTCTGGAACTGGAATGTGGACCTTGGGGGAACCATGTTCGGGGACTTTGCCTTTTATCTCTGGGGCAGCCCATTCTTCTGGATTACAATGCTTTTTCCTGAGAGTGCAATTCCATATCTTATGCCTTTCCTCATGGCTCTTAAGTACGCGTCAGCAGCAACCTGCGCTTATATCTACATCAGACGCTATGTGAGAAAATATACCAACGCCATGATCGGTGGCTATCTCTTTGCTTTTTCCGGCTTCAATGCCTGCAATATAGTATTTAATCATTTCACTGATTCTGTAGCCTTTTTCCCATTGTTCCTTATGGCTTTTGAGGAGCTTATGGCGGTGGATGACAAGGTTGGACACAGAAGGTTCAGAATCTCAGGCAAGAGATTTGTTTTCTTTGTCATCATGACCATGTACATGTCCGTGGTTAACTATTATTTCTTCTTCGGACAGGTGCTGTTTCTTGTGAT
>JAEEGL015213009.1_pt1 | contig 10048 bp, 5 predicted proteins | sample 9134231 | NCBI WGS metagenome assembly JAEEGL01 (sample SAMN16246548, study PRJNA631951) | gut metagenome | biome: gut microbiome; feature: rumen; material: fiber-attached | host: Bos | place: Iran: Karaj | collected 2018-10 | reverse complement strand
CCATTACCTTCCATTTTATTATCAACCCAATCACCATCATATTTCCTTTTATCTTTCCAAATATAAACTCCTTTCCCATTAATATTATTTCTTTCAAACTTTCCAATATAAACACTTCCATCACCCCATTCAAATCTTCCATTACCATTTTTAAATCCATTATCATAATAACCTTCATATTTACTTCCTCCAGGCCAACTTTCAACACCATAACCACATTGTTTATCATCTTTCCACATTCCTTCATATTTCCCTCCATCAATATGACAATAAACACCATATCCTTCTGCTTTATCATCTTTCCATTCACCTTCATAATAATCACCATCATTATGTTCTAATTTACCTTTAATGTTTGCTTTGTCATTTTGCCAAAGACCTTCATAACGACTTCCTTCAGGCCAAATTTGAATACCACGTCCATGTCTTTTGTTTGTTATTGGATCCCATTCACCATAATAAATTATGTGAGAATCATTCTCATATGGTGGACGAAGAGTTACTTGTTTTCCATCGTTTAATGGGGGATATTTTTTAAGTATTAGTTCTAATGATGATTTTGGGATTTTTTCATATAAAAATGAAAGTTTTGAATTTTGAAGTTCTGGTTTTTTTATTTCATTTTTTGAGGATTTTAAATTTTTTGATCTTGATGTTTGAGTTTTGGTCATTGATTGAATTAAAGTGTCGTCTATTATATCGATGTTATATTTTGGGATAACGGAATTTTCAATATTTTGATTTTTGGAATTATAGGAATTATTATTATTGTTTATTTGATTTTTTTTTTTTGAAAAGAGTTTTATTTTGTCACGCATTCTTTTTCCACGGAAACGAGATTGAATTCTAATTATTGTGTTTAATAATTTTGGACTTTGACGAAATATTTGAACTATTTTTTTATTTTGTTATTTATTATATTTTTTACTAGTGTCTTTATTTATTTTTGGAGCTGCATGTATATCATTTTCTATATTTGTTTGACGAAAACAACATACTCCCATTTTATTGAATATTATTTAATATTTTTTATTTTTTATTTTTATTTTTTTGTTAATATTATAGTTTAATTTAAATTCTTTTTATAATAATTAAAAGTTTTTTTTTTATTTTTGATATAAATTTAATATCAAATGTTCATTTGTTATATTTTCATATTGATTTGTTTAAAAGATTTTAAAAAATTATACTTTAAATTATAAAAACTAAATTATTAATAAAAAAAATTACAACATTAAATTAAAAATTAATTGATAATGAGTACGAACAACATTTTATGGATGGGGGATATTTTCCCATATATGACAGAATCATTTATATTAAATTCTTTTAACCAATATGAAATAAAACCAACACGTGTAAAATTAATAAAAGATAAAAAAACTAATCAAATAAAGAATTATTGTTTTATTAGTTTTCCAAACATGCAAACTGCAAATGATGCTTTAATGAAATTAAAAGGAAAACCAATTTTAGGAACAAATAATCAATTTAATTTAAATTGGGCAAATCATAATAAAAATACAAATAAAACTATTTATGTAGGAAATTTAAATCCAGATATTAAAGAAATTGAATTATATAATTTTTTCAAACAAAAATATGAAAGTGTGCATCATGCAAATATAATTTGTGACAACGGAATTTCAAAAGGATACGGATTTGTACTTTTTACAAATGAAAATGAATATAATAGATGTTTAAATGAAATGAACGGAACAATTTTTCATGGATATCCGATTAAAGTTAAAGAACAAAGAAAAAAAGAGGAAAGTGAAATTAATAGTAATAATAATTCTTTTAGTACTGTTGCACAAAGTTTAAGTGGTTCAAATTCAAGTTTAAGTTTATTAGAAAATATTAATTGTGTCAATTTTTATCCTAAAAATAAAAATTATGAAATTAATAATTCTAATAAGAATATAAATTCAAATATTAATAATTTTAATTATAATAAAAATCATACTTTTTCAATGAATGATAATAATTTAGAAATTTTGGATAAATTAGATGAGGAAACTTTATATCAAAAAATAGGATATGCAATTAAAAAAATGAAAGAACATTATGATTATTATTATATTGGTGATAGATCAAAATTAAAATGTAAATAATATATTAATTTTAATTTTTAGTGTCAAATATGTATATGTATTATAGCAGTGACTATGATGATAATTATGATAATTTTTATAATTAAAGAAAATATTACAACAACTTATTTTTTGTATTTTGATTAAGACTATAAATTAGTTTTCACTTTAAAGTTTTATTAAAGTGAGAGTATAAATATATATATATATATATCACATAAATTTTAATATAAAAAACATGAATCATGATGTTATAAAGATATAAATATTAAAGAGAGAGGTAACTGTTAATGATTAGAATAAAAAAATGAGAATAATTTCGGAAACATATATTAAAAATAAAATATATTCTTTTTATAAATATATTTATATATATATAAACACTTGATAATCATATTAGTTATTAATATTTAAATATAAAGAGATATAATTTAGTATATATAATATAATTTATTATATTTATTAAAAAAGTTTTGTTAATTTCAAAAAAAAAATAAAATAAAAAACCTATGAAATTCCCATGAATATTAAAAAAAATTATAAAAATAAAATTTTCATACTCTTTCTCCAAAAAAAGAAAAAATAAATAAACCTAAAAAAAAATAATAATATATTAAAAGAATTAAACCATAAAAAAAAAGTAAAAAAAATGAAAAAAGAAAAAGAAAAAGAAAAAAAAGAAGTTTTTTCCTCAACAGAATCACCTCAAGACCCGAATACAGAAAATGAAGAATCAAAATCTCAAAAATTAAAATCTCCAGATACAGAAATTCAAAAAGTAATAGATTTAATAAATGAAATAAAAAACGATAATACACGTGAACATGCCTTAAGTGAACTAAGTAAAAAAAGAGAATCATTCAAAGACTTAGCATTATACATTTGGTACTCAACAGGAACAGTATCATCATTACTTCAAGAAATAATATCAACATATGAATTATTAGAACCTCAAAAATTAACAATTCAAATATCAAATCGTGTTTGTAATGTTTTAGCATTATTTCAATGCGTTGCTGCAAATCATCAAACAAGACCTTATTTTTTATCTGCACAAATTCCTATTTTTTTATATCCTTTTTTAAATATTACACATAAAACAAGACCTTTTGAATATTTGAGATTAACTGCTCTTGGTGTTATTGGTGCTCTTGTTAAATTTGATAATCCTGAAGTTATTTCATTTTTGTTAAATACTGAAATTATTCCTTGGTGTCTTAAAATTATGGAAAGGGGGAGTGAATTATCAAAAACTATTTCTACTTTTATTGTACAAAGAATATTATTAGATGATTATGGGCTGAAATATATTTGTAGTTCTCCACAAAGATTTTTTACTATTTCTTGTGTTTTTTCTAGGATGATTATTAATAATCCTAGTCAAAGACTCTGTAGACATATTATTAGATCTTATGCTAGATTGTCTGATAATAATTTAGTTAAGGATATTTTAAAAGAAAATATTCCATCTTGTTTTAAAGATAAAAATTTTATTAATAGTTTGGATGATTCTAGTAAAAAATGGATGAATTATTTAAATAAGTCTTTAAATGAAAAAATTCCTATTACACATAATGGAAATAATATTACTATGAATAGTAGTAATATTAATAATAATATTAATAATAGTATTAATAATAATATGAATATGATGATTATGAATCAACAGAATTTTATGTTAAATCAAAGAAATGATTTTGGTGTTTATGGAATGTATAATAATAATAATAATAATAATGCGAATTTGTATATATAAATTTTGAAAAAAAAAGTTTTATTTTTATCTATATTAATTATTATTATGAATATTGAGTGTTTTTGGTTTTAATTTAAATATAAATTATTTTTTTCAATTAGAAAAAAATTTGATAATTAAATATTATATTACTTTTTATTTATAATATATTATCATCATTATTTGCAAAAGAATCATCCTCATCATTTCCTTTATATTGATCATTATTGTAATAAAAATTATTTTCATTTAAATAATTTTGAGTATTTTTTGTTTCATTTTTTGATAAATTATCATCATTTTTATTTATCCTAAAAGGAAATGAATATTTCTTTTTATTATTATTTATATATTTTTCATCATCATTTTCACTTTGTAATAATTTATTGAAATTTTGATTTAGAATATTGTCATTCTCATTTTTTATCTTATTTATATTATTAAAATTGTTTTGAAAATTTTTTAAAAATTCATCTTTTTCATTTTCTTCTTCTTCATTATTTTCAAGATCAATTTTACACAAATTTTTTTTATTATCATTTTCATTAATACTATTGTTATTATCTTCATTTATAAATTCATTATCATCTAAATATTTTGTATTATTATCTTTATTTATTAATTCTTTTAATACATTATTTTTCTTTTCTTCTTCATTATTATTATTATTATTATTTGATATTGTTATACTTTCAATATCATCATTTAATGAACTCTTTTTTCTATAAAAATTTTTATTTCTAGTTTCTGGTTTTTTTCTATCTGTTTCATTTTCAAAAATATTTTCTTCATCTAAATTTTCATATTCAGATTTTTCTTTTTTAATTTCACTTATTTCTTCATTATTTTTAAATTCATATTTATCTTCTTCATTATCTTCTTCTTCATTTTCTTCATCTTCATTTTCTTCATCTTCCATTTCTTCATTATTATTATTTTCTGTTGTTGATTTATTTTCTTCATTATTTAATTTATCATTTTTTTCATTTTTGTTTACATTATCTTCTTCTTCCTCCAAAGTTAATTTTTCAAATTTAGTTTTCTGATTATTATTATTATTTTCTTCTCCTTCATCCCATTCTAATTTATCTTCTTTTTTTTTATCATTTATATTATTTTTATTTTCCTCTATTATGTTTTCTTTTATTTCTTCTATTTGTTTTGGTAAAGGTTTTAAATTATCTGATAAAATTTTGAAATCATTATCATTCTTTATTTCATTTTTATTATCTTCTTTTTCTTGTAAAATATTTAATTCTCTTTCATTATCTGATTTATCTGAATTATCTAATTCTTTTTCAATTCTATTTATTAAAATATTTTCTTTAATTTTTTCATCTTTTATTTCTTTATTATTATCTTGTTTTTTTTCATCAATTTTATTTTTTTCATTATCTAAACAATTTATGATATTATTAGATTCATTATTTATTATTTCTAAATTTAAATTTTTATCATTATTTTCATTATTATTTCCATTTTCAGATAGTTCCTTATTTTCATATTCATCATTTTCTTTAATGCTTTCGTTATTTTGTAATTGCTCCTCTATTTTATTTTGTATATCATTTTGTATCTCATTATTATTTATTGAATCATCTATTTCATATTTAATATTATCATTTTCATCTTCATCTATTTTTTCTAAGTTTTCATTTTTCTTTTTTTTATTTTTTTTCTTTCTTTTTTTTAATTTATTAATTTCTTTTAATAAATTTTTATTTTCTTCTTTTAATTTATCATTTAAATACTTTGAATCAATATATAATTCCCTTAAAGCCTCAATTTTATTTTGATTTTCGTCAGTTTTAGAATCAAAATCATTAAATTTATTTTTTATATTTTTATTTTCAAGAGTTAATTTTTTTATTTGTTCTTCAGATTTAATTAATTTATTTTTTATTTCATTTAATTCGTTTTTTAAATTATTATTTTCTTTATTTAAATTCTCTATTTTACTTTTTAATTCATTATTTTCTTCTTCTTTAGAATATTTTTCTTCTCTTAAATTTCCTATCAATTTATTCATTGAATCAATTTCATTTTTTGTAATTATACCTTCATTTTCATTCTCTTTTTTCTTCTTTTTAACACTTAATTTCTTATTTTTATTTAATTTATGAAATAATTTACAAGTCTTTTGTTCATTTTGTGCTTGAAGTATTTTTTCTTCTAATTCATGAGCTTTTTTATTTTGATTATTTTTAAATTCTTTAAATTTTTCCTGAAAGCTTTTAAAATTTTTTGATAATTGTTTATTTTTTTCATTCATTTCTTCACAAAATTTTGTCATTTCTTTATTTTCATTTATAATTAATTGATTTTCTTTTTTTATTTTTTCATATGTTTTATTAGATAAATTATTTTCATTATTCTTTGTATTATTGTTTATTGTTAAAAATTGTATTTTTTCATTTTTTTTTTCTATTTCTTGCTTAAGTGCATTAATAAATATCATTTCTTTTAATTTTTTTTTATGATTTTTTGATATTTTTATCATATTTTCTATATCTGGTAATTGATTATCCATCAAATTAAAATTAGATTTTGAACTTTTATTATCTCTATATGTTGATATATTTTCAATACTAGTTATTTCACTTTTTATTTTTTTTTTTTCAGAAAAATTTTGATCAATTATTTGCATTCCTTTAATTGTTGAACTATCACTTTTATTAATTATTTCTTGAATTACTCTCATCATTCTCTGATATTCATCATCTCTTTTTGTTTTAGAAACTTTTAATAATTGAATTTCCTTATTCTTTGCCTTTATTTCTTCTTTTAATTTTTTTATTATATCATTATAATATTCATTGTCAAATGATATGTTTTCAGGTACCATAAATTGATTATCAATTTTTCTTCTTGTAGTAAAATTTTTTAATATTCTTAATAACCCATTTCTTGACTCTGACATTTAATAAAATTTATTTTTAATTATTTAAATCCATTGTTTTTAATTTATTTATATAATTTAAAAATATGGATTCTCCAATGAAAAAATTTAATGATTTAATAAATTATTCAAATAATTGTAAGGGAAATATAAAATTTTATATGTTTTTAAAGGATTGTGCATTTAGAAGTGTTTTTAATGTTTTTCAAAATGGAAATTTAAATCAACAAGATAAACAAAATATTCAAAATTTATATTCTCAATTTCAATCAGAAGTAGGTCAATTTAATTGGAATTTTAAATTAATGACTTTAAATGAATATCAAGCATTTTTAAATGATTTTTATTCAAAATTCGATTTTAATAATGTCGATTTAAATATATTATTATTAGCAAAAGAATTAACAGAAAATTTAAGTTTTTTTGGAAATTATGATGATCTAGCACAAAGAAGATTAAGTTTTTTTACTTCAAAAATAAATGAACAAATGAATAAAAATAAGAATATAAATTGTAATTTAGGTGGAGGTAATACAAATACTAATATTGGTAATTTTTATGATCCTAAAAAAAATAATAATTATATTCCAAAATTAGTTAATCCAACTTTTAATTTACCTATGAGAAGAAGTGATCCTAATTATCCAAATTTAAAATCTACAATTGAAGATTTAATAGAAAATGCTACTCAAGAATTAGATTATCATAAAGTTAATATGGCGAGAGAAAATTTAGAAGCAGTCGCTTATTATATTAGTCATATAATTGATTAAATATTTTAAAAAAAAAAATTCCTATTTTTTGATAATTTTTTTTTAAGAAGAATAATCAATTTATTTATTGAAAAACAAAAAATATATTATAATAAGAAATAATTCAAGGTTTATTATGATAATCAATTTTTTTTTTAAATTTTTTAATATAAAATAATAACCAAATTATAATTAATTAATCAGATTTAAAAAAAATTTTAAAAAAAATTTAACTTCCTCCTTTCATTCCTTCATCAACATTTTTACACAAAGGACAACATTTTCCACATTTTAAAAATGCATTTTCAAATTCTTCAACTTTAAAAAATCTAAAGCAAAATTTACACATAATAACACCAACATCTTTTCTTCTATTTTTATAAAATTTAACAGGATAAGTTTTATTAATATTTCTCAAATCAATAATATAAACTTCATTTTCATTTAAAGTTTTTAAAACACTTTCATCTAATTCAATAACTTTATATTCTTCAGTACTTTCTAAATTTTGTGTAAATTCATTTAATTTATTTTCAAATAAATTTCCAACTTTTCCTCCAGTATCAAGTTTTAAAGAATGAACTCCAGTTTCTTTATTTTTTTGAATCATATTTTTTTTTATTTTTTCCATTGAACTCATTTTAATAAAATCAATTGCTTGATCATCAGTAATTCCTTTTGCAGGTTTAAATTCAACAAGAGGTAAAATTTCAAAAGATATAGAACATCTTTTAAAGGGAGCTGCACATGAATTACATTGATCACCTGAACTAGTTAATAAAGGATTATTATGATTGCAATTATAACAAATTGGTAATTCTGTATCTTTATCTACATATGGTTTACTTCTTATATTTAATATTTCTATATCAATTTTTTCAGACCATTCGTTTGGATAAATTAAATTTGCTAATTTATCATATGCATTACATGCTGTTTTAAAATTATTAAATTGTTGAGCTAAAATACCTAATGCATAATATATGTATGATGGATTTATTGATTTATATTGAGGCATAAATGATTTGAAATTTGTTATTTTATTTACTAAAAATAAACAAGCGTTGAATAAATCAGTTTTACTTACTGATATTACATCGCTACTAAATGGTTCTTCTATGAATTTGTATATGTAATCATATGCGTTGAATATGTCACTTAAATCATTTGAATCTTTGAATTCTTTCAATTTAGAAAAATCAATTTTTGATAATTTTGACACATCTTCGCCAAAATCCTTAATAACACTTAAAGCATCTGTTGTATATGAAATAAAAAGGAAACATGCATCTTTATATCTTTTTTCATATACTGCATTATCAATTAATTTATCTAATAATTTCATAGATAAATCAACTCTATCAGCTTTTCTATAATATTCTTGAGCTTCTTTAAATTTATCTTCTAAAATTAAATTTTCAGCATATTTTAAATGAACATATTCAGATAATTGTTTATTTTCTCTTGATAAAATAAAAGCTTCATCCCATTTTTTTAATTCAACATTCATATAAACAATTGATTTAGTATCACCTAATCTTAAATAAGCTTCAGCAGCATAAGCATAATTTTTATGTTTACTAAAATATTGACCACATAAAGCAATTGATTCAGCATCTTCATCTTTAGTTAAACCTCTACAAATATCAATTAATATTTCTAATAAACCATGTTCACCATATATTTCAATTGCTTTTTTTTTCTTACCTATTGCAATATATAAATCTCCAGCTTCTTTAAACTTTTTATTTTCTTCTAACCATTCTGCTTGTTGTTGTAATATTTCATCTGTAAATGTATTATCACCTCCTTGCATATATTTTGCTCTTATTTCAAGTGCTTCTGCATACATTTTTAATGTTGCATACATTTCTTGTGCTTTATCAGGTCTTCCTCCTTTAATATATAAATCAGAAGCTTTTTTATATTTTCCAATATGAGAATATATATCTCCTCTTATTATATTATCATCTATACCTTCTTTTTTTTCTTGTTCTAAATTTGCTACTAAATTTATTAATTTTATATCTTGTATTTTTTTAAAGCAATTTGCTGCAACTGTAAAATCGAAATTTAACATTGATTCAACTCCTAAATATATCCATTCTTGATTTGTTGCTCCTAAACAAGCAATTTTGAAAGCTTCATTCATTTGTTTTTTTTCAGCATATCTCATTATACTTTGACTATTAGATATATCTAAAACAGATACATTATTATATGATTGAAGCATAAATACTTTTGTTCCTCTAAAACCAATAATTACACCAGTCATTTTTTCTTTAATAGGAGGAAAATCACTTGTTTTAATATAAACATTACCTTCATACCAATATGCAATCATATTATCAATATCACTATTAAAAGATAATGATTTTGCTTTTTCACTTTTCCAAAGAACACTCTTTGTAGGTATATCAATAACATTAACATCATAATTATCATCAATAAGTGCTAATTTCTTTCTAGTAAAATTAATATCTAAACTCCTAATAGGAATATCATGTGTATATAATAAAATAGGGAATTGATTATCTAAATACATAATATAAACTTCACCTGAACGAGT
>JAEEGL014665713.1_pt1 | contig 10048 bp, 4 predicted proteins | sample 9134231 | NCBI WGS metagenome assembly JAEEGL01 (sample SAMN16246548, study PRJNA631951) | gut metagenome | biome: gut microbiome; feature: rumen; material: fiber-attached | host: Bos | place: Iran: Karaj | collected 2018-10 | reverse complement strand
TGGAGAATACACCAAAGAAGAAAACGACGAATTTTTAAAAATGGTAAATGCAAAGAAAGCCGGTCGCATGATAGGTATAGGCGCCAAAAAATATGATTTCTCCCTAAAGAATGGTACAGGACTCAGTGCCGGTGAGCATGTGATATTCGGGGTGGCAGGTAAGCACGAGTATACCGTCAGAGACCTGGTGGAGGAAGACAGGGTCATAGACGGTAAAAAGGTAAAGCAAAAGTTTGTGGTATTGGTCAATCCCTGGAAGACCAGTATTCGAACCTATGATGAGATGGGACGACCGAAGTTTGTGCCGCAGTACGGCGAAGATGTAAAAAATGGTTATGATCACGGCGGAGTCTTTAAGATGGAGCTTCGCGACTTTATGAGCACTGCCGACAAGATTTACTATACATAAAAAATACGAGGAGGAAGGTATATGAAAGATCATGGTCAGTTATTTGAGGATAAGAAAGCATATGAGATCAAACAGGAAGAAGAGGTAAAGGAGCAGGAGCCTGTCCTTAAAAACGGAGTGATCAACCAGGAGGAACTGGCGAATCAGGCAGAGGAGAATAAAGTAGAGGAGCCGGTAGAGATCCCTGAGGAAAAACAGTATCAGTTTGAAAAGAAGTCCGCAAAAAAGGGCAAGGGGAAAAAGGTACCCAACTATGTCCTGAAAAACAAACGTAAAAAGATGCGAAAGCAGGTAGTGGCCGATATGCTTTCCGCTGTTGACATGAAGCTTAACGCCACCTTTGAAGCCTGGGATAATAAGAAGGCGGATGAGGATTTTAATTATCCCATTACGGAAGCACTCGAACTGGAGCATGAAGAGATCACGGAGACCATCGTAAAGCACCATACCTTTAAAAAGGACGAAGTGATCACCCAGACCGTGGTGGTGGATAAGGAGCAAAAGGTCACGGAGAAAAGGGCGGCAGCAAAGAAGCTGGCGCTTTGCATCGATGACCTGGACAAATCAAAGGTCATGGCGCGATCCGCTGTGGATATCAACGATAAAAAGCTTATGGATTACCGTACCTTTGAGGAGTTCTCGGAGTTTGCCCCTCTTTTGGGAAAGGACGAAAGGCTGTCAAAGCTCTGCTCTACCTATGGTAATGCTAAAAAGCACTATAAGACCAACGTGGATGGTCATAACGAGGAAAATGCGGACAAGATCTACAGACAGGAGGTATGTCCCGTCCTGGATGTGCTGACGGATACCATCATGAAGATCGATGCTACTTCCTTTAAGCTGGGATCGGATGCCGAGCTTGCAAAGAATGCAACTGAGCTGGAGTCAATGGCCCGGGCTCTCGGCGCCTACACGGAGATCCTGCAAAAGGAGCCGAAATACAGAGATTATCTGTTCAGTAAAAAATATAAGGACACAAATGAGACATGGGGAGATAAGGTTTTAAAGCAGATGGATCGGCTATCTGCCGTTTCCGAGTATTACCGTCTGAGGCGTCTGGTGATCGAGGATGAGTACTATCAGGAGCATGCCAACGAGGAGATCCCCTTAGAGGAGAAAAAGGGGGATACCATTGCCTTAAAGCGCCTGAAAAAGAATATGCGTGCTTCCGTTATGGCGGCAGGGAATCTGACCCGGGTATTTAAAACTCTTGATCTCCCGAATCCTGTCTATAAGGATTACGACATGGCAGGAATCCTCACGAAGTATCATTACCAAAACGAGGAGACGGATGAAGCCAAACGAAAGAAAGTAGCGGAGAAACATTTTCAGGCGATAGCATCAAGCAACCAGTATATCCGGAACATGGAAAACGAGCGCTATCTGCAGCCGCCTCTTTGGATGCAAAATTGCCTTACCCTTGATCCGGAGGAGATCAAAAAGAAAGGGAATAACAAGGATGCCGGATGGGCCGGAGGATCGAGTCTTACGGATATCGCCTTGGTGGATAATTATGTGAAGAAAAAGGGGAAAACCAATCTATATAACAAGATTGACGAAATGAGAAAGAAAAAGTCGAAAGGGGAATGGGGAGGTCCGCCCAATTTCATAGGTGGGGACAAATTGCTTCAGGACATCACGATCTCAGATAACTGGGATCGTATGATGAAAACTTATGCTTCCGAACAGTCCTACCGCAGAACAGATGAAGAGATCTTAGAGATGATGGACATTCTTTCCATTCAAAAGGATGAAAAGAAGTGGAAAAAGATCAAAGAAGATCCGGAGGCAGTGGCTTTTTACGAAAGTGCCTATAAAGAGATGCTGATGAAGAATATTTCCATCCTGTTGTCGTCAACTCTTCGGGTGGATCAGACCATAGGCGTAAAGTTTTTAACCCTGCATACCATCGATCTCGTTCAGCAGCTTACTCCCGAGCTTCGTTCGGCCATCATGAACACCTCCATCATTACCAATATCACCGGTGGTAACAACATGGAGCTGATTGATGAGTTATTTAAGAATAACAACAAGGATGGCAAGTATTTCTATGATCCGGAATCCTTACGGGATGTGAATGCCATGGGTACCAAGAATTTCAGACTGGGAATTATCGGCACCACCTATTCCAACATCATATTTGAGATGTCGGGGGAGGAGGAAGAGGTAGACTTCTTTAAAAAGGCAAATGAAGCTCTCTTCGGAAGTAGGGATTATTATTCCATGGTGATACTCCCGGAATATGATGCGAACCGACAGCAGGCCGAAAAGGAGGGGTTTGATAGAAGTGGCAGAAAAGTGGTCAGTTGGTATCTCATACACCATCCCGAATTCATGACGGAAGAAAAACTAAACTTAAAGGTAGACGGGAAGTATATTTTCCAAAAGGAGTCTGCTGATTCATACCGTAATTACCTGAATGCTAATGAGGGAGAGTATCGGAACATCATCCTGAAAAAGAAGGTGGATATCCCTTCGGCTGAGGAACTGGAAAAATACGAAAAGTCATTAAAAGATAGAAAGCTTTTTGCCATGCGCATAGACAGACCGGATGATCCTGAGCCTGATAAGGATGTAAAGATCTCCGGTACCAACCTGACGGTCAAGCAGCGACAGATCTCGGAGAACCGGAAGAAGGATCCCTACGGCGTCAATCTGGTGAAAAACGCCATGGATGAAATGGTGGTAAAGGATGCCGAAGGAAATGTCGTAATAAATGAAAACGGTAGTTTGAAAATGAAGGAGAGTTTTGAACATCTATGAGAACATTTATTGTACCGCCGAAGGCAAGAGAAACATACGAAAAAGCACTGCCTGAGGATCTTCGCGGGCAGGGACTGCTTTTGATCGGAAGAGGGGACAAGGATGCATCCGGTGGATTCCATCTTTACGGTATCACTGCCTTTGATATGGTGGATGAAGTAGTCTGGGAGCTATCCTATGTCTGTACACAAAAGGACTACAGAAGGACGGGCATTGCATATGCCATGATGGAGTATGCCCTGGAGGTGATCCGTGCCATGGGTGGGGAAAAGCTCTGTGTGGCCTATCTTTTGGACAATGATACCTATCCCCTGGACCGTCTGCTTAAAAAATCGGTATTTAAAACCGAATCCTCCGGAAGGGTGGAAACCACTTTTCTTTCGAACATCCGCGAAGGCCTGTCAAAATTCAAGACAGGAACTTTTCGTGGGGATATAAAGCCTCTGGGCAAGGTTAATAACGCAGAATGGGAGATTTTGTGCGATACGCTTTTAGCTGAGGATTCACAGGATACTTTTATGGACCTAAAGGACAAAGAAGCCTACAACAAAGTACTGAGTCATGTTGCCTTTGATCCGGATGGGAGCGTAAAGGGAGTTCTTTTGATCACGGATGTGGGAGATGCTTTGTATATCGACTATATATGGTCGGCATCCCGAATGGGACTTACCGCTATGGCGATGGTAAAAAAGGCTGTTGATGCAGCGGAGGCGTACTATCCCGATGAGACGGAACTGACCTATCATATCATTACAAAAGAGGCAGCGGATTTTCTTTTTGGTATCACGGGAGGCCAGGGAGACTACAAGGGCAGCGCCGTGGTCATGGTGCAGGATATATGAACGCAGTTAAGTAAAACAGGATCAAGCGAAGAGGTATCGAATAATCAGTGATCAGTCGATATTAGGATGTAAGCCTGCGGAGGGAATAATATGTCGGATCTAAAAATGACTAAAGATGAAAAGATTAAACACATAATGAACGCTCCGGATCTGTATGCTTATGACACAAAAGAGCTCTCTCCCATGGAAACCCGTGGGGCATTTTTGACAGAGACTATGTCAGTGCAAATGCTCGAGGAGCAAAATGACCTGATTGATCAGGTCTTAAAGGAGGATGCGTCCGAGTTTTTCGACAGAAATCTCACCGAGACAGGAACCTTTACCCTGACAAAAAGGCAGAATCTGACCAAGGCGCAAAAGCAGATCTTAAAGCATAAACAGACCTTAAACCGTGCTCATTTGCTGGTCAATAACCATGAATACACTGACAGTGACGCCATGATAAATGTTAAAAATGACATCAGATATTTCATGGAGACCATAGATAAGTACCGCAATACCCCGGTTACAAAGGATACCATCGAGGAGATAGAGATCGCCTATTCCACGGTGATAGCTTCCTGCAATTATTATATAGACAATAAAAATCCCCACTTTGCCAAGGGCATAGCCAGAAAGAAGCTTGTGCAGGATCTGAAAGATTCTGTGGTTTTTGAGAGGATCCTTTTATCTACCTACAAGGAAAGTATCGTAAACGATGCAGAGGCCGGGGAAAAGACCTTGGGGGATATACTTGGCATGTCAAAGGAGATGTCCCAGGGCCCCCAGCTGGTAAAAAAAAGAAATGTGTCTGTTCCCAAAAATATAAAGGATATCGCCTCTGCCCTGTCGCCGGAGGCTGATTATGATGCATTTTTTAGAAGGTATTATTTCAAGTCATCTGCACTTTCGGATTTTCATGAGATCATTTCCATAATGAAAAGCTTTACTCCCGGGGCAGTTATAGTAAAAGATGTGAAGATGATGGGCGAAAAGGTCCGTATGTGCCAGAAGAGTGATGGCAGGCTTTTTATCATTGAAAACGGCGTCCAGGTTCCAACTAACTGCAATGCCGAGCGTGTCCTGACAAATCTACAGACCTTTATGCTGCAGCATAAGGAAAAGTTCAAGAAAGCAGAGATAGATGATATTATAAACGGGTACGAGCAGGAACCTTCAGATGTTTCTGATCTTATGCAGGTACGCGGCAGGCTTATGACCATGCTTTCAGGGTTTTCAAAAAAAGGAAGACTCGAGGGGCAGGGACTGGCTGAGACTGCTTTTATGAATGTCTCCAGAGAGAAACTGGTGCAGTATCTTAAGGATTATCTGGCTGACAAAAGCTCCATGGACAGGATCATCGAGGAGGTAAAGGCTGAAAATCAAAAGGAGCGTCTTTTGCCCATACAGGAGGCAGAGGCGCAGGCTATCCGTGCAAAGCTAAAGGCCGAAGGGGAAAAGTCATTTGATGACGTGATAAAGGTGGAGGAAAACTGGACAAAAGAACAGCAGTCTGTAAAGAATATGCTCTCGGACATGATATACTCCAATGATATCTTCGCGGTTGAAATGAGCCGTAACAGTCCTGCGTCTTTCTTAAAGGATATAATCAAAAAACACAGATTTGCGGTTTACTCCATGCTAAAGGACGATAACCTGGTGGAAAATGTACTTGGTCAGATGTCCCTCGACGGTCTGAATCTAAACGCCCCCATAGCCGGCGTCTTAAAAAATATCACGGAGCTTTTGCGTCCTGTGACAAAGGACGGCCAGGATTTTGAGGCCTTTAAAAGCGGACTTTCCGAAGGACTTGATAAGCTTTCAAAGGAGAAGCTTACAGAAATAAGGGATCAGATGGAAAAGGCGGTGGATGATTCCTGTGATATCCTTCAGGAAAATGTCAATAAAATGACAGAGACCATCTTTTCACAGAAAGAGGAGAATGGTTCCGGCATCAAAAAGGGTATAAGGAGTAAGATAAGAGAGATCACAAATAATATGGATAACGGACAGGGACTTTTTATCAAGACTGTTCTGACTAATTACTTTAAGGATGTCAGCAACATGGATAAAAGGGAGATGATGTCTGCTCTGTTTCGTTATGCAAAAAAGGTACCCGAGCTTTCCATGAGTGATACAGAGGCAGCAGCTGAGATACAAAGATTAAAGATCCCCAAATATGAAGAGTTGTTTAAGAATTTTACGACAAACTATGCCTATAAGTTATCCGAGGAGCAGAAGCAGGCCATAGCGGAATATAAAGCCGAAAAGCAGAAGTTTCGGGTAAGGGCAAATCTTTTTGGCGGGCTGGTACGTGGTGCGGGTCCTCTGATGCAAAAGATGCTGCAGGGCATGCCTTTAGACGCCATGCCCATGGAGATAAAGGAAGCACTTAAGGATATGCGATCAAACCTGCCCGGTATTCCCGAGGACCAGGTAAAGGATAAGTTTGATGAACTGATAAAAAGCTCGGGAGGAAAGGTTAAAAAAATAGTAAAAGAGAAGGCTTTGGGGGCAGCCACCATAGGCCAGGCATTTTTATGCACCATCTACGGGCCTGACTTTAAGGAGGGCAGAAAGGTGGTGATAAAGGTAGTCCGTCCGGAGGCTTCCGGCCACCTGGAGCGTGAAGCAAAGGTAATGCTTAAATGTGCCGAAAAAGTGCCCGGCATGAAGGAAACCTATGAAAGCCAGCTTAATACATACCGGGATGAACTCAATCTGAGAAAAGAGGGTGAGAATATCAGGGAGAGCCATAAAGCCTACGATTACGAAAAAAAGGATAAGAGCAATAAAGTCGGTAACCAGAAAAAGGATGTAGCGACTCTTAAAGTGTACGAGGACATACCGGCGACAAATAACGCACTTGTTATAGATATAGCCGAGGGTCAGACAGTGGACAGCTATATCAGGGAGCTGAATGAGTTTAAGACAGAGGAGATCGAAAAACACAGGTATAAGGAAGAGTGGACAGATATTAAGGGAGAAAAACATATCAGAAAACGTGATTTTTTGCGTCTGGATAAGGATAATGCCGATGAGCTGGCTAAGATGAGAGAGCAGCTGGTAGATAAGCTTAAGGAGGCCGAAAAGCGTCGTGATCATCTGTGTAATCTTTCGAGTGTCTGGCTGAATCAGGCTCTTTTGGATACAGGTTTTTTGCATGGTGATCTGCATTCCGGCAATATAATGATAAATGACGAAAAAGCCACCTTCATTGATTTTGGTAATGTGACAAGACTCAAGGATAAAAAGGACAGCTCAGACAAAAGGCAGATAGCTATACTAAAGCTTTTGGCCATAGCCGGCGGATCTGTATTGGATGGGATGATAGATGATGCCACAAATCTTTTCACCGATGTATTTGTTGACTATTTAAAGAATGATGAAATCGAGTTAGGGGAGGAAACCAAGACAAAGCTGAAGGAAGAGTTTAAGAAAATACTTGCCATCGGAGAGCTTATGGAGCCGGGGCTTCGATTTTCTGCCTGTGTACTAAAGGCTCAGGAGATGGGGATAAAGCTGCCTCCTTCCCTTTCACTTTTCTCACAGGGGCAGATGCGTCTGCAGAATTCCATCAATGATTTTAATGATGCTATTGACAGTTTAAAGACTAAGATAGAGCTTTTGGACGGAGCAGGAGGTGATGATGAAAGTACCACGGTAAATCCCTTGCTTAATGTAAAGCGGCTGGCAACTACAGAAGTTGATATTAATGATGAACACACTGTTAAGCAGCGCATGGAACTGATGGAAGGCGATCTTACTGAGCTGGACAAGGATAAGTTTAAGGAAAAACTTAAATCAGGCAAGAAAGAAGCGGATGGTTATTTTGTGAAATACAGTTTCGTGTCGAGTATGAGTCCCCTTGCCCTGGTAAATTTAGGTTATATTAAGGCGCCTAAAACAGAAGAGGAAGCCAAAAAGCTTCTGAGTAAAGGTGCCTCGGAAAGAAAAGTAAAAGAGCTCATGAGTCAGAGACGCTTCGAGGATGTTGTCAATGAGCATTTTGAAAAATACAAGGATTATATCGGCAGAGTAGATGAAATGCCACAGGATTTGAAAAAGACCTTCGAGAAAGATTGCAGAGATGTATTTGACAGCGATAATATTTACCTTAGTGATTCCAAGTACGCATCATTTGGCATACCTGCAAAGATAAAAAAAGCAACTATGGATGTTGTATATAATCTTGATATGGGGCGCAAGGAGGAATTCTTTGATTATTTAAATAACAAACTGTTAAAGGCAGTTAAGGTTACGAAAGCCTATATGGATCTAAGACAAGGGAAGATCGAGGAAGGTAAGGTCGAAGAAAAGAAGGAAGAGATAGCACAGGGCTTTAAGGAGCTTTCTGACGCAAATGAGGGAAAAGTATTTGAAACAGTAGATCGCTTTATTTACAGCCCCGAGCCTGTGGAGGAGCACTTCCTTAAATTTGAGCAGGAGATGAAGGAGGCCTTTGAGGAAAAGGAGGGCGGCCTGGGGGAGATCCTTAAAAAGTCATATGACACCATAAAAAGGATCAAGCAAAACAGATTTAAGGATTACGAAGACGACTATAAGAAACTGAATGAAGAAGCTAAAAAATATCCCGAAAACAGCGCGGAGTATCACAAATGTATGTCAGATATTGCTCATAAGTATAATATTGGGCTTAATAATTTCATGCCAAAACTTAAGGATCGGGAAGAATTCAAAGAGGCCGTCAGTACTTTTTTGGAGGCTTATAGAAATATCACACTGCTTACCATAAAGCGGTTTAAAGAGAATCATTTCAAATCGGAAGCCAAGGTTTCTTATATGGATTTTGACAAGGTAGCGTATAATACCGGACTGGAGTTTTATAATAATAATCTTAAGGATATGAATAAATTTATGTTGATGGCTAAATACGGTTTTAAGTTTGGTACCGGTATGATATCATATCTGATGAAGGCTGGTGCGAAGGGGAAGGCGCTGTTTTCCGGAACATAGAAAGCCGTCCTCGAAAGTATAAAAAAGAACAAGTATAAAAATGAGATTGGAATTATTAAATCCGGATAGTGCAGGGAGGTTTTCCTTCATGGATCCCATGGATAAGCTGTGGATGATACGGCTTTACGGGTATGACTGTATCGGAGCATATGAATTGACAGATGAGGAGGTTTTAGAACCGGCAGGCGTGATCCTGTTTGGGAGGCAGGAAAAGTCTGTTTCCATAGAATGGCTCTATGTCAGTGAGGATCACAGAGGCCATGGATTGGGAGAGGCGCTTATAGAAGCTTTGCTTGGTGTTGCTCAAAAGGAGGGGCGGGATTATGTAATCGTTCCCGTGTCTGATTCAATAAAGAGTAAGCGGCTATGCCCATTTAAGACAGGCTACCTGAAGGATCTGCTGTTGCCTGATGAAGCAGGAGCTTTCGCAGAGTGGCATACCACCATAGCCAGCCTAAATAAAGCATTATCCAAAAAAAGTCCTGTATCAGAAAGCAGCTCGAAGGTGTTTTTATTGGATAAATTGGACAGTAAAAAGATATCCGGTGTAATAAAGTTTTTTTTGACAAAGAAGGACTCATGCAGTCTTATTATGGCAGATGGGTTTATGGAGGGCACGAACTTTAAGGTGAGCACCGTCTGCACGGATGGGGAAACCCTGACGGGAGTTGCCTTTTTTTCTAATGTAGAGCGGGGGCTTTGTCTTACGGGGGTTTATGCCAAAGATCCGGATATCTTCGTCAAACTCATCCATTCATTTTGTGTGGCGGCCGGTGATCTATATCCAAAGGATACAGTGGTTCATTTGATCGTAAGAGATAAAAAATATACATCCATGTTAAAAGGACTGGAAGAAAAAAAGACAGAGGAAGGCGGGCTTTTGCTTTCCGAAACCGATTTTATTACCGGCACCTATAAGATGGATGTTAATCTGGATTATGACTTTTTGGATGCGATGATTACAGGTGAAATATGATGGATACATTTTGATGAGGTATAAAGGACATTGAGTACTTAAAAGTCAGGGGTATACCATGAAAGAATCCATTCAGAAAAGACAAAAGAGAGTAGTTTTTCT
>JAEEGL013680691.1_pt1 | contig 10048 bp, 8 predicted proteins | sample 9134231 | NCBI WGS metagenome assembly JAEEGL01 (sample SAMN16246548, study PRJNA631951) | gut metagenome | biome: gut microbiome; feature: rumen; material: fiber-attached | host: Bos | place: Iran: Karaj | collected 2018-10 | reverse complement strand
TATTTGCCTGGTTCGACACCAAGACGGTTACAGACGTCGCAAGCATCAATCTTTGGTTTGAATTTATTTAGTACTTCGGTCATTGGTGAACCGGTGACATAAACACTGTCGTCACGTTTGCCTTCGGCAATCAAATAACGACGGGCGTTTTCGGAGTAGGATAGATTGATATCGCTAACGTGGTCGACAACACGACGATTGATTTCTTCTGGAACATTAAAATCAAAACAGCGGTTACCTGCTTCCATATGAAAAATTGGTACTTTAAGTCTTTTGGCAGAGTATGCTGCAAGACATGAATTAGTATCACCTAATACTAATAATGCATCTGGCTTTTCCTTATCAATTACTTCATAGCTTTTTGCAATAATATTACCAACGGTTTCACCTAAATGAGCCCCTGGTGCATCCAAATAGTAATCAGGTTCTTTTAATTTAAATTCTTCAAAGAACACTTGATTTAACGTATAATCGTAATTCTGACCAGTATGTACTAATACTAAATCAAAATACTTATCTATTGCCTTTATTACTTCTGATAATCTTATTATTTCAGGTCGTGTTCCTACAACAACCATAACTTTTAGTTTTTTCATTTTTACTCCCTCACACACATCTATTAATATAATATCATATTTTATGGCCAAAAACAAACATTGTTATATACTTAACAAAAAAAGACAGTTAATGTCTTTATTCAACGACTTTACGATAATATGTATCGGGATGATTTGGATCAAACAATTCATTACACCAAATAGCTAAAATCATTTCACTATCACCGATATTCTCAATATTATGCGTATAACCAACAGGAATTGTTACTATTTTGATATCACTATCATCAACAATAAATGAGTACTTATCATCATTTATAACACTACTAAAACTAATTTTGGCTTTTCCCTTTATGACAATAAATCTTTCTAATTTAGTGTGATGATAATGGTTTCCTCGTACTATTCCTGGCTTTGAAAATGAAACTGAAAACTGTCCTGAATCTTTAGTTCTAACAAGTTCAGTAAATGATCCCCTTTCATCAATATTCTTTTTAGCACTAACATACGTTTTTTCAAGTGGCAAATAACTAATAAATGTCGAATATAATTTCTTGGTAAAATCATCACCTGTTCTTGGAACATAAATAGATGACATGCTTTCTTTAAATTCATATATTTTCTTTGCAAGATAAGCAAGTGATACCTTATACTTTGGATTTATGTAACAGTAGCCATCTTCTATTTCATCAGGTTTACTTCCATTCATAATCCTTATAAATTCTTCAATTATATCATCAATATAAATTAATTCTATTTTTTTACTCTTATCATTAATAGTTATTTCTAAATCATTAGCTATATTATAACAAAATGTGGCAACAACTGAATTATAATTAGGTCGACACCATTTACCAAAAACATTATGAAGTCTAAAAATATAATATTTTTTTAAATTTGCTTTAATATATTCTTCAGCAATTTTTTTACTTTTTCCATAATCATTATCAAGTGCTGCCTGAATACTTGATGTAATAAGTAGTGGAATATTTTTATTTTTTATTAAATCCACTATTTTTTTTGTCAAATCACTATTTCCCTGATAAAACTCTTCTATTGTTTGTGGTCGATTAACACCTGCCAAATGAAAAATAAAATCAATGCTATCTATGTTTTTTTCTATTTTTTCAAATGTATCATCTATATCATAAGAAATAATTTCTAAATTGTCTATTTCCTGCAAATGTGATATTAAATTCTTTCCAATAAATCCTTTACTACCAGTTACTAATACCTTCATATGTTATTCTCCTTCATATATTTTTTTAAACTTTTTATTAATTTATTATTATACTCATTCTTACCAAATGTGTTGCAATGATTAGCTGTATCATAAAAATATTTTTCTTCTTTTATTGCTTCTTTTAATGGATATAAACTTTTAATACCCAATTCTTTTTGTATAGCATCCCCTAATTCATCAACATGTTTATAATCCACTTCCTTTGTTTTCACACGCATATATGGGAAATTAAGTACAATATAAACTCCTTTTTTTTCGGCGAACTTTAATAAATCATGATAATATTCAATTATACTTTTTGGAAATTCTTTAGTATAATTTTCGAAATGATGATAGTAATCATGTTCTAGTGATTCATTTAATTCATATTTAATATCACCATATTTATTAAATGCTCTAGCTGAATATATACCATCAGCATCACTTTTTTTATAAATTAACTTATCCAACTTTGTAAATATATATGCTGGTAAATAAGCAATAAATCTTTTTTTATCATAATTCGTAAAATATTTGTAATATTCCAAATGATCATTAATTGATGTGGCAAGCAAAGCTATACCACCATATGCATTGCCATCATAATAATATGTGTCCATTTCATGTGATATTATTAGTATATCACCTTTTTTTAAACCTTCTTTACTTATCTCATTAATATAGTATTGGCCAAATCCAGCATGCAATCCCATATTAACAAATTCTAAACCTAGTTCTTCACTAATCTTCTTTGAATCAACACAAAACACTCCACTACTCCCAGAAACATAAACTATCTTTCTTCCATTAACATTATTCAATCTTTCTATTTTATTTGTTATTTCAGCCTGAAATAAATCTCCAAACTGAGGAGGAACACATTTTATTATTGCAAAAACACAAATAACTAATGACAATACCGTAAAAAAAGAAAATAACAAAACTTTTATAATAAATTTACCCATTTTTTAAAATTGAAAATATATAAACTGACCTGATTGACCATAAACGGCACTAAAAATTAACCATATAATTATTATTAACAGTGCTTGAACAATATAGATTATATATCTTCCCTTTCTTAATTTTTGATAATAACTAGAAATATTACAATTATTCTTTTTCATAATAAAATCTTCTACAAATAAATAAATGATACTAATGAAAATAACTATAATAAAAAACTTTGAAAACAAATACTTATCTAGCAAAGATGTTTGAATGAGATAATTAATTTTTTCATAAACAGAGTATATATCAAACTGACCAAATAAATTCTTAATCACATAAAAGGCATCATTAATGCTATTTGCTCTAAAAAATATCCAAGAAAAATTAACTAAAGCAAAAATAACTATTGTATTCAATACTATTACTATTTTTTTTAGCAAAAAATTATTTATAGTCAATTGTACCTTTTTACACTTATCAATTATTTCTTCCAAAATACGATATATTGCATGCAAAAATCCCCATATAACAAATGTCCAAGCAGCACCATGCCATAAACCACTAATCAGAAATATAATTGTCAAATTAATTAATTTTTTTCTAAATCCCTTCCGACTTCCTCCTAATGGAATGTAAATATAATCCTTAAACCAGGTTGATAGTGAAATATGCCACCTACTCCAAAATTCTTTTATACTAGTCGATAAATATGGTGATTTAAAATTCTCCATTAATTCAAATCCTAATAATTTTCCAGAACCTACAGCAATCATCGAATATCCAGAAAAATCACAATAAATTTGAATTGCAAATAAAAATGTAGCAATAACTAATATTAATCCATTGTATTCATGTACATTATTATAAACACTATTTACAACAACCGCACACATATCAGCTATGACAACCTTCCGAAACATCCCTGACAAAATGTATCGTAACCCCTCTACACCTTTTTGGTAATTAAAAATATGTGGTTCTTTGAACTGCTTAATTAAATTATTACTTCTCTCAATTGGACCTGCAACTAACTGTGGAAAAAAAGTGACGAAACTTGCATAAGTAATTATATTTCTCTCACACGGAGTATCTTTTCTATACACATCAATACAATAGCCTATTGACTGAAATGTATAAAAACTAATCCCCACAGGTAACATAAAATTAAAATTATTTTTCAAGTTTATTTTCAATAAATTATTAATATTTACAATAAAAAAATTATAGTATTTGAAGACAAACAAAACAAATATATTTATTACAATTCCAATAATCAAAAAAATTTTTTTCTTAGAATTATATTTATCTATTAAGATGGAAGTAATGTATGTTATTAGAATTGTCCCTAATATTAATATTAAATATTTTGGCATCCAACATCCATAAAAGAATAAACTAGCAATTAAAATGAACAAATTACTAAAATTAAAAATCTTCTTTTTTTTAGAAAAAATCCTATATAAATAGGATAATAAATAATAAATTATAAATACAACTGGGAGAAATATTAAATATTGTATAGAATTAAAAATCATATAGCTACCTACTTAAATAAATCTAATTTTTTTAATAATTCTTCCATCTCTTTAACATTTAATCTTACTGTATTATGTGAATTATATTCTTCAATATTATCTAAATCTGCATTACCTTCATTTGTATATTTTTGATAATTCAAATTACGATTATCAGCTGGAATACGATAATAATTTCCCATATCAACAGCATTAACCATTTCTTCTTTAGTGACTAATACTTCATATAGTTTCTCACCATGTCTTGTACCAATGCAATTAATTGGCAAATCACTTTTTTTAAGTTTTTTTACAGCTTCAGCTAATGTTTCAATAGTAGCTGCTGGGGCTTTTTGAACAAATAAGTCACCTTGTTCTCCGTGTTCAAATGCATATAATACCAAATCAACAGCATCCTCTAAAGTCATCATAAACCTTGTCATTTTAGGATTAGTAATGGTAAGTGGTAGCCCTTTTTCTATTTGCTCACAAAAAAGTGGAATAACGGATCCACGAGAAGCCATGACATTGCCATATCTCGTACGACAAATAATTGTTTTATCATCACCCAAATCGCGGCCTTTGGCAACAGCAACTTTTTCCATCATTGCTTTACTCATACCCATTGCATTAATTGGATAAGCTGCCTTATCAGTTGACAAAACAATTACCTTCTTAACATTGTGATTTATTGCTGCCTCTAGAACATTATCCGTACCTAATACATTTGTACGAACTGCTTGAACAGGAAAAAATTCACATGATGGAACTTGCTTTAAAGCAGCTGCATGGAAAATATAATCAACACCATCCATTGCATCATCAACACTACGATAATCTCTGACATCCCCAATATAGAATTTAATTTTATCGTTTTTATATTTAATACGCATATCTTCCTGTTTCTTTTCATCTCTTGAAAAAATTCTAATTTCTCTAATATCAGTATTTAAAAATCTTTTTAAAACAGCATTTCCAAATGAACCAGTTCCTCCAGTTATTAATAATACTTTATCTTTAAATATACTCATGTTATTTCTCCTTCACAAAATTTTCTAATATCTTAACAGACTTTTCTACATTACAATTCAATTCATAATATTTTCGCCCATTATTACCCATCTGATTTCTTAATTTCTTATCTCCAATTAATTTATCAAATTTACTTTTAAATGATTTCATATCACCATTTTCTACCCAAAAACCACTATTTGATTCTTCTAACATTTTACCATAATCTGTATTCTTATCTATAGCAGCCATAATTGGTAAAGAACATTCAAAGTATGATAATGTTTTAGAAGGATAATTTGGAATAGTAAATCTTCGATCTAAAAAGATTAAACCAATATCACAAACCTTTGTTAAAACTTCATAATCTTTTCTAGGAATAAAATCATAAGTAAAAGCATTTTTATAGCCTCTTTCATTAATGGTACTAAATATTCGATTCTTTTCTGTACCACGACCAATTAATAAAAACTTAACATGATTATTATTTCTATATTCATGAATAACATCAATTAAAAAATCTAGTCCCTGTGGCCTGCCAAAATTACCACCAAATATTGCCACAACATCATTTTTTTCAATACCATATTTTTCTCTAATATGATTATATTGTCCAAATGAAATTTGCTCTGTATGCCCTATCTTAACAGTATTTGGAAACAATTCAAATTTGTTTTTATCTAAATATTTATTGTGTTCTGAAATATACTTGATATTACCATCAGACATGCATCCAATTTTGGTACTAATAGTATATAACTCTTTTTCTTGATGTCGAAAATACATATAAATCGGACTTACTTTTCCATATAACCCAATATCTAAACCATTTTGTGGAAAAATATCTTTCATCATTAGATATGACGGTGCTTTAAACTTCTTCATAGCCCACTTAACTGCTTTATACATCGTTAAAGGAGGTGATTGAAATAATATTAAATCAAATTGTTCATTACCAAAAAACTCATTTATTCCTCTTTTTAAATCATGACTTATTGTCAAAAAAGTCATTGTTTTTTCAACAAAAGAAACTTCATACAAATTACCTGTACGAACTCTTAAAACTGGTATTCCATTTTCCTCATTTAATGTTGTATGATCTATCTTTTTCTTTTCTTCAGCTACAACAACTTTAACAATATGATTATGATTATTTAAAGCTTCAGCTAAGTCAGTATAAATATTACTTCCCTTTTCTGGTTTCAAATAATCGGATGAAATAAACAATATACGCATAAAACCACCTTACTATCTATGATTAATAATGATTTTTACTCTTCTACTTTTTCATTATTACTTATAAATTTCTTTATTTTTTCTTTTGCTTTATCAACTGATTTAGCATCTTGCTTCATAATATACAAATTCATATTGGGAATAGAATAGCATTTAGTTGACATTGAACTATAACCAACTAGATTTTGACTTTCACTAGTCCATCCTCGCATATCAGAAAGCTGCATTTTAACTAGTCTTGATATACTTTTACGATCTAAACTCGTTGCAAAGTTAGCACTTACAACATCTAAAATATCTGTATATTTTCCCATTAATGTTGTTGATGAAGTCATCTTTGCAATAATAGCATCAATTACTTTCTGTTGATTTTTAACTCTTTGTACATCACCATCATTAAAAGCATGTCTTTCTCTTACAAAAGCTAATGCTCTTTTTCCATTAAGATGATTATTACCTTTTCTAAAGCAAATTGATGTATCACCATCTTTACAGAAATTAAAATCACTTTTTACATCAACACCACCAATGGCATCTACCACTTTTTCAATGGTTGTAAAATTGACTTTGGCATAATAATTAATTTCAACATCTAGTAACTTTTCAACTGCCCTAATACTTTCTTGTATTCCATAATAACCTGCATGGGTTAATTTATCATAAGCATTTTCTCCCTTACCAGGTAAATTAACATAATAGTCTCTTGGAATAGACGTTAAAAGCAATTTATGATTAACAGGATCAACTGATACAATCATATTAACATCTGTATTCATAACCTTATTAATTGAACCAGTTTTATCACCACCTGCAATATAAATATTAAATGGTGTATTAGTCACATCAACTACTTTAACTACCTCATTGATTTCCCCAGTAATTGGAATACCAATAGTATGTGCTGTAGTTAGTTCTAATTTCATGTAAGCTAAATCATCCTCTAATAATCCATATACTGTATCACTAGCAATAACTGCATCTATTGTTCCTTCAGATAAATCTTCAAAGAATTTAACTGGATCTTCATAATCTTTTAATTCAGCTTCTACATCTTTCTTTAGATATTTAACTACATCATCATATTTTTCATTTTTAAATATCCCAATCTTTTTACCTTTTAATCCATCTACTGACTTAATATTACTTTTACTTAATACTTTAACTTCATAATCTTCTTTTTGAGCTAAATCATAATTTATTTTATCTAATGCCTCAATAGTTTTATCAGAATACTTTATTCCATAACCAAAAACCAAAGCATTAATTAAAAAGAAAATACAGCAAACTAATTTAATAGCTTTTTTCATTTTCCTTGGTAATGTTAATGCAAGTAATAATAAATAAATAACCCCAATTACAACAAATGCAATCGTTAAATAATTACTTGGTATCATATCAAGTTTATATATATAAACACAAAAAACTACAGCTAATGCAGTAGATATTAAAGCTATAATATTAAAAATTAAGTTAGCAATAAATCTTTTTTTAACTTTTTTCATATGTAGTCTCTCCAACTTCAAATTTGATTATAACAAAATATTATATTTTAGTCTACATATTAAACATAATTAATCAGTTTTTATTGCAAAAATTGACATATTATTCTATAATAATACATGAAAAAAGGAGAAAAGTATTTTTTATGGCAGTAAAGAAAAAGATATTAGCAAGTGAAGATGAAATTGAAACACTTGATGATGAAAATTTAAAGAAAAGCAAAGAAAAAAGCAATATTAAATGGAATGTTTTTTTAATTATATCCATCCTATTATTGTCATTAGCTGCAGGAACTTTTGGATATATCTCTCATGAAAATCAAAAATTAAATGATGAAATTAATTCATCAAAAGATAATATTAAAAAAATTGAAGAAAACCTTATTAATGATCAAAAAGAAATTACAGAGAAAGAAAATGAATATGAAAAATTAAAAGAAAAAGCTAAAGATAATTTGGAGGAATTAAAAACATGGGAAGAACTAAAAGAAGAATTAAACAAGTCTTTATCATAATTAATCTAATTATCTTTGGAATAGCTTTATTTTTTACTTATAAAAAGTATCAAGAATATATCGATAATAAAAATGCTAAAGATAAAATAATTGTAAATTATCAAGAAATAATGAATGATAAAGAATTAGATGATGAAAAAATCAAGGACATTAATAATAAAATAGAAGAATTAAATAATATCGATGACAACATAAAAAAAACACGTGATGAAGTATACAAATTATCTAGTGAACTTGAAAAGAAAATAAAAAGTGGTGAATCAAAAAAGAAAATAGCATATCTCACTTTTGATGATGGTCCATATTACAATACTTATAAAGTACTTAAAATATTAAAGCAAAATAAAGTAAAAGCCACATTTTTTACAACTAATGTTAATGGAGAACATTGTTACGATAATTCCAAAGCTAATTGCCATGAAGTTTATGCCGCCATTGCTAAAGATAATCATACGTTAGCTAATCATACTTATACGCACGGTTGGAATCGTGGTTTATACACCAATACTAACACCTTTATGGATGCAATTAAAAAACAAGAAAAATTAATAAAAGAAAAAACCGGTGTCATTACTAATATTGCAAGATTTCCAGGTGGATCAAGTACTCCTGGAGCTACTAAAGGAAAAGCTATGAAACAAGCTTTATATAAAGCCGGTTATGGTTGGGTTGATTGGACAGCCTCTGATGGTGACGGTGGAAGTCTTCCTAACTATGCAACTGGCATGAAGAACTTTAAAGGAAGTATTGGAGATAAAATTGAAGTAGTGCTATTCCATGATTATCATCAAGTAACAACTGCTATGCTTCCTGAAGTAATTAAATATTTACGAGATAAAAATTATATTATTTTACCATTATTTTATGAAAGCGTTATGATTCATAAAAGCTAAGGTTTCAAGAATTTCTTGAAACTTTTTATTTTGTAAATTCCCTGCTTAATTATTTACAATAAAGCTAATAAAAGGTACAATAAAAGTGTATTAGGAGTGAAAAATGAAAGCATTAATTTTAAATTCAGGATTAGGTAGCCGTATGGGTGATATTACCTCTACGCATCCTAAATGTATGACCGAAATCGGTCAAAACGAAACCATTGTCAGTAGACAACTTATGTTATTAAAAGAATGTGGAATAAAAGATATTATTATGACCACCGGATACTTTGATGAAGTATTAAAGAACTACTGTGATAGTCTAGGTCTTAATCTAAATATATCTTATGTTAATAATCCCCAATATCGTGAAACTAATTATATTTATTCTATTTATAATGCTAGAAATTATTTACATGATGATATTATTATGATGCATGGGGACTTAGTATTTACTTTAAGTATTTTAAAAAGAATTATTGAAGCTAATAAAAGTGTTATGACGGTTAGTTCAACCATTCCCTTACCAGAAAAAGATTTTAAAGCCGTTATTCATGAGCATATTGTAAAAATAGGAATTGATTATTTTAATAATTCCCTATCCGCACAACCTCTTTATAAAATTAAAAAGGAAGATTGGGAAATATGGCTTAATAATATTATTAATT
>JAEEGL013671439.1_pt1 | contig 10048 bp, 8 predicted proteins | sample 9134231 | NCBI WGS metagenome assembly JAEEGL01 (sample SAMN16246548, study PRJNA631951) | gut metagenome | biome: gut microbiome; feature: rumen; material: fiber-attached | host: Bos | place: Iran: Karaj | collected 2018-10 | reverse complement strand
GCTTCCCTGGGAATGACAAAAGCCAATTTTGCCAAGCGTATGGGCATTCCTATAGGAACGCTTCACAGACTGATATCTTCTGAAATTCCGCTTTCCGTCGATTTCGCGCTGAAATTGGAATACGTGACCAAAGTTCCCTCTGCTTTTTGGAATGCCTTGGAAGCCCAATACCTCACAAGACTTTCAGCAAAAGAAAAGACTTCCTAACTTACCTAAGCTGAGTCTTTTCTCACTGACAGTATACGCCAGTTTATAAGCGGAGAGCGCAAACACTCCGCTTTTTACCGACATCCGCTACCAAATCAACTAGCATTACGCCAGTTTTTACTGACAAAGTACACTGATTTTACTAGCTCAAGCGCTCCAATTCCCTTTAAATGTCAGTATTTTCTAACTCTTTATCCTATTAATTTTTCTATACAGAAATGATAAAATGGTTCTACGGTTGTTAAAAATTTTTTCCATAGGTTTAAAGATTATGACCATTCCTAGTATTAAAATAGAGGCAAGCGCTTTTATTGCAGTTTTTGAAAGCATTAACGCGCTAAAGCACTGTCATCCGTATCTGGCCGAAAATGATAAAACTCCTTCGTGGGATGGATTCATATATATTTATGATAGTGATAATTTAAAAAAAGAAAATTTGAAGGGAAGATTACCTGCTCAAATAAAGGGCCATCTTTGCGACGATTTATCAAAAGAAACAATAACTTTTAATGTCAACGTCGTTGATCTAAAAAATTATTTCAATGATGGTGGAATAATATTTTTTGTTGTTTACATAGATGACAATGATAAAAGGCAGATATATTACAATGATCTAACACCCGTAAAATTACAGCCAATATTAGAAAAAGCCGAAAATCAAGAAACTGTTAGTGTCCCTTTTAAAAAATTTCCGAGTGATAAACAAGAACGGGAAATAATATTGTTTAATTGCCTAGAAAACTGTTCAAGGCAAAAAAGTTTTACAAAAGGAAAATTTCAATCCTTAGCCGAATTGGAGAAAGAAGGCAAAATAGAAGGTTTAAATATTTTCGCTCCTTCTCCCCCGGGAACCGATATGAAAACAGCTCTATTTAAAGGTGATGTTTATCTATACGCAAAAGTTGAAGGAGTCGCTACACCCATACCACTTGATGAAGGACCAAGAAGAGTGGTTAATTTAACGAATATTATTCCTTTAAATGTCTCTGTGAATAATGTCGTGTATTATGAAAGTGTAAAAATCATAGAATCTCCTGAGGGTGTTGAATACGAATTTGGTAATACTTTTAAAATGACCAGAGATGACAAAGGAAGCGGATATCTCACATATAAATCATCATCAATGCTAAGTAATTATGTGCGTGATCAAGAATTCTTTTTAAATGCTATCAAATGTGGTTCGTTTTCTTTTGGTGGAAATGATATTAAAATTGAAAACGAGACCGAGGAAGATATAAGTAATACAGAAAATGACCTCTTTTGGTTTAAAGAACTTGTTAAATTGCTTGACTTTTTAAATTGCAAAAAAGATATAGATATTAAGCAGCTAACAGAAGAAGATTGGGAAAGCATTAAATTGCTGTGCAGCATATTGCTTCATAAAAACAAATTTAAATATCAAAGCGAAATCGGAAAATGGACAGAAGCGTCATTCGCTAATTTAAATTTTATTCTATTAGTTATAGAAGACGATAAAGATAAAGAAACATATTCTCTAAGCAACGTTTTTGAAGATAACGCATTCGTTCCTTGTGGAAAGGATAGAATTCCTTGTTTTGCATTTTTGCAAGCAGAAGACTTTCTTAAATTTGATAACTTAAAATGTGAATTGTTCTTGCCAGCTCTTAAGAAATTAGATGAATCACCTTTTATTTTAAATATGGCCAATTCTTTTTTGGCTGAATTAATTAAGGCGTATGATAAAGATAATCAAAGGAGCGATATTCTCCAATCTGCTTCCTCTATATCAGAATGGCTGTTATCCACTAGTGACGAGAAGGTTCCGAGAGCTATTAAAATCCTAAATCATCTACAAATAGAAAAAAGAAAAGGCCAATTAACCGAAGATCAGAAACAAGCGTTATATTTGTTAATTGAGAATGCTGATTCCACAGAAGATATCCGGACTGGGGCCTATTTGCTTCTGGGTAATCAACAACTTGCAAAACGTCATTTTGACAAAATGGAGAAAGAATTGCAAGAAAAATTCAGACAACATCCTATATTTTCTTTCTGGCAAGAAAAATATTAGTGTACAGAATTATTTATTCCCTTTAGATTTGTTGTGTGTTTTGCATAACATTTGACAATTAGAAGGATCTGTAGCTCCGCCTTTGCTCCATGCCGTTACATGGTCTGCATCCATTTCAGCAAATTTCCAAATTTTCGTTTTGTTAGAGTTGTTTTCATTGGCACACAACGGACAATTAGATGTTTTATCCGCTTCCGCCTTTTTAGTCTGCTTGGCATAGACATTTCTTTTAACATCCTCTCCAAACACACGAATTTCGAGAAGTTTTGTATCTACTTCGCCACCTAATATATATTCAAAAATTCCTCTCTTATTTTTTACGTAGTAATCTCCATAAAGCTTCTCAACTTTATCGTGTATTTCTTTAGGATTATAAGCCTTGTTATGGTATGTTTCATAAAACCGTCCCCATTCAAGCCCACACATCTCGCTTTCGGTCATATCAAAGATAGTAGAAACCCAATCAATAACGGTATTGAAATAGGTTTTTAACTCATCTATGCCCTTATCATAGCGATGCTTCGCCATGTAAGCTTCTTTCTTAGGTAGTTTATATTTTTTAGCTTCTTCATCTGAAATACTTACTGCGCTTACCCAATCCAACGCAACGGAAAGAATCCCCTGTCGATTTGGTTCTCCACGAACATAAGTTTTCCACATCTGAACATTAGCGTTCCTGGTGTTGCTGAATTCTGCCTTTGCTGCGGTCACAAAAGGACCAGAAAAAATAGCATTTGATAGTTCTTGATCATTTAATGGTATTCCAGCTATATTAATGGTTTTAAACCATTCTTTAATTTCTGTTTCTTCTCCTTCACATATGTAAACAAGTAATTTATAATCTTCTATTTGTTTTTGCTTTTCATAAGGAAGGCCTTTAAAATATTGTGGAATCCCGTTTGAATCTATAATACCGAACTTCATTGTATAGAATCGGCCTATTGATGTGATTCGCTGTTGTCCATCCAAAACCTCGAAATGATCATCATCGACTTTGTTAAAATAGATGAGTCCAAGCGGGTATCCCTTCAACATTGAATCAATAACAGCAGCATCACGCTTCCCATCGGCATAAATATAATTACGTTGATATTCAGGCTGAATAATAAGTTTTCCGGAAAGTCCAAATAAGCCTTTCCCTTCAAGTTCATTATAAACGAAACCTTCACAGATTTCTTTTACGGTAAATGATTTAAGTGTTGCAATCATTCGAAGCTCTCCTTATATTTGATAAGTATTCGTTTAAAAATTTGAACTCCGTTTATTTTAGGGGAAAATAAATCATACTCATTGTCTTTACCGTGGTTTGCTACACCAACAATTTCAAACTGTTCTGGACAATATTTATCCAAAAAAGAAATTGGTACACCCATCACTCCCTTATAATCGCTTGGAATGGCATCAGTAAAGGGAACTTCAATAGCATCAAAATTGTCATAATGCAAATAGCCATGTTCCTTGATTTCTTTATGTCTGGAAAACTTGAGATTCTGTTGCATTGTCATCAAAGATAAAGGTTCGTGGCGGTATCCGTGTTCTATATTAGTATACCAACAAGAATTGCCTAAACGAGTATAATTTCCTTTATATCCCAGACGTTCTGCTTTTTCGCGATCAGAATCTTTTACTTCAAATCCTTCAGGTACCCTAAACACCATATCAGACCCGTTTCCCGTAACGCCAAGCCACAAACGATTTTCTTTTATTAGTGGAAAAATCTCTTTGTATGTTATAGCATTCATGTTCCCTATGATAGCTAATTTTTTCCCGGATTCCACGATCCAGGCAACAAACTCTCTAAATAAGCTAAATGGCGGATTTGTGATGATAAAATCTGCTTCATCGCGAAGTTTGCAAATCTCTTCAGAACGAAAATCACCATCTCCTTCAAGATATTTCCATTCCAAGTCTTCTATATCAATTCGTCCATTCTTATTAGTGTCATGGTCGAGTGTAAATATCTTGCCATTAATTTTTGATTTGTCAACATTGAACCAGGGGGCTTGTTGTTCAAACAAAGTTGGCTGCCAATCCTTAATTTTGTATTTTTTTGATTCTATTGCATAAGATGTTGAAATAAGCTTTTTCAATCCTAACTTTTCAAAGTTTTGTGCAAAATAACGCGTATAATTGCTCCATTCCGGGTCATCACAAGGTAGCAATATAGTCTTATTAAGGAATACATTTTCATCGTATTCCAAATATGCATTCATTTCTTTTTCAATATCTGCATAGATCGTATAGAATTCATCGTTCTTCGCGTTCTTTGCAGCTGAAAGAGCATTATTATCCATATTTACAACCAGTCCTTTTTATATCACTTGTTTGATTCAATGTACTCTTTTTGGGGAACAATGTGTGAAAACGTTCTTCCAGACTATTTGAAAATTAACTACACGCTTCCATCTTCAGTGTTCCATATTGATCAGATTTTAGCAAAAATAGTTTTCTATTGAAAGTGTTCTTTTGTCACAAAAAAATGACATTCCAAGCGTATCTCACCTTTTTTTACTTTGTGATCTGTGACGACATATGTTAAAATGTTAAAGGACTAAGAAATATCCCCGTTATAACCACAACAATTCGGGAGAAATTATGAAAAACGATAAATTATTAAAAATCGCAATGATCATACTGGTCATTGCAGTAGTAATGATTATATGTATATCTGACATTCTTCATAAAAATAATAAATCTCCGGAACAATATAATCAGCTCGGTCTCCAATCTGTTGATAGTAAGTTGGCTTTTAGCTACTTCGAAAAAGCTGCTGAACGAAAATACGCCCCAGCAATATTCAATTTAGCCAAATGTTATGAGACCGGAAAAGGTGTCTCACACGATAGCAAAAGGGCGTTTGAACTATATACTAAAGCAGCCGAGGAAGGATATGTTCGCGCTTATAGAGAATTAGGCAATTATTATTTGAACGGAATAGGTATACCGATAAACAAAGATAAAGCATTTAGTTCTTATAGAAAAGGAGCAGAAGGTGGAGATGCGGGTTCACAACAAAACTTGGGATTCTGTTATGAAAAAGGCTATGGTGTAATAAGCGATTCTAAAAAAGCAACCGAATTGTATACAAAATCTGCAAATTATTATATCCTTGCTGCCAATAAAGGAGAGGCTGAAGCCCAAAGGATTCTAGGATTAAAATATGAGTCTGGTCAAGGGGTTCCAAAAAATTACCAAAAAGCAATAGAACTCTATACTATGGCAGCAGAGCAAGGAGATGCAAAAGCTCAACTTTGTTTAGGCAATTGCTATTATCACGGTAATGGTGTGCCGAAAGATGTTAAAAAAGCGGTAACGTTTTACTCAAAATCTGCTGGTCAAGGCTGTCTGAGGGCCATGGATTGTCTTGCACAATGTTATGAAAAAGGGGAAGGGGTGCTTCAAGATTATAATAAAGCTATCGAGCTTTATACCATAGTTGCTGAACAGGGATATTCTAGTGCTCAAAATAACTTAGGACTTCTTTATGCTCGATTGAATAATTACGTAAAAGCTGTAGAGTGGTATATTAAAGCGGCTGATCTTGGAAATTCTATTGCACAATATAATTTAGGCATTTGTTATCTGAATGGAAAGGGTGTACAGAAATATGACGCAAGAGCGGTTTATTATTTTACTAAATCTGCCGAAAACGGCAATTCACCAGCGCAATTATATTTGGGTGAACTTTATTATGAAGGAAAAGGAGTGCAAAAAGATTATGGTAAAGCTTTATTTTTCTTAAAAAAAGCGGCTGATCAAGGAGAAATTTTGGCAAAAGTTTATCTTGGGGATATCTATAAAAACGGATACGGCGTATCACAAAATATACAAAAAGCCGTAGAGTTATACACCGATGCCGCTAATCAAGGTAATTTGACGGCTATGTCCAGGTTGGGAGTTTATTATTCGTCAATAGGAAACGGCCCAAAAGCTGTAGAATTTTACACAAAAAGCGCAGAGCAGGGAGATGCATTATCACAAGCCATGTTAGGAGTATTATATGATAAGGGAAAATTTGTTGAACAAGATTATAAAAAGGCTTTTGAGTGGTTAACCAAGTCAGCAGAACAGGGACTCGATATTGCGCAATATGCTTTGGGCGGTTTTTATGAAGACGGTAAAGGTGTTGCGCTGGATTACAAAAAGGCAATTGAATGGTATACGAAAGCAGCGGAACAAGGATACCAGAACGCGCAATATGAATTAGGGAATATTTATGCACAAGGATATTTTGTTCTTCAAGATTATCCAAAAGCAATAAAGTGGTATACGAAAGCGGCGGAACAAGGGGATTGTGATGCGCAATATAATTTAGGGAACATTTATGCACTTGGAAGGGGCGTATCGCAAGATTATAAGAAAGCTGCAGAATGGTACAATAAAGCGGCGGAACAAGGGGATGCTGAAGCTCAAATAAAGTTGGGGGATTTATATTTGCTCGACCAAGGAGGTGAAAAAGACGAAAGAAAAGCCGTAGAATGGTATTTTAAAGCTGCTGATCAAGGCAATGCCGAAGCAGAATATAAACTGGGCGTTTGTTATCTCTACGGCAAAGGACTTGTTCCGGATTTTAAACAAGCCATGTTTTGGCTTATTAAAGCTGCCGCTCAGGATCACGAAGAAGCTAAAAAGTTATTGCAACTTGAACAAACAGAGAATAATTGATATCAAATTCCCAAATTATAAAAATTGAAAAAAATAATATAAAATTTATAAGGCATTTATATGAATAACAATTATATAATCTCTGTCCTTGAAGATGATTATTCTGGAATTAAAAAGATTTATCATCTGAATGACAAACTTGTGGCGTATATAGTGCCCAGATTTAAAGTCAGCGTATTTTCTGATTACTCAGCCAGTCATAAGGCTGGAGTATATATTTTGTTTAATAATGAACAAAAAAAGATTTACATTGGTCAAACTGGTATTGATTCTAGGTCCAGGCTTTATCAGCACGGAAGAAACTTTGATTTTTGGAATACGGCAATTGTTTTTACGACCGAAGGACAAGATTTGACGCCAACTCATGCTAAGATTATAGAGAGTCTTTTAATAGCACGAGCTAATGAACTAGGATTAGAAATGCTAAACAGAGTCGATTCAAATCAACCCGAAGTTCAGGATATAGATCAGCAAGCTTCAAGAGAGTGGGAAAATCAAATTGTGCGAATAATCAAAGCGTTGAATCTATGCTTTTTTAATAGTGAAATATGTGAAAGTAGAAACAATCGTAGGCATTCTCAAAATGAAATTGTTAAACCTGTTGCTTATGAGATAAACAAGAAAACATACAATTTCCAAACATGGACGCAAATGATGGTGGATTTATGTGAAAGGATTATCGAGATCGAAGGTTTTGAAACTTTTAAACATAAAGTTATGTCATCGGCAGATTTAACGCGAAAGAGATTTAAAAAGGATGGCGAAAGACTTCTGTCTTATGCTCCATATTGTCATATACAAGATCTTTGGCTATGCAAACACGGATCAGCCATCGAGTTAAATAACGATATTGAAACCATATTGGAACTTTTTCCCGGGATAAACAAAAGAAATATAAGTAATTAAAAGCATTATAAAAGTTTGTGGAGTGCAGTTGTTGCGTGACCGCCATCAAAAGAAGTAGCGATAATTTATGATGGATTGGAAGCAAGATGCCGTAAGTTAAACCAGGAAGAAATTGGAACGATTTAACTTTATGCAATTCTCGCCACAGTTTATAGCAATGTGTAATAGCGGGCTTGATAACGCTGTATATGATTCGTTGACTAAGAAAGGAAATTAATTATATGTCTACAAATTCTATTCCTGATATTTTATGGCATTATTGCTCTCCTGAAACTTTTGAATTGATATTGGCTAATAAGAGTATTCGTCTAAGCGATATTACGAATTGTCTTGACAAACTGGAGATTAGATACGCAAAAAGAAAGTATCGTTTATTGTTGAATAAAGATGTTAGATCTATCATTAAGAAATATCCCAAACGATCTCAAAAATGGTTCGAAGCATTTTCCGGAAAAAGAATTCTTCGCAAATTGTCATCAAAACACATATGTTTCGTGTTTTGTTTGTCAGAAAGAGATGATATAGAAGGACATTGGAATATCCATGCATGCGAAAAAACTGGAATTTCCGTCGGTTTTAATTTAAATGCATTGGTAAACAATGTTTCTAAAATCGAACTGCTTACCTCCAAAGTGTTTTATAAAAACAATTTAATTAAGTCGATTTATAAAAAGAAAAACGCAAGTTTTCATAAAATCCTATCAGATACATTTGACAAATATACTGAAATCGCAAGGAATCTTAAAAAAACAACAAGGATGTCAGATAGAGACTTGTTTGAGCTTTCAAACGAATGCTATAGCAGGGTGATAGATTTATTATTACCTGATTTTGCTTCGTTTAAAAGACATAAATTTGAATGGGAACAAGAATGGCGATTATTGTTAACATCAACGAATGTTAAAAAAAGTTTTGCGGCAAAGAACATATATTTGCAAAAGAAGGATTGTTTTAAATGTTGGTGGTATGTATCATTTGATCTAATTGATGCAATAAAAGCTATCACTATAGGAGAAGAATCAAAATTAACAGTTGATTACGTTAAAAATTTTCTAAAGACAAAATGTTTTTTGACTCCCGAAGAGATTAAAAATATAACTATAAAAAAACTTTGATTAATTTCATGAACGCGAATACCGAATATACATTACTAGATGTTATCGATGTGTTTTCTCCCATCGCTAGTGAAAAATATAGCGAGGATAGGAAAGATGGAGAACAGATTGAGAGAGTAATCTGCAAGATTATTCATATGGCTGGTTATATTCCTGCCGGATATGATGATCATTATGAGGTTGAGGGGAGAGCGGTTGTGGCGTGGTCGCCATCAAAAGAAGTAGCGATAACTTATGATGGGCTGGAAGCTAGATGTCACAAACTGAGCAAGGATCAGGTAGGTAGGGTTTTTGGAAAAAACTAGTAAAATAAGTATGCTAGTTAAAATGATAGCGATTGTAATCCTTTTTACCATTGGAGGTAGATATGAGAAACATTGAAGTGTCCTGGGTTGAGCTGGCTGGGCCAAAGGCGAAGGATCCGGATGAGATCGTTTTGCTGGGAGGGACGTATGGGGGTAGGGGTTGGAGCATGCGGCCTGAGGCAATGGCTATGGCGATCGACCGGGGGCTGTACAGCTTTTACGCGGTCGTGTTTGAGGAGGTGCTGCCGGTGGTTTTGGTTAGGAACGCGGCTGGGAAAGTGTGTGGGATAGGGACGAGCAAGGATGTGGGGCCGCTTAAGCTGCTGCTGACGCTGGCTAGGAGCGGGAATGAGAAGAGTGGAGACGGGAAGAGCGTGACGGTGACTAAGACTCGGAATATCGGCGCGCGGGCGAAAAAGACCGTGGCGGTCAAGAGCTCGAAGTGAGCGATTGGGAAAGCCCCGCTTGGCGGGGCTTTTTGTTTTTGTGCGGAAGGGGGGTGAGATATGGTAAAATATTCTTTTAAACTAAAAAATAAAATGAGGATGTTTTTTATGCGTTATATCCCCCTGATGCTGGTTGTGCTGCTCTTTGGCTGCGCCAAAGAGGAGGCGGCTGCCGTTAAAGAGAAGCCTGTTGTGAGAGTCGTGTGCGCTACTGTCGCGCGACGGGATTTCGTTTACAAGATCAATCTGCTGTCGACCTTGAAAGCGAGCGATTACGCTATTACGTGCGCAAGGGCGACGGGGAATCTTGACGAAGTGTGGGTGGTAAAGGGTACGCCGACGGTCAAGGGTGAGACGAAGCTCTTCCAGATC
>JAEEGL013000688.1_pt1 | contig 10048 bp, 17 predicted proteins | sample 9134231 | NCBI WGS metagenome assembly JAEEGL01 (sample SAMN16246548, study PRJNA631951) | gut metagenome | biome: gut microbiome; feature: rumen; material: fiber-attached | host: Bos | place: Iran: Karaj | collected 2018-10 | reverse complement strand
TTACTATTCCATATTTTCTTTTCATATTAGTTTTCCCTTTTATATGGTTCTATATATGTTAATGCTCTTTCGCTGTCTCTTACTCCAGATGTTGTTGGGTCGTTAAGTGCGTTCCATACAGACACAGCAATTAATCCAAGTACATAAGGATTACTAATTGCTCCAAGTAAAATTTGTCCAAGAGCTGCCCAGGAAGTCAAATCTTGTAATGTTAATCCTGCATATGCTAAAATTGGTGTTAAAATTGCTAATATTAATTGAGCAATAAAAACTGGATTTTTAAATCTTATTTTCCAATTCATATATATATCCTCCTTATTCTTCATCGTATTCTTCTTCTGCCTCTTCTAAAGATTGACAGTTTGTAAAGAATCCCATTGGCTGTTTTTCTTCTTTTATATCATCATCTGCTTCTATATTTTTTTGAATATTATGTATTTTTTCTGCTACAATGCTATTTATTAATGATACGAAAAGGTCAAGCAGAGGAGAAATTAAAAGAACAAATATCATTCCTATAATAAAAAATAAAAGAAACAACATATAAAAATTTCCTTTCTTTTTAATCATATTATACAATGATATATGATTGTATTATTATATATTTTAATTTTTATTGTCCTTAAAAAATTCTTGCCCAGGTTTTTGGTCCGCATATTCCGTCAACAGTAAAGTTTCCATATACTTTATTAATATTAGCTTGAAAAGCCTTTAAAGCAGTCTATGTGTAATAACCAAAAATACCATCACAAGGAACAACTAAATAACCCATGTATGTTAGTTGCTGTTGTAGTATAGTAACTACCTAACCCTTACTACCATTTTTAATGATAGGCATATATTTCATACAAATTTCCACTGTATTAGATTTATCTTTTGCTAACATTCTGTCTATTTCAGCTTGGACATCATCATATTTAAAGCCATCTGCGGTAGCCTGTTTGCGGCTATTTGTTCAATTAATATTATTATCAATCATGTATTTATCCTACTCATGTAATGTCCTGTTGCCAGATGGAGTATTATTATCAATAATGCGGTATATCCAAGACCAAGAATTTGTTCCTGTTCCACAATTGTAATAAGTGTGCTTGGGCCAATGTCCAACCCCGGTCTTGCCATTAGCACATATGCCATGGGTGTCCTCTGGAGCAGCCTAGTATACTCCAGTATTACCGTCCCATGTTGCAACATGATGTCCATTACTCCATAAGATATCCCCTTTTTGTAAATTAGAAGCTTTCCACGGTACTTTTTGGAACCGTGTGGTGTCGGCTAATACACCCACATTACCGGAGCCCGCATGGAAAGATTCGCCGCTTTTGATAATTCCAGCCTATAAAAGAGCTAATCTAGTATATTCAGAGCATCCAATTCCATATGGTTTACCATCATAATAATGGTATCTTCCATCTCCGAATTTTTCAAGGGCATTAATAAATTTATCAATTTTAGTCATTTTAAATACCCTCCTTATCCAATTAAAATTTTTGTCCAGGTTTTTGGTCCACATACCCCGTCTGCAGTAAAGTTTCCATATACTTTATTAATATTAGTTTGGAATGCTTTAAGCGCGGCATCAGTATATGACCCAAAAATACCATCTGGAGCCACTGTTAAATATCCCATATATTTTAATTCTTGTTGTAATATAGTGACAATATCTCCTTTATCACCCTTTTTAACGTTTGGTAAATATTTAACGCAAATTTGTATGTTGTTAGATTTATTTTTTGCTAACATTTTATCGATTTCAACTTGAACATCCTATGGTTTAAATCCATCAGATATAGCTTGTGCTTTTCGAGCAGCTCCGTTAACATTGTTATCAATCATATATTGAGCCTATTCATGTAATGTTCTTTTTTCGCCCGACAGCCTTCTATTTACTTCTTTGCAAATCTATGGCATATTCTTTGTCATATATGGTCCAGGACAAATTTTTCTTCCTTTGTCGGTCCAGTTATGGAGAAGAATGTTTCCTTTTGGATTGGGTTCTCTGTTTACAGCTCTTGCCGCAACAACCTCATATTCATCAGACGGATCAAAAATAGCCTTTCCACCGAGAGAAGGGTAACGCTGGAAGAAGTCTACCATTAGTCTTATTAAGGCTTCCTTTGATGCATTTGAAATGGGCCAGTCTGAGTCTGTATTTGAACTGTTAGATACTTCTATTGTAATTCCTTTTGTGTCAACTCTCCACCAACTGGAGGTCCAAGCACCATACTATTCAGGAACATTGCAAGAAATATCTCCATTGTATCCAATACAATAATTTGCACTATTGTCGTATCCGTTATTAACAAAATATTTAGCACAACCGGCACCAGTCATCATACCCGCCATATGATGAGGAATAATATATTTAATCTAAGATTCATTTCTTTTATCCCAGTGTTTATTAGTTAAATACTGAGAAGAAGCTAATTTACTTATTGTTGCCATAATTATTCTCCTTTACAATCTTCTTTTAAATCACTATCTTCAGCGATTTCAATTTCTTCTTGTAATACTTCTTTCATTTTAATTTCTCCTTTCTTTTGATACTATCTAAATAATATTAAAATTTTAGTTTATTTTTTGGTAGAAAATGTCCTTTGCTGCTAGCTAGGACATTAATAATTTATATTTATTAACTTTTTTTCATAAAAAATATATCAAGAGATAAAAGGAGGAATGTATATATGTATAGTAGTAATATTTTCCCACCTATTTTTAATCAATCGTATATGCCAGCTTTTATTTATACAGGAACTTGTAGGGTTTATTTTGCTTTGTCTAAATATAATTCTATAAATTCTTTATATCATATTGATGCGAATACAGTTGGTGCCGTTCAAGTTTCTGTTAGAAAACAAAAAACAAATATTTCTGCATTGAATCCTTCTGTCTATCCTAGTGATATTAAAATAACTACATTAGGAATTGATAATACTAGAAGTGGAGATGATAAATATTATATTGAAATTTCTAATAGTGATATATAGAATGGTTTTAGTTTAAATTAGTATTATAAAGTGCAGATTAGATTTACTTAGGCGGGCGCAGATTCACCCCCAGTATCAGGGGGTATAGATAATTGGTTAAATGCTAACCTTAATTATTTTTCAGAGTGGTCTAGAGTTGTATTAATTAGAGGCATTAGTATGCCAGTTTTAACCTTAAATGATTATCCAGATTTAAGTGAAACAATTGTAATACATAAGAACGATTTAGATATTGTTGGTTCAATTTCTTTTTCTAATAGTGCTGATTCAGAAACATTAAAAAGTTACAACATTCAGTTATATTGTAATAGTGTTTTATTAGAAGATAGTGGAGAGTTAAATTCTAATAATAATTAGATTAATTATTCTATAAAAAGATGGCTATAGCCAGAATAGGTTTATCAGATAAGAGTTCAAATTACTACATAGAATTTATATTCTTGGGACTATCCTCAAAATATTACAGTTTAGGTTTCTTCAGAAGAATAGCCTGTTTTAAATGTTGATTTAAAATGTGTTATGGATAACAGAACTGGTTGCATAAAAGTATTATTAATAAATAAATAGAATAACAATGATAATATAGAAAATGAATTTATTTTTCCTTAGGCTGGTACAGAAGATTTTTTAAAGTCTTAGATATTAAAAATATATTAGGAAGAGTCTTTTGCCATTATAAACAATAGTGAAAATATTTCTGAAGAAGATGATTTATCTCAGGGGGATAAAATTGTAATAAGAAGGTCTTCGAGTCAAAATGGTTTCACTATTTGGTAGAAAGTAGATGAATTTATTATTTCATAGTCCTCAACTTTCAATGCTTTATGGTATGATTATACAGTAACACCAGGGTTTTGGTATAAATATCAATTTATACATTATAATTCTTCTGATGTCAGAACTTCTTCATTGAGAATACCATATGGTTTAATGGTAAAAACAGAAGATATTTTTCTGATAGGGGACGGAAAACAACTTAATGTTCGTTTTGATCCTCAAATTACTAATTTTTCTTATAAAATTTCTGAAGGTCTTATAGAAACGATTGGATCTAAGTATCCTTACATAAGAAGAAATGGCGCGGTAAACTATAGAACATTTTCTTTATCTGGAACGATATCATGTTTTATAGATTTAAAAGATAATTTAATGCAAGCGTCTAAAGAAGATGTTTATGGAAGTTCTAAAGATTTATATGATGAATATAATACATAGAATAATATTACATTGTATATAGATGATATATATGAGAGATTCTTTAGATAGAAGGTTATAGATTTCTTATAGAAAAATAATATAAAACTATTTCGTTCTATGCCTTAGGGAAATTTATTAGTAAAATTAACAAATATTAGTTTTACACCTAACACCCAATTAAATAGACAAATTTATTCGTTTTCTTGCACAATAAATTAGATTGCAGAAGATAGCGTTGATAATTATAAAAAATATAATATTTTTAGTATTAATAAAGTATAGTTTAATGTTATAAGTTCACAAGAAAGTGGTGATTAATTATGAAAAATAGATATGCTTATTTAAATGACCAAGATTTTCTTGTTGAAATTTCTAATTTGCAAATTGCTACTTTTTTTATAAAAATTAATTTATTAAACTGGTAGGAGAAAATAATAGAGCAGATAGAAGGAAAAGCTACTCAAGCAAATGTCTATCTTGATGCTAACAGTCTTATAAGAAGAACTGCTAATATAAGCTTAATATTATAGGAAGAAGACAAGGCAAATTTGCTATCTTTAAATAAAAAGGTAAGCATAGAAATTGGATATGAAAACACTACTGAAAAATATAAATAGTTTTCTATTTTATGGTTTCCATTAGGGGTTTATGTAATTACAAATAAATCTTTTACACAATCTTTAGATAATAATATTGTTTCATTAGAATTAAAAGATAAAATGGTGTTATTAAATGGTGAGTGCGGAGGGACACTTCCCGCTTCAGTGGTTTTTGATAACGCCGAAACAATAGATTAGAATGGAAATGTTATTATAACAAGACCAACTATATATCAGATAATTAGAGAGTTAGTAAATCATTTTGGTAATTAGCAGCCTGGTAAAATTATTATTTCTGATTTAGATATAAGAATTAAGCAGGTTATGAAATGGACAAGCACCTCTCCTTTATATTTTCTATAGAAAAATGGACAATATTATATGACAATAGATGCTGATGATTATGTTAGCAAGATTGGAGACGGATATACAGATGTTGAAGGTTCTCCTTTTTAGTATGGTGAAAATGTTGGTTTTATTTTTACTGATTTTACATATCCTGGATCTTTAATAGGAAAACCCGGAGATAGTGTTGTAGATATCTTAGAAACAATCAAAAATACTTTGGGTAACTATGAATTTTTCTATGATTTAGATGGTAATTTTGTTTTTCAATAGATTAAAAACTATTTAAATAATTCACAGGTAAAATATATTTTAGACAGTATGAATAATAACCAATTGGTTCCAGATTATTTATCTGCAACAGGAGAAAGTTATTTTAAAAATTTGAATAATGGAAAAGCTGTTTTTAGTTTTCAATAGAATAATAGTTTAATTTCATCTTATACCAATCAACCAAACATGAACAATATAAAAAATGATTTTGTTATTTGGGGAATTAGAACAGGAACAGATGGTTATGAAATTCCTATAAGGTATCATTTGGTTATTGATTAGAAACCTAGTATTGGCAATACATATAAAGTTTTTAAATATGTTGATTTAAATGACCAGTTTTCAGAAAGATGGTATGCTCCGCTTGTATTTGATAGTATTAATGATTTTCCTGAAACAGGTGTTTATGGAGTATTTTATTTAGCAAATAATAATAATACTATATATACATGGAAATTAGAAAATAATTTAAATCAGTATGTTGAAATAAATGCAAGTATTGAAAATGTAACAACAAAAGATTGGAGAACTTAGTTATATTTTCAAGGTCTTTCAGCATAGCCATATGGAGAAGAAACTAATTTTTATTATAGCTAGCTGCTTTATGAGTGGCCCAGGCTATATAATATTTTACCAGATTATGTTTAGAACGGTGTTGTAAAAAATGATAGTGGTTTTAAAGATTTTGTAACAAAAAATCCAAGCGGAATTAATTATTATTTAGACTTTCTTGATCCAAGAGGGAATGATAAACTTGAAAGATTTTCTGTTAATAATATTGGTAGAAGGTCTAAAATTTAGAATGATGAAAAAGATACTAATTGTGTATTTTAGACATGGGTTCCTGATATAATTTTAATTAAAATTGATACATTACAAGAGTCAGAAATGAGCAAGATGAGAGACGAATGTGTTAGAAGAAGCCAAAATTATTATCAGGTTCCAGCAGATATATACAATAGTCTTGCTATTGGAGATGGATTATTTTCTTGTTATGAACGAATAAAACAAACAATACAAGAATATGCTTGTTTTAATGAGAATATATCAATTCAAACTCTACCATTATATTTCTTAGATGTAAATACTTGCATTGAAGTATAGAACAGTTCAAATGCTATAGAAGGTAATTATATGATAAAATCAATGTCATTAAATTTAAGTAATAGCGGAATGGGAACAATGATTATCAATGCATTAAGACAGCTTGAGAAAATTTAAAAAACTATATTTAAGTTTTTTATTTATTGAGGAAGGAGAATGTTTTCTATTATGAAAATTATTAAACTTATTTCAGAAAAAATTTAGAAATAGTTAGATTGTGCAGAAAATTATGCCAGACTAGCAATTGAATATAAAGACACACATCCTGATGCGGCTAAAACATTTTATGACTTATCTTTGACTAGAATGGATGGAATTAAAATGTGCTACTATATATCATTTACACAAAAAAGCAATTGAATATGATGCTACTTGTATTATTGGCTAGCAGAAATAGTTACACTGTCTTTTTAAAGAAAAAATAAAATAGATGTATTAATAATAAAAACGGGCGTCGTTGTATGTAAGACTTCAGGTTTAATGCAGCATTGCACCGACGTCCGCAGTAATATAAAAAAGAGGGGAGTCTTTAATCAGACTCCCCTCTTTTACATTTCTAGATTATCTTATCTCTTGTTGATATTGAATCTTTAATGGCTTTTTCTAAATTCTTTATACTGTCTTTTATTTCTTCTATATATTTTGTATAATTATCAATTCTAACTGATAATTGATGTTCAATCCATTGGGTGTGAAATGTATGATATTCTTTCGGACTATTAAAATACCATATATAATTATACAAATCTTTTAGTGGTTTTAATTGAAGTTTGGCTTTTTTTAGTTCTTTCTTATAAAAGTCTAACCAAGCTCTTTGTTCTGCAATTCTGCAGCCTGCAAACTCACTAGAAAATTCTATATCATTAGGATGTAGTTTTGCCTTGCCAACATATCTTCCACTTTTGTTTTGAAGGATTACAACAGATTCGCCCGTATCTTTATTAAAATTACTATATACTAGTTTCATAATTAATCCTCATTGGTTTTAGAAAGAAGGTTTTTAATACCTGACGTAAAGAAGCAGGCGATTGCCGCAATAGCCCCAAAAAGCATTGGAAGATTTCCATTTGTAATATTAATATTTATATATGATAGTCCTTCAACAACCCAGTCCCCAATAATAAGATTTGTAAACCATCCCATTAACCATCCTTCTAAAAATGCTAATGTTGGTCCAAAAATCCATACTGCTAATGCTCCTAAAATAGTTCCTATAATTTTTCCCATATTTTATCTCTCCTTATATTTATTTTTTAATTTGTGCAATAAAAGTTCTCCATCCTTCTTTTCTGTTTCCATCTTTATCAAAGTTTCCATAATTAAACTCAATCCAAAAATCATTTAAATCATATTTTCCTCTTGGCTTTATTTCTACCATGTTACATTCTTTTTGACAATTTAAACAAAATAGTTTTTTTAAATGACCTGGTTCTCTTTCTCTACCCGCGGTTCTTAAAATGGGGACTCCTTTTAATCCACATTGAGTGCAATAAAAATCACTAATAGATAAATTTCTTATGTTTTTATTATGCTTACCCATCACATTTTTCCTTTTGTTTTATTTCATTTTCTTATATATATTATATCATATTTTTTTTAAAAAATCAAATAAAAAAGAGAGGTAAAAGACCTTTCAGTCTTTTACCTTTTTAAAAAATCATAAGTTGTATTTTTTGTCCAATTTTAATAGGGTGAACAACTCTCTTCAATAAAAACCTGCAATCTTTCTATAAATTCTTTATCTTCTATATAAAAGCAGTCTGTGTGATATTTTCCATAATACCATCCTAAAAAATTCATAAGTAGCTGACCTAATCTCCAGTCTGGAATGTTTTCTTTATGTAATTTTAACATTGTTTTATACATATCTGCTAATCTATTTGGATCTCTCATTTTATTTTTCCTTTCTTTTTTATATTAATATTATATCAAAATTTTAATAAAAAAACAAGTAATATAAGAATATTACTTGTTTAAAGCTTCTTTTAAAATATTTACTATATTTCTTATTTCAGCCTCTTGTGACCTTTTTCTCTTCTCAGCTTTCTTCTTCTGTTGTCTAATTTTAATTTGTTTCTTCTCTTCTTCTCTATCTAATTCTTTTGCTTTTTCTAATTCTTCTTTTTTATAGTTTCTAATAGCTTCTTTAACCAGTTTAATATATTTTTTCTCATACTGTAACTCTTGTGATTTAGCAATAATACCTTCATGAGTTAAAGTTTTACTAAAAAGTAATTTTGCATATGCTAAAAAGCAAGCATATTCAAGAGAAAAATCATCTCTGTCATCACAAATTGTTTTAATTTTTGTTTTCCCATCAAAAGTAAAGCCTACTACTTTAAAAGGATTGAGAATTTTAATATTGGTGATTTTAGGAACTTTTTCAGAATTTGTACTACTTAACTATAGTCCCCAATCACTAAGAGAGATTGAATATGGTGTAGAAGCAGTAGTAGTAGTAGTATTACAATAATTACTGGAAATGCTGGCAGTATTATTTAAATAATTACTTGAAGTATTGGAAGTACAACAGCCAATAGTGTTTGATGTTATATTATTTTGTTGACACATATTTTATTTCCTTTCTTTTATAATATTATTTATTTTTTGAAAATTTTCTTCAGTAATTCCTTTACAAAGATATTTTTCATATAAATTCCAAAAACATATTTGTAAATATTCGTCATTCATTTTTTCTGAATATATTTGTTCGTGCGGGAGCTGGTTCCATGATGGTTTAAGGCTGGTTATTTTATCCCACACTGAGTTCATTGTACGATAACCCCTGGATGTCATCTCCTCTCTAACGGCGGCCGCATAGCTAATAAAATGGTCAAAATCATAGTCTAATACGAAGTTAACTAAGATATGATTTGGAGTACCTTTCTTCTCTATTGCTCCAGCTATACTACTACACTCTCTCCATTGACTTACAAGTTGCTCCCGTGGAAGCGCTGACAATAAATCTTTATGCCATAATCTCATAAAAAAAATCCTTTCTTTATTTTCTTATAATATTATACCAAAATTTTTTTAAAAGGTCAAATATAGTAAATAATACCTTGTTTTTTTTTATAAAAAATAGACTAAAGTTTTATTTATTGGAGGTGATTAAACTATGATTCCTGCTACAACACCTACTTTTATTTTAAGATTAAAAAATGCAGATGGGTATTTAGCAGATACTATATCTATGAGAGTTGATATAAGACAGCAAGATGTTTTAATTCAAAAAAACATGGAAGATTTAGTAATAGATACAGAAACAAATTCTGTTGGAATTACTTTAACGCAGAAAGAGTCTGCTAAATTTTTATATAAAAAAGGCAATATAGAAATCCAAATACATGGTTTACTATCAAATGGGGAAACGGCTTGGAAAACCTATATAGTTGACGTTCCTGTTGATAAAACCTTATCAAAGGAGGTTATTACGAATGGCAGTTAATATATAGGCAGAAGTTAATATATTAGATCAAGATATTGAAGTTGATTTTTCTAGTAGTATTATTTATGCATTTTCTCCAACAGCAACTATTACAG
>JAEEGL012852763.1_pt1 | contig 10048 bp, 5 predicted proteins | sample 9134231 | NCBI WGS metagenome assembly JAEEGL01 (sample SAMN16246548, study PRJNA631951) | gut metagenome | biome: gut microbiome; feature: rumen; material: fiber-attached | host: Bos | place: Iran: Karaj | collected 2018-10 | reverse complement strand
GTTCACCGTCAGTTGTGGCGGTCAGCGCACCGACTACGGACTCAGCGACGGCTACCAGCAGAACACCTCATTTGCCTGCGACAGTTACAGCATCGGCCTCGGCGGTGCATGGAACATCAACGAAAAGTTACGTCTGAACGTGAGTTATTTCTGCTCACTCTACAGCGACTACGACAAGCAGGCTTCCTACGGCGTAGAGACCTACAGCCGCACCAACCATGTAATTGGCTTGGGTATAGACTATAAGTTCTAAAAAATAATCGATACAAAATATCCCGGAATCCGCATGTCGCGGATTCCGGGATTTTTTGTTGTTATGCCAAGTGAATACTACTTCACTAAGCGCTGCGTCTTCTTGGCCGTGAAGCGTGAAGGAACGCGATAGGTCTTGTTCAGGCGCAGGTCCTTGCTCTTGATAGTGCGTGCAGCAGCGGGAGCAGCGTCGAGTACGAAGGTCTCGCTGATGAGGCCAAAGCCGCCGACACCGGGGATATAGTAGGATCCCACAAACTCGAAGGTCTTGTCACCGTCGTATTTGCCCAGATATTTTGCATAGCCGGCATTGTATTCCTCAATGTCGAGGAAATAGACTGTGCCATAGTCTGTACCCTCTTCCACATAGTTCTCGCCAGTACTTTGGAAGAACTTGATGGTGCCGTCGGCCTGAACGTTGAAGATGAGTCCTACCTCCGACTTAGCCCAGGGAGCCAGGTAATACTGGCTGGGAATCTGGTCGCACTGATAGAGTGTGGCATTCTCTGTGCCTTCGTAGTAACTCCCTGCATTTTGAGTCAGTTGATCGACATTGTATGTGTACACACCCTTGCCCACCTCTGTGTAAGAGAGGTTAAGCAACTGCTCGTTGGCCGTACCATATTCCACGTCACCATCCTCGTTGGTAAACGTGATGTTGAGCGTGATGACACCGTCGGCAAACGATGACTCGGCGGCATTGATTACTGCATAGATCTCATTGCCCAGGGCGGTGATGCCGAGGGGCTGGGGATCCTCATATTCCGGAGCCAGGAACACCTTCTTGCCCTTGGCGCAGAACAGCAGGTCGTAACCCTCGGCGTAGGGAGCCACAATCTTATAGGCAGTGCCGTAGGTCTCGGCAAACACCTTGTCGCAGTCGTCGGTAGTGGTGACGCAGGTGCCCTTCTGCAATGTAGCATCGACAGTTGTGCCCAACTGACTTGATACAAATTTGCCCACATACTCGTCGGCCCACTCAAAGTCGTCGTCGATGGTGGCCTGATACTGCTCTTTGAAGCCAGGCAGGTTGATGAAGATGGTAGGTGTGGTGGTATAGTTCCAGCCACCGGTATTCAGCATGTACCAACTGGGAGCCAGTTGAATCTGTCCGGGTGTGCCGTCATCCAGATAGGCCGACACGCAACTGTTCTTATAGACATCATAACTGGTGTAGGATTCCGAGGTGAAGTTCTTCGGGTGCAGACAATAGACCACATCGTTGTAGTTGGTGTTTACATAACCCGTGCAGATACGATACCAGTCAACGACACCGGCAGCGGCCATGGTAACGTCATTAATCTTGTCGCCCTTCTTCAGCACGTGCAGTTCCACGTATTCGCTCTGCTGGCCATTCAGTTCCTCGCCACATCCACCGAACGGATCCATGACGCGATAGTAACTCTTGTCATCATCACGCTGCATGATTTCCACTTCCCAAGAGGTCTCGAAATAGAAGTCATCGCGGAAGACACCTTTACCAAGGCTATTCCATTTCACGCGCGTCACAGTGTATGAATACTGCACATCGGAAGAATAGGAAGACACGAGTTCAGGTCCTTCGAGCGCAATTGTCAGCGTATAAGGGCTACCAACCCCTGCAGTGGGGAACTTGGCAGTAACGGCAGCCACGGTGTCGCCCTCGGCAAACACGGCATCGGAGATGGTGAACACATTGTCAGTATTTTCGACGATAGTGGGCTTCACTGTAATGGCGGGCAGCGGCGTGATGATTTTGTCGCTGGCAATAGTGTCGTTGCCCAAGGAGTCCTTGCCCCAGGTGTACTCATGCTCCACATGACGATAGACATTGATGGTGTATTCCGTGGGTGCAGCGGGGTCGATAGACTCTGAGTAACTGGCAGTCTTGAAGTATACGTTGGCATAATTGGAACTGGCATCCCACGCTCCCGGGCCGTCGTATGACACTTCGTCGTCCGAGCAGGCGGTGAAGCCTGCTGCGACGAGTGCAATCATTGAACCAAAAATATATTTTTTCATAAATGCTTATTCGATATTAAAAATGATAAAAACTTAATGATGAACCTCGACGGAAAAACCGTCGGGCACAAACAGATGCCTCTTGCTTACCATGCAAACACGCTGGAGTCGGTGGTAGGAGCATTCGGCGTGGGATTGTTGGTGCAGGCGTAGTTGTAGTTGGTCTCGGTCTGCACGATACAGAGGTTCATCCAGTTGGGATACTTCGTGTCGCCGATTTGGTTCTCAAAGTTCCAGCGATAGCCTTCAATATGGTTGGTACCGGCATAGTTGCGGATGATAGCCTTGTTCAGGCGCTTTATGTCGAACGTAGCAAATCCTTCGCCCCACAACTCTACGCGGCGCTGCCACCACACCTCGTTCTGGAACTTGCTGGTAGCGGTGTTGCCGTAGGCATCCTGATGGGTGCCGTAGACATACTCGGCATCGCGAGCCTTGGCAAAGGCGGTGAGCAACTGCTCGCCACGGCTTGCATCCTGCATACCTGCAGCCTCAGCCTCGATGAGCATCATCTCCTCGACGCGCATCAGGGGCACTGCTACCACCCATGCGTCGTACTTCACGTTATACTTGCCAGCAGCGGGACGGAACTTGAACTCAATGCCGCCGACGCCAATCTGAGCAGTAGAAGCCGAGTTCAGAATCTGTGCGGGATAGTTGGTATAAGCAGCCAGTGCTTCTGCCTTGCCGTCATCATCGAGTGCGTCGAGTGCGAAGTCAACAAACAGGCTCTTGCGGTAGTCGCTGGCAGGGATGGTCTCATAGAGGTGACGGTCGATGAGCATGGGGCCGCCATAGTTGGCAGCGTAGCCGCAGTCGAAGCCGTTCTCCATAATCATGATGCTGCCCCACGATGAGTCACCATCGTTGTCCTTGATATTGGGGTCGGTATCGTGGAAGGTCACAGCAAACATCCATGCTTTGTTGGGCTTGTTGAAGCCGTTGTCGCGGCTGGTGTACTCGGCCTGGCTCATCATTGTATAGCCGGCCTGGGCCTTCTTGGCATATTCCTCGGCCTTTGCCCAGTTCTGGATTTCCAGATAGGCACGTGCCTTCAGACCATAGACCACCGAGAGGTCGGGCGTATAGACGTCGCTGCGCTTGTAGTCGGCCAGCAGTGTCTCGGCCGCATCAAGGTCAGACAGTATCTGCTTGTAGGCAGCGGCAAACGTAGCACGGGGATTGGAGGTACTGATCTCAGAGTCGTCGAGCACCAGGGGCACCGTCTCGGCCAGTGAGTCGACGACGAAGGGCTTGGCGGCATACATACGAACGATGTCCTGATAGAACATGGCACGCAAGGCGTAGGCAATACCAGCACCCGAGTCGCGGCCCTCGGAACTCTGCTTATACATGGCAATTACCTTGTTGCAGTTGTCAATCCACTTGTAGTAGTAGGTCCAGGGCACCTGACAGCGGGCGTAGGTGGGGCCAAGGCCGTAGCTGGCCTCATACCATGTAGAGAACCAGTTGTTAGTACCGGCGGTCACGATGTCCTGACCCAGTGCATCGCGCTCAAGGAAGAACGAGGGGTAGCCGAAATCGTATGGATGGTTGTCGTCGGTGCTATAGGTGAACTGTCCGCAGAGATTCGATGTGAGCGATGCCACGCTGCTCTCGAAGAAGCCGGGAGCATCTGCGGCCTGTTCCTCAGTAACTACCGAATTATTGTTGGCATTGAGAGGGGTCTGGGGATCTATTTCCTCTATGCAACTGGTCAGCAGTGGTGCGGCCAGCATCATGGAAAGAAGGGGCAAATATATTTTCTTCATATCTTTTTTCTCCTTTATATTAGATTAGAAACTAAGTTGGATGCCACCCGAAATGGTGCGAACGGGCGAGTAGACGTTGGTCTCGGCTGTCTCTCCGAAAGAGTAGCGCGGGTCGAATCCCTTACGTACGCTCCAGAAGCACAGGTTCTGTCCTTGCACATATACACGGGCCTTGTTGATGTAAGCCTTGGTGGTAAGTTTCTTAGGCAGCGTGTAGCCCACTGAGAAACTCTGGAAGTTGAGATACCTTGCACTGGTAAGGAATCGGGTCGATGCCAGTGAAGTATAGCTGTCGTTGTACTGGAAGCGGGGCACGCTGGTGTTGGTGTTGCCGGCGGTGTAGGCGTTGAGCACATCCTTGTGGAAGGTACGTGCTGACACGCTGGAGCCCGACTCCGGCGTCATCAGTGTCTGATAGGAACTGTCGAATACCTTGCCGCCCAACTGGAAGTCGAACGTGGCGTTCAGGTCGAAGTCATAGACCTTCAGCGTGGTCATGAAGCCACCATTGAGTTTGGGCAGCGTCGAACCCTGAGCGTAGCGCGAAGCCTCGCCACTGACGGTGGTAGCATACGAGTGGTTCTTACCGGGCTTCGAGGTGTTCATCGACGTGCGGTTGCCGTCCTCGTCGAGTTTCCACAGGTCGGCATCGCCCCAGTACATGGCCAGACCTTCCTTGGCAGGGTCGAATTCCTTGTCCTCAGTCATCTGCCAGGTGTCCTTGGTATAGATACCAGCATACTCGTAGATGAAGGCGTTGTTGATGTCGCCACCCTCTTCATACCAGCAGTAGATGCCGCCGAATTCGGATGAAGAAGCAAAACCGCCGTTCTCCTTGGTCTTGCTCTCGGGCAGTTTCTGAATGGTGCCCTTGTTATGGGCAATGTTCAAACCTACGTTCCAGGTAATGTTCTTTGTGCGGATAATGTCACCGGCCAAAGTCAGTTCAATACCTTGGTTGCGGATGTCGCCAATGTTGCTGTAGTAGCCGCGCACACCGTAACTCTCGGGGATGTTGAGATAGAAGAGCAGGTCGGTGGTGTTCTTGTTATAGAAGTCGAAACTACCGGTCAGACGTCCCTTCCACAGGCTCCATTCCAGACCGATGTTCAGGTTTGTAGTAGTTTCCCATGTAATCTCGTCGTTACCCAGACGATAGAAAGAAGGTGTAATATCGGTGCCCGAGCGCATCAACTCATAGCGGTTTGCGTAGTTCCAGTTGCCGATACCGTCGTTACCCTGCTGGCCGATAGAGACCTTCAACTTCAACTGGTCGAGCCAGCCCTTGGTACCCTCCATGAAATTCTCCTTGGAGATAAGCCATGCAGCACCGACGCTCCAGAAGTCACCCCAGCGGTGATCCTTGTCGAAGCGGGAAGAGGCATCACGACGATAACTCACCTGTCCGAAGTATTTCTCGTCGAAGTTGTACATAGCGCTGCCAAACCAACCCTCACGGTTGAACTCCGTGGTGTAGGAGTAAGAGTCGTAGCGGTTACCGAAGTTGTTGATTTCAAACACTTCTGCCGAGAAGCCGTTCTTGGCGTCAGCCTCCAGATACTTGGCCGAGGTCTTGTTCCACTCGTGACCGAGCATCACCTGCACGTCGTGCTTGCCAAAGAGTTTCTGGAAGTTCAGCGTCTGGATATAGTCTTGACGGAAATTGATGTTCTGATATTTTTCCAGACTGCCGTGGTCGGCCTTGGTGGGACCCTCAAAGGGGTTCTCGTAGGCGGTATAGGTGGTGTGACCCAGGTTCAGGTTGTTTGTCGAGTTGAACTTCAGCCAGTCGGTGATGGTCACATCGGCCGTGTAGGTTTGGTTCAACTGGTGGCTCAGGGTGTTCTGCGAATTGTAGCGGTTAGAGCCGAGGGGGTTACTGGTCGACATGAATCCGCGGTTGGGCTGGTCTACATAGTTGTAAGAGGCCACACCATAGTCGTACTGCTGATGACCGTACTCATCGGTGCGGATCACGGGGTTGCCCGTGGTCGGGTCAATCACGCGCACGTATATAGGATAAATAGGTGCGATGAACGATGTGGTGTACATTAGGTTTGTGGCACCCCATGTGGTGTCCATGTTGGGGTTGTTATCGCGGTCGCCATGGGTGTAACCGATGTTGGCACCCACCTTCAGCCACTTCTTGGCCTGATAGTCGGCCTTCACGCGGGCGGTGAAACGCTCGTAGCCCGAATACTCGATGATACCATCCTCTTTGAGGTAGCCAGCCGAGGCATAGAACGAACTCTTCGTAGTACCTGCACTGATGTTCACATTGTATTCCTGACGCATGGCGTTGCTGTAGGCAGCATCAGTCCAGTCGTCGGTGGTCATGTAATAGGTCTCGCCGTTAGAGCCCACATAAGTGCGGCCCAGCGTGGCGTTAGGATTCAGTTTGCCATTGGAACCGATAAGGTACTGACCCTCAGGCACGGTATAGATATTGTAGCCCAAGCGGTTCAGCGTCTGCTTGTTGGCAGCGGCCGTAGCATCGGCCTTGTTGTAGCCCATCGCGTTGACATAATAGTTGTTCATCATGGCATAGTAGGTCTCGTAATACTGTGCGGGATTCTGAATGGTCTCATAGTCCTGCACGGCACGCGAGTTTACACCCCAGCGCATGTCCACATTGATGATAGCCTCCTGTGTCTTACCCTTCTTCGTGGTTACCAGGATAACACCGGCGGCACCAGCGGCACCATACAGTGCTGCCGAGGCAGCATCCTTCAGCACGGTGACGCTCTCAATATCGTCGGTGGCGATATTGGTCAGCGAAGCATAGTAGGGAGCACCGTCGACGATAATCAGCGGGTCGACAGACGAATAGAGCGAACTGATACCGCGGATATACATCTTACCGTTGTCGGAACCAGGAGCACCGCTCTGGCCGGTCATCTGCAGACCAGACACCGTACCCACCAGGGCATTGGCCACGTTGGCGGCGGTCTTCTTAGCCAGGTCTTCTGTGTTAATTACTGCTGCCGAACCAGTGAAGGCACTCTTCTTGGCCGTACCGAAGGCCACTACGATTACCTCGTCGAGGGCCTTGGTGTCGCTGGTCAGCAGGATGCGCATGTTGGGACGTGCGCTTACCTCGATAGGCTCCATGCCGATGTAACTAATACGCAGGATAGTCTTGCCTGCCGGCATCGTGAGCGAAAAAGCACCGTTGGTGTCGGTTACCGTACCAGTACCTGTGCCTACAACCTGGACTGTGGCTCCCACTACGGGTTGGCCGTCATCCTGAGACACCACGGTACCATTGACTTTTGTCTGGGCTATCACTCCTCCCACAAAGAGGAATAATGCCACTAACATGGTCATTAGTCTTTTTTCCATAAATTCTCTCTCGTTTTTTTTAAAAATTAATAAATGATTGTTGTTTATTCTAGTTTTGCTTACGTACAACTTTTTATTTTTAGCATGCAAAAGTACGAAAAAGATTAAAAAAACACAAATAATTTAACAAAAAAGTTTCAAAAAGGCACAAAAAGACTTAATTTCTTGACACAATTCAAGTAGTTCTGTTGTAAAATAGTACACAAAACGGGGCATGAAAAGAAAGGTTTGGGCTTCAGAAGAAGTCCAAACCTTGCATTTGCTTTTACAAACTAACTTGTTGTATGTTTAGCGGCGGTGACGCTTGAAGAGCATGTTCTTCAGCACTGGCAACTGTGCCTCTACTTCATTGGCCATCATGGCAGCACGGGTCACGTTGGAGTAGCCGTACTGGATAGTCCTGCCATTGTCACGCTGCTCCGTGTCGATGGTGCCGTTGGAGTTGAGCGTATAGGCCAGCGTATAACTCTTGCTATTGGAATACGGCTGTTCGCCAGTTTCGGTCTCAATGTATTCCGAGGTGTATTTTGTAGGCAGATTGGCCGTACCAACACCGAAATAACCTGTCAGGGCAAGGAGGCCTGCTCCCTCGCCAATGATAGCATCGCCTACATAGTAGGGATACTGCTTGGTGGCATTGGCCATTGAACCGTAGACAAATGTAGTGATGTTGTTCTCGGTGTAGCTGCTCGACTCTCCATCATTGATGTATGTACCCTTGGTTTCGTTGTCAATCTTTGTCAGGTTGCCGTTAGTCCAAGTCAGGGTCTCGTTGATGGTAGACTTCTCACTACCTGTCTCAGTACGGCCTTGGTATGTCTCAGAATATTCGCTTGTACCCGTACCAGAGACACCGATCAACTGTCCGCTGCCGTTGTAGGAGAAACTGATGCTTCCGCTACCCTTATCCCTGCCGTGTTCGTCGCTTTCGTCATAACTGATCACCATCTTGGAGATGTAGCCTTTGCCGTTGTAAGAGAGTCTGTACTCATAGGTTGAGCCTGGCAGAGTGATTGTTGAACCACTGAATGAGAACACTTCGCTGCCTTCTCCGAAACTGACGAGTTTGCCGTTTGCATCGTAGTTGAACACAACGTTGCCCACCGACGTAAGCCTTACCTGATTTCCGTTGTTGTCAACCAGGGGCTGAGTCTCTGCGCTGCCCGAACCGCCTTCGTCCTTGTCGTCATCATCGCCACATGCAGCGAATCCTGCACACAGCATCACGGCCATAGCCATTGCGAATTTTGAAAAATGTTTCATGTTGTTTGATAATGTTTTGTTGTTAATACTTTGATATTGTTAGTAATTTTAATTCCGTGTGCAAAAGTAATGCTTTTTTTTGATAACGCCAAAGTTTTTTTAAAAAAACGCACCTTTACCCAACTGTTATCTCACCGCAGATGCTCCGGCGCATGTATTTGCGCACCTGTTCCGGGTCGTCGTATTTGCCCTGTAGGTACATGAGTTTGGTGACGGCAGCCTCTACGGTGCCGTCGTAGCCGCTGATGACGCCTGCCTCCTGCAACTGGTAGCCGGTGTCGTAGCGTCCCATCTGCACACAGCCCTGCAGACACTGGCTGATATTGACAATCACCTTGCCCCTGCGGGTGCCCTCGCGCAAGGCACTGAGCAGCCACGGATTCTGCGGCGCGTTGCCCGAACCGAAGGTGCGCATCACGATGCTGCGCAGGTTGGGCGTGGCAATGATATGGCGTATCAGGTCTTCGCGGATGCCAGGGAAGAGCGAGAAGATAATGACGTTGTTGTCGAGGCGGAACTGGGTGGTAGGTGATGGGTGGTGGGTGGCGGGCGATGGGCGGTGGATAAACTCATCGTGGTAGGTAATCTCTACGCCGGCATCGGCCAGGTGGGGATAGTTGAACGACTCGAAGGCGTTGAATTCGTCGGCACTCTGCTTCGTCGTGCGGTTGCCGCGCATCAGGTGACCGTTGAAGTAGATACCCACCTCGGGCACCATCGCCGTGCCGTCCTGCCGTTTGGCAGCGGCCATCTCGATGCTGGTGATAAGGTTTTCCTTGCCATCGGTGCGCAGTTGGCCAATGGGCAGTTGCGAGCCGGTAAGGATGACGGGCTTGGTCAGGTTCTCGAGCATGAACGACAGGGCCGAGGCGGTGTAGGCCATCGTGTCGGTGCCGTGGAGCACAACAAAACCGTCGTACTCGTCGTAGTTGTCGGCAATGATATGGGCCAGTTGGGTCCAAAGCGCCGGCGACATATCGCTGGAGTCGATGGGCGGGTTGAACTGGTAGGTGGCAATGTCGAGGCGAGAGGTGAGGGGCGAGGGGCAAGAGGTGAGTTGCTCCAACTCGGGCACGCGGCTGAGCAGGTGCTCGAAGTCAAACGGCTCCAGGGCACCCGTCTTCGGGTTGCGGTTCATGCCTATTGTCCCGCCAGTATATATCAAAAGAACCTTCGATGTCATATCACTATCGCTTATCTCTGGAAACAAGCAGCACTACGTTCTCAACATGGGGCGTATGAGGGAACATATCCACGGGCTGAACAGCCACTACACGATATTGCGCGTCGAGATCGTGGAGGTCGCGGGCCTGCGTAGCGGGATTGCACGACACATAGACGATGCGCTCGGGAGCAGCACGCAGAATGGTCTTCACCACGTCGGGGTGCATGCCGGCACGGGGCGGATCGGTGATGAT
>JAEEGL012297409.1_pt1 | contig 10048 bp, 7 predicted proteins | sample 9134231 | NCBI WGS metagenome assembly JAEEGL01 (sample SAMN16246548, study PRJNA631951) | gut metagenome | biome: gut microbiome; feature: rumen; material: fiber-attached | host: Bos | place: Iran: Karaj | collected 2018-10 | reverse complement strand
GTGCAGGAGGCTGCCGCCGAGTACGCCACCCCCGGCGACTATGTGGCCGGCGCCAACATCGCGGGCTTCCTGAAGGTGGCCGAGGCCATGATGGCCCAGGGCGCGGTGTGATCGGAGTCTGCCCCTCTGTCATCTGCGGATGATATCGCCCTGACATGTTGGGGCGACAGGAAATAAGATACAGGAACCAGCCGGCTACGGCGGAGGTGATGCTGCGGCCGGCTGGTTTTTGCGTTGACAGGTGGACAAGGTTTTGGTAATATTGTCCACGAACACTGCGAACGTTCGGGTTTTTGCAGCAGATGAATCAAGAGAGAACTCGCGGAGGCTTTGGCGGACGGAACGGGGCCGGAGGTATGGACATGAAAAAGACATTGAAATGGCTGGTGCTGGCCGCTGTGGCGGCGGTGCTGCTCTGCTGTTCGACCGCGATGGCGGCCAGCAGCGGGACGGACGGGAACATCACCTGGTCCCTGGATGACGCCGGGGTGCTGACCATCATCGGCCCCGGGACGATGAGAGACTACGGTAGTCGATACATGAACGGCAGCGATATCACGACAGCGCCTTGGGGTGTGGGTGTCACCAGTGTGGTGATTACAGACGGCGTGACCAGCGTTGGCAAATATGCGTTCTATGGCTGCAGCAGCATGACGAGCATCACGATTTCGGACAGTGTGACTGACATTGGTTACGCTGCTTGCAAAGACTGCAGCAGCCTGACGACTATCACAATCCCGGACAACGTGACCAGTATTGGCGACAGTGCTTTCTCTGACTGCAGCAGCCTGACAACCATCACGATTCCGGACAGTGTGACCAGCATTGGAGACTCTGCTTTTTATGGGTGCAGTAGCCTGACGAGCATCACGATTCCGTCCAGCGTGACCAACATTGGAGAATATGCTTTTTATGGCTGCAGTGACCTGACGAGCATCAATGTGGGGATTGAGAATGCGACATATGCTTCTTTGAATGGTGTGCTTTATGACAAGGAAGTAACAACGCTCCTCACTTGCCCAGAGGGAAAAACTGGCTCCATCATTGTCCCACCCGGCGTGACCAGCATTGGCGACCGTGCTTTCAAGGACTGCAGAGGCCTGACGAGCATCACGATCCCGGATGGTGTAACCAGCATAGGGGACTTTGCTTTCCAAAGTTGCAGCAATTTGACGAGCATCACGATCCCGTCCAGCGTAGCCTGCATTGGCGAATGGCCTTTCTCTGATTGCAGCAGCCTGACGAGCATCAATGTGGAGAATGAAAGCACGTCATATGCTTCTCTGAATGGTGTGCTCTACAACAAGGAAGTAACAAAGCTCGTTGCCTGTCCAGGAGGAAAAGTTGGCACCATTAGTGTCCCGGGCAGCGTAATTAGTATTGGCGACTATGCTTTCTGGGGTTGTAGCGGACTGAGGAGCATCACAGTTCCGCCCAGCGTGACCAGCATAGGCTCGGAGGCCTTCTGTGGCTGCAGTAGCCTGACGGGTATTACGATTCCATCTAGCGTGACCAGTATTGGCGGATTTGCTTTCCAGCAATGCAGTGGCTTGACGAGCATCGCGATCCCAGATGGTGTGACCAGTATTGACTGGGGTGTTTTCTCTGGTTGCTGCGGTCTAACGAGCATCACGATCCCGTCCAGTGTGACCAGCATTGGCAGCAGTGCTTTCTATGGCTGCATCGGCCTGACGAGTATCACGATCCCGTCCGGCGTGACCAACATTGACAGCGATGCTTTCGAGGGCTGCATCGGCCTGACGAGTATCACGATCCCGTCCAGCGTGACCAGTATTGGCAACTATGCTTTCTATGAGTGCAGCAGCCTAACGAGCGTCACTATTCCCTCCAGCATGACCAGCATCGGTTGGGGCGCTTTCTCTGGCTGCAGCAGCCTGACGGATGTATACTATGGTGGCTCAGAGACAGAATGGAATGCCATTGCCATTGGAACAAAAAACGAATGCCTGACCCAGGCGAATATCCATTTCACGACAGTCATCGCCAGCGGTACCTGCGGCGCGGAGGGAGACAATCTGACTTGGAAACTGAATGATGCCGGGGTGCTGACCATCAGCGGGTCCGGGGCGATGAGGAGCTACAACAGCCAAAACATGAACGGAAGTTCCATCACGACAGCGCCTTGGGGCGCAAGTGCCACAAGCATGGTGATTACAGATGGCGTGATCAGCATCGGTGAGAGGGCGTTCTATGGCTGCAGTAGCCTGACGAGCATCACAATCCCGTCCAGCGTGACCAGCATTGGCGATTATGCTTTCCTGGGCTGCAGCAACTTGATGAACAACACGATCCCGTCCGGCGTGACCAGCATTGGCAAATGGGCTTTCAGTTCCTGCAGCGGCCTGACGAGCATTACGATCCCGTCCAGCGTGACCAGCATTGGCGAGTGGGCTTTCAGTTACTGCAGCAGCCTGACGAGCATCACGATCCCATCCAGCGTGACCAGCATTAGCCGAAGTGCTTTCTATGGCTGCAGCAGTCTGACGAGTGCCACGATTCCGTCCAGCGTGACCAGTATTGGCAGCTATGCTTTTGGTGGCAGCAACAGCCTGACGGATGTATACTATTATGGCACAGAGGCAGAATGGAATGCCATTGCCGTTGAAACAGGAAATAATAACTTGACCCAAGCGACTACTCATTTCACGACTGTCGTCGCCAGCGGCACCTGCGGCGCCCAGGGCGGCAACCTGACCTGGACCCTGGACGGGGCCGGGGTGCTGACCATCAGCGGCAGCGGCGCCATGCCGGACTATACCTATGACAGCAGACCCTGGGCCGCGGAGGCCGGGGCGATCCGGCGCGTGGTGATCGGCAGCGGGGTCACGGGCATCGGCAGCGCGGCGTTCATGGACTGCGCCGGGCTCACGGAGGTCATCCTCCCGGAGGGCGTGGCCGTCCTGGGGGACGCGGCGTTTGCGGGCTGCACGGGGCTGACGGAGATCGCCATTCCCGGGAGCGCCGTGTCCATCGGCAGCTTTACCTTCCTGGGCTGCACCGGACTGACCGGCGTCACCCTCGGGGAGGGCGTGGCGACCATCGGTGACGGCGCCTTCTACGGCTGCGGCAGCCTGGAGGAGATCACCCTCCCGGAGAGCGTCACCGCGGTGGGAGGCGCGGCCTTCGCGGGCTGCACCGGCCTGGCGGACGCGGAGGGCTTTGTGGTGGTGCGGGATGTCCTCTACGGATACGCCGGCGGGGCTGCGGAGATCACGGTGCCGCAGGGGGTGCGGACCATCAGCGTGGAGGCCTTCGCGGGGCTCTCCGGGCTGACGGCGGTCACCCTTCCGGGGAGCGTGACCCTCATCGGCAGCCATGCCTTCTCCGACTGCAGCGGGCTGGTCCGGGTCAACTACGGCGGCAGGAAAGTGGCCTGGCGCGCGGTGGAGATCGGCGAGGGCAACGAGTGCCTGACGCAGGCGGAGATCAGTTTCGCCGGCGGCACGAACGTCCTCACCCTCCCCGACTCCCTGACCACCATCGAGTCCGGCGCCTTTGCCGAACTTCTGGAGGTGGACGCCATCCGCCTCCCCGCCGGGATCACCACCATCGCCCCGGACGCCTTTACCCCCGGTGTGCTGCTGTATGTGCCCAGCGCGACCTGGGGCGAGTGGGCCGAGGCCAACGGGTATGACTGGGCGCTGGAGTGAGCCCCTGACCTTGGGTGAAAACTGAATCCCCCCGTTCACGCCGCAGCCCCCGCCCACCCGGTGAGGCCTGCGGCGTGAGCTTTTGTCATGGAAAAATCGTCCGCCGGAAAGCCCCCCCGGAATTCCCCCGAAAGTGCACCGAAAAAGCACGGCATGCACAGGGCCGCGCTTGTCATTCCACCGGGAATCAGGTATAATGAAAGGGCTGTGCCGCGGAAAGCGGACCGTCTGGAGGAATGAACATGGTACGGGCAATTGTGGGCGCCAACTGGGGCGACGAGGGCAAGGGCAAGGTCACGGACGTGCTGGCGGAGAAGAGCGATGTGGTGGTGCGCTTCCAGGGCGGCGCCAACGCGGGGCATACCATCATCAACGAGTACGGCAAGTTTGCGCTGCACCTGCTGCCCTCGGGGGTTTTCCACCAAAATGTGATCAACGTCATCGGCCCCGGGGTGGCCCTGAATATCGAGGCCCTGCTGAAGGAACTGGCGGGGCTGGAAGAGCGCGGGGTGCCCGCGCCGCAGATCCGCATCTCCGACCGCTGCCAGGTGATGCTGCCCTGGCATGTGGACTTCGACAAGTTCGAGGAGGAGCGGCTGGGGAAGAACTCCTTCGGCTCCACCAAGAGCGGCATCGCGCCCTTCTACTCCGACAAGTTCGCCAAGGTGGGCGTGCAGGTCTGCCAGCTCTATGACGAGGGGATCCTCCGGGAGCGGCTGGCCATCGCCCTGGTGAAGAAGAACTGCCTGCTGGAGCACCTCTACCACAAGCCCGCGGTGGACGTGGAGGGGCTGGTTTCCTACCTGCGGGACCTGGGGGAGAAGATCCGGCCCATGGTCTGCGACACCACGCGGCTGCTCCACGAGGCGGACCGGGCCGGGAAGACCATCCTGCTGGAGGGCCAGCTGGGCACCCTGCGGGACCCCGACCACGGCATCTACCCCTACACCACCTCCTCCTCGCCCCTGGCCGGGTACGGCTGCGTGGGGGCGGGGATCCCGCCGACCTCGCTAAAGGACATCATCTGCGTGACGAAAGCCTACTCCAGCGCGGTGGGGGCGGGGCCCTTCGTGTGCCGCCTGCCCGGCCCCGAGGGGGACGAGCTGCGCCGCCGGGGCGGGGACGCCGGGGAGTTCGGCGCCACCACCGGCCGGGCCCGGGACGTGGGCTGGTTCGACGCGGTGGCCACCCGCTACGGCGTGATGGTCCAGGGCGCCACCGAGGTGGTCCTCACCAACCTGGACGTGCTGGGCTACCTGCCGGAGATCCCGGTGTGCGTGGCCTATGAGACGGCGGCGGGGGAGCGGATCACCGACTTCCCGGCCACCCCGGTGCTCATGGGCTGCAAGCCGGTGTACGAGACCCTCCCCGGCTGGCTCTGCGATATCCGCGGCACGGCCCGCTACGAGGACCTGCCGGAGAACGCCCGGAGGTATGTGGACTTTGTGGAGCGGGCCTGCGGGGCCCCCATCCGCATGGTCTCCATCGGCCCGAAGCGGGAGGAGATCCTCCTGCGGTAAAGGAGAAGGACCATGATCGCCATACTCGACTACGGCATGGGCAACCTGCGCAGCGTGCAGAAGGCCTTTGAATCCCTGGGGGCGGAGGCCCGGATCACCGACAGTCCGGCGGAGGCGGCCCGGGCGAGCCATGTGGTGCTCCCCGGGGTGGGGGCCTTTGCGGACGCCATCGCCCGCCTGCGGGAGAGCGGCCTGGACGGGGCCCTGCTCCGGGCGGCGGAGGCGGGGAAGCCCGTGCTGGGCATCTGCCTGGGGATGCAGCTGATGTTCTCCGCCAGCGAGGAGAACGGCCACTACGAGGGCCTGGGGCTCTTCCCGGGGAGCATCGCCCGCCTCGAGGCCCCGGGGCTGAAGATCCCCCACATGGGCTGGAACACCATCGAAACCCGGGCCTGCCCCCTCTTCGACGGCGGGGAGGAGCAGTGCGTGTATTTCGTGCACTCCTACGGCGCCCTGGAGATCTCCGACGAGTGGACGGCGGCGGTGTGCGAATATGGGAAGCCCTTCTCCGCGGCGGTGTGCCGGGGGAACGTCATGGCCACCCAGTTCCACCCGGAGAAGAGCGGCGCGGTGGGCCTGCGGATGCTGCGGCGCTTTGCCGCCCTGGACTGAGAGGGAGGGAGAAGGATGCTGACCAAGCGGATCATTCCCTGCCTGGACATCCGGGACGGCCGGGTGGTGAAGGGCGTGCAGTTCCTGAACATCCGGGACGCCGGGGACCCCGTGGAGGCCGCCGTGCGCTACAACGAGGCCGGAGCGGATGAGCTGGTGCTCCTGGACATCAATGCCAGCCACGAGGGCCGGGGCACCATGCTGGACGTGGTGAGCAGGGTGGCGGAGCAGGTCTTCATCCCCTTCACCGTGGGAGGCGGCATCGGCTCGGTGGAGCAGATCCGGGACATCCTGCGGCTGGGGGCGGACAAGGTGGGGGTGAACAGCCAGGCCCTGCGGAACCCGGACCTGATCACGGAGTCCGCCCTGCGCTACGGCAGCCAGTGCATCGTCCTGGCCATGGACGTGAAAGCGCGGGGGGACGGCAGCGGCTGGGACGTGTACCTCAACGGCGGCCGGATCAACACCGGCCGGGACGCCCTGGAGTGGGCGGTGGAGGGGGTCCGCCGGGGCGCCGGGGAGATCCTCCTCACCAGCATGGACACCGACGGCGCCGGGGACGGCTTTGCCATGGAGCTGACCCGGACCATCGCCGACGCGGTGCCGGTGCCGGTGATCGCCTCCGGGGGCGCCGGGAAGCGGGAGCACTTCCGGGACGTGCTGACACAGGGCCACGCGGACGCCGCCCTGGCGGCCACCCTCTTCCACTACGGCATCCTGCCCATCCCGGAACTGAAAGCCTGGCTGGCGGCGGAGGGCGTGCCCGTCCGCCCGGTGAATGCGTGAGGAGCAACAGATGGCCTACGAGAGCAAACTGGCCCTGGGCCTGACCCCCTATGTGGCGGGAGAGCAGCCCCGGGACAGGAAATTCATCAAGCTGAACACCAACGAGAACCCCTTTCCCCCCTCCCCCAGAGTGGCGGAGGCCCTGCGGGGGCTGGCGGACAGCCTGCGCCTCTACCCGGACATGGAGGCCACCGCCCTGCGGGAGGCCATCGCCCGGGTGAACGGGCTGGCGCCGGAGCAGGTCTTCTGCGGCAACGGCTCCGACGAGGTGCTGGCCTTCGCCTTCGCCGCCTTTTTCGCGGGGAAGACCCTGTGGGCGCCGGAGATCACCTACTCCTTCTACCCGGTGTATGCCCAGCTCTTCGGGGTGGACTACCGCACGGCGCCCCTCCGGGAGGACTTTACCGTGGACGTGGAGGGCCTCATGCGGGGCGGCCCCGCGGCCCTGGCCAACCCCAACGCGCCCACGGGGATCTTCCTGCCGCTTTCGGTGATCCGGCGCCTGGCGGCCCACTGCCGGGAGGCCGGGGAGGTGCTGCTGGTGGACGAGGCCTACGCCGCCTTTGCCCCGGAGACGCATCTCGCCCTGCTCCGGGAGTTCGACAACCTGCTGATCGTGCGGACCTTCTCCAAGAGCCACGCCCTGGCGGGGATGCGGGTGGGCTATGCCCTGGGCAATCCCCGGCTGGTGGACGCCCTGCGGCGGATCCGGGACGCCTTCAACAGCTACCCCCTGGACCGCCTGGCCCAGGCGGCGGCCGCGGCGGCGGTGCTGGACGTGGACTATACCGCCGGGACCACGGCGCGGATCATCCAGGCACGGGAGGAGACCCGGCAGACCCTGCAGGCCGCGGGGATCCCGGTGCTGCCCTCCGCCACCAACTTCCTCTTCGTGCGGGCGGATCCCGTGGACGCGGCCCCGGTGCAGCGCGCCCTGCGGGAGGAGGGCATCCTGGTGCGGCATTTCTCCTCGGAGAAACTGCGGCCCTGGCTCCGGGTGAGCATGGGCACCCCGGAGGAGATGCGGAGGGTGGCGGCGGCGCTGGTGCGGCTGATCAACAGGTGAAAGGTGAAACACAAGGAGGGGCGTCCCCGGGCGGGGGCGCCCTTTTGCTCCCCGCCAGCTGGCGGGGAAGGGGTGGAGAGGCGGGAGAGGCTCAGAGGCGGTAACGCCTCTGCAGCCGCTCCGGGATCTCCGCCAGGAGCTCCTCCCGGCTGTCGGTGAGGAAGCGGCGGAAGATGCCGGTGAAGCGCTTCTCCTGGGTCCGGGCCCAGGGGGTGTTCCCGGCCTTGCGGATCTGCAGGGCCAGGATGGCCATGCTGACCCACTCGCGCTGGACGTTGCCGAGGGCCCTGGTTTCGGTGGGACTGGTGCGGTATGCCATGATGACGGCCTCCCTCACGGTGGCGGGAGACGAAAAACCGTCCCCCTTGCGGACAGACCCAAAACGGTCTGTTCAAGGGGACGGCCCGGTCATCATGGGTGCTCCCCCGAAAGGGAGCGTGCGCATCATACACCGCCCGATGCCGCCTGTCAAGTGCTTTGTGGGAAAACTGCGGCGGAAAACCCCCGGAACAGGGGGGAATCTGTCAAAATCGGCCGGATATCGCCGCACATTTCCCTTCATTTGCATTGCGCAAGCCGCGGTTGTGTGCTATACTGAGGGCAGAAACGGACAGGGGTCATCCCTGGGGATCGTCCCTGATTTGTGGGAAGGGGGATTTTTTCCCGTGTTTGGAAAGCGCATGTTTCCCGGCGGCATTCATCCGCATGAGGGCCGCAACGGCAAGGCGGTGAACCGTGCCAATCCCATTCAGGAACTGCCGGCGCCCAAGCGCCTGTTTGTGCCGCTGGCACAGCATATCGGAGCGCCGGCCAAGCCCATCGTCTCCCGGGGCGACCGGGTGCTCATGGGCCAGATGATCGGCGAGCCCGGGGGCTTCGTCTCCGCGGCGGTGCACGCGCCGGTCTCCGGCCGGGTGGAGGACATCACCACCTGCCGCAACTTCGCCGGGGCGGAGGTCCCCTGCATCATCATCGAGAACGATTTCAAGGATGAGTGGGTGGAGCTGCACCCCGCGGAGCACCCCGAGACCCTTTCCGCCGACGAGATGCGGACCATCATCCGCAACGCCGGCATCGTGGGCATGGGCGGCGCCACCTTCCCCACCCCGGTGAAGCTCACCATCGCCAAGGACAAGACCTTCGAGAAGCTGGTGATCAACGGCGCGGAGTGCGAGCCCTACCTCACGGCGGACCACCGCCTGATGCTGGAGAAGCCCGCCCAGATCATCGACGGCATCCAGCTGCTGATGCACGCCTTCGGCGTCTCCGAGACCCTGGTGGGCGTGGAGGAGAACAAGATGGACGCCATCCAGGCGCTGCGGGAGGCGGCCCGGGGCGTGGCGGGCATCACCATCACGGCCCTGCCGGTGCGCTACCCCCAGGGCGGTGAGAAACAGCTGATCTACGCCCTCACCCGCCGGGTGGTGCCCACGGGGGCCCTGCCCATCGAGACGGGCTGCGTGGTGATGAACGTGGGCACGGTCTACGCCGTGGACGAGGCGGTGCGCCAGGGCGTTCCCCTCATCCACCGGGTCACCACCATGGGCGGCCTGGTGCAGAACCCGGGCAATTTCCTGGTGCGCATCGGCACGCCGGTGCGGGCGCTGATCAACGCCTGCGGCGGCACCCAGTCCCATGTGCGGACCCTCATCTCCGGCGGCCCCATGATGGGCACCGCCTTCACGGACCTGGACATCCCTGTCACCAAGGGCTGCTCGGGCATCCTGGCCCTGGACAAGTCCGCCATCGACGTGGACGAGAGCGCCTGCATCCGCTGCGGCCGCTGCCTCCGGGCCTGCCCCATGCACCTGCAGCCGGCCCAGATGGACCGCCTCATCCGGGCGGAGCGCTTCGATGAGGTGGACAAGCTGGGGGTCCTCAACTGCATCGAGTGCGGCGCCTGCACCTACGTCTGCCCCGCCAAGCGCCTGCTGACCCAGTCCTTCCGGGCGGGCAAGCGCATCGTCAACATCCGCCGCAAGCAGGTCAGGGACCGGGAGGCGGCGGAGCGCGCGGCGGAGGAGGCCAGGAAGCAGCAGGCCCCTGCGGACCAGAAAGGAAAGGAGGCGTAAGCCGTGCAAAAGAATCTTGCCATCACCTCCTGCCCCCACATCCGCAGCCGGAAGACCACCCAGCGGATCATGCAGGACGTGTGCATCGCCCTGGCTCCGGCGGGGATCGCCGCCATTGTGCTCTTCGGGATCCAGGCGGCGGCCATCATCGCCGTCTCCGTGGCCACCTGCGTGGTCACCGAGCTGGTCTATGAGAAGATGATGGGCCAGCGGGTCACCGTGGGCGACTGGAGCGCCGTGGTCACCGGCCTGCTCCTGGCCTACAACATCCCCGCCACCGCCCCCCTGTGGATCCCCATGGTGGGCGGCGTCATCGCCATC
>JAEEGL012083410.1_pt1 | contig 10048 bp, 9 predicted proteins | sample 9134231 | NCBI WGS metagenome assembly JAEEGL01 (sample SAMN16246548, study PRJNA631951) | gut metagenome | biome: gut microbiome; feature: rumen; material: fiber-attached | host: Bos | place: Iran: Karaj | collected 2018-10 | reverse complement strand
TCAAGTCGCTGGGCGGCCTTCATAGATTCATGACGTGGGACGGACCGATCCTGACCGACAGCGGAGGGTTCCAGGTCTTTTCTCTTTCCAAGCTCAGAAAGATAACGGAGGACGGCGTCAATTTCAACGCTCACACGGACGGAAGCAGACTTTTCATGGGGCCTGAAGAGAGCATGTATATTCAATGGTGCCTGGGCTCCGACGTTTGTATGGCTTTTGACGAATGCGTCGAAAATCCGGCAAAATACGAATATGCCAAAAACTCCAGCGAACGCACGGTCCGCTGGCTTGAAAGATGCGTTTCAAAGCTCGGTGAATTAAAGAGCAGGGAAGACACCGTAAATCCTTCCCAAGCTCTCTGGGGCATCAATCAGGGCTCGACTTATAAGGACTTAAGACTCGAAAACATGAAAAGGATAGCGGATATGGGCCTTGACGGATACGCTATCGGTGGGCTTGCTGTAGGAGAGACCGTAAATCAGATGTATGAGATCATCGAGACCGTTGAACCCTTCATGCCCGATAATAAACCGAGATACCTTATGGGCGTCGGGACGCCAGTGAACATCCTTGAGTCGGTCGCAAGGGGAGTGGATTTTTTCGACTGCGTCATGCCGGCAAGAAACGCAAGACACGGTCATCTTTTCACCTCGCAGGGAATAATAAACATAAACAATCAAAAATATTCTTCTGACGACTCTCCGATAGATCCCGAATGCTCTTGCCCGATCTGCACAAGATATTCCAGGGCTTATCTGAGACACCTGTTCAAATCCGGCGAAATGCTCGCCATGAGATTTGCCGTCACGCACAATCTTTGGTTCTACAATAAGCTGATGGCGGATATCAGAGATGCCATCGAAAACGGACGGTTCACTGAAATGCTTGTCCGCGAAAGAGAAATATTGGGCAGAAGAATATAAAAAGATATTGTTTTTTCATATGTAATCCTTTATAATCAATACATAAATTCGTTTTTAATTGGAGGTAAAAATGGTCAACTTTTTGTCGTTTTTGGCAATGGCGGCGACCGAAGCTGACGGCACTGCCAGCACCGGTTCAAAATACACCATCTATATCTGGCTTATTGCCATGGTCCTTTTCTTCTATTTCCTGATAATCCGTCCGCAGAAGAAAAAGGAAAAACAGGAGCGTGAGATGCGCAGCAGCATCGAGCCCGGCGATAATATCACCACTATCGGAGGTTTTACCGGAAGGGTTTTGTCCGTAAAGGATGACACCATTACCTTTGAGACCGGTCCTGACAGGATAAAGCTCACTATTTCCAAATATGCGATCGCCAAGAGCGAAGGTACGGGTGATAAGGCGAGCAAAGAAGAAAAGCCTGCTAAAAAAGAAGAAAAAGCTTCCAAGGAAGAACGCGACAGCACAAAGAACACCACCGACGAATAATGAAGCGGGATCTCACATAGTTAATCTATGTGAGATCTTTTTTCGGGTGGTGCTTTATGCTCAAGCGTTCTTTGTTTTCTGCCGTTTGCGCGGCGACAGTGTGTTTGATATGCTGCTTTATACTGTCGGTATCGGTATCGGCAGGCCTTATATCATTCAGGAATCCTGACATGCTCGCAGCCGTTGCGGCCTTTGCGGGAGCCGTCGCTGCAGCCTTCACTGGCGCCGTGAAAAACGGCAGGCTGACCAACGTTCTGACAGGCGAGGGCCTCTATCTTTTTATATTGCTCATCGCAGGATCGCTGCTTTCGGCGAAAAGTAAATTCTCTTTAAGCATGCTTCTTGTTGAAACTGCGGCCTGCGTGTTGGCTGTATCCGCCGCTGCCGTCGCGGCAAGGATCAAAAACAGATGAGCCGTTTTTTGAAAACGACTCTATGTGTCATTTTGACAATTCTCTTTGCCGGGGCTATAATTTTATATGTAATGGATCTGCGGGAAGGGAAGATGGTTTCTGCGTTCTCCCGTTACGAAGACGTGGATTTCGACATTATAATTGACGCAGGTCACGGCGGGGCAGACGGCGGGGCTGTTTCGGATAGCGGTGTCCCCGAAGCGCCGATCAATCTTGCGATATCGCTTTATTGCAGAGATATAGCGGTTTTTCTCGGCTATCGGGTGAAAATGACGCGCCTGGATCAGTGTTTTCTCTGGATCACAGAAAAGACGCTTCCATAAGGGAAAATAAAGCGGCGGATCTCAAGGCCCGGCTGAGGATATCCCGCGAGCATCCGGACACGCCGTTTTTAAGCGTTCATCTGAATTATTTTACGCAGCGGAAATACAAGGGCGCGCAGGTGTTTTACGGCCGAGGATCGAAATCTGACGTTCTTGCCGAAACGATACAGAAAAAGCTCGCCCTTGTGTCTTTTGAAGAAAACCACAGAAAGGCGAAACCGGCAGGCGAGGGGATCTTTTTGATGAACGAGATCGCATCTCCTTCCGTCACGATAGAATGCGGGTTTTTGTCAAACCCGGAAGAGTGCCTGCTGCTTCAGGATGAAGAATATCAAAAAGCCATAGCCGTTGCGATAATATCCGGTTTTACAGACTTTTTTGGCGGAGGAAAAAATGAGTAAAAAGAACAGCGTGTTTGTTTGTTCTCAGTGTGGTGCGGAATATGTGAAATGGCAGGGGGAGTGCTCTGCATGCGGAAGCTGGAATACGATAGAAGAAATCTTTATCGAAAAAGCTTCTAAAAATTCCGCGCAGAGAGCGAAAAGCTCTTCGTCCGCGGTCTGCCTTCCCGATATTTCTTTTGAAAAGCGGGACAGGTATTCAAGCGGCATCTCCGAGCTCGACAGAGTACTGGGAGAAAACGGATTCGTTAAGGGCTCCCTCGTTTTGGTAAGCGGCGAGCCGGGAATAGGAAAATCCACTCTTTTGATGCAGGTTTGCAGCACGCTGTGCACTTTCGGAAAAGTTCTTTACGCTTCGGGCGAGGAGTCCGGCGCTCAAATCAAGATGAGGGCCGAACGTTTGGCCGTGTCAGATAATAATATACTCGTCCTGACGGAAACCAATCTGGATTCCATACTTAAAACAGCCGATTCCTGCAAGCCCGCCGTCGTAATCATAGATTCCATACAAACGGTTTATTCCGATCTGAACGAATCCATCGCCGGAAGCATATCGCAGGTCAAAGAATGCGCCCTTCAGCTGATGCAGTACGCCAAATCCAATGAAGTTACCGTCATCCTCGTAGGCCACGTAAATAAAGACGGCGCGATAGCCGGCCCTAAGGTGCTGGAACATTTAGTGGATACCGTGCTCAACTTCGAGGGGGACAGGCATACGAGCTACAGATTGCTCAGATCTGTCAAAAACCGCTTCGGCTCGACCGATGAGATTGGTATGTTCGAAATGACCGAAACCGGTCTTAAGGAAGTTTTGAATCCTTCCGCAGCGCTGCTGGAAGGCAGACCGGCAGATTCGTCGGGAAGCTGCGTGGCCGCCGTTATGGAAGGAGCGAGACCGATACTTACAGAGGTCCAGGGATTGGTCACGAAATCGATCTACGGCTCGTCCAGAAGAACTGCCGCGGGCTTTGATTACAACAGGGCCGTGCTTCTTCTTGCCATACTTGAAAAACGAGTGGGATTTATGCTGAGCTCTTTTGACGCCTATATCAACGTGATCGGCGGCATTTCGATAGGGGAGCCCGGCGCGGACCTTGCGGTCATCATGGCGGTGGCTTCAAGCTATCTCGATAAGACCGTTCCTAAAGATACGGCGTTTTTCGGCGAGGTCGGATTGTCCGGCGAATTGCGTGCGGTGTCCGGAGCTCTGCAAAGGATAAATGAGATAAAAAGACTCGGCTTCGATAAATGCGTGCTTCCTGAAGCGTGCAGATCGTCGATCCCTGAGAACAAACGGAACGACGGACTGTTCTTTGCAAAAGACATCAAAGACGCCATATCATTTTGCTTTGGCTCAAAGTGATGGGGAAGCGCCGTAAAACGCTTGACAAACAGCGTAAAAAAATATATCATTAATTATACACAATTAATATTTTGTATAATTGAGAGGAGGTTTCAAGGCCTTCCGGTCGGTTTATGGACTATTTGAAAGATTCTCCCGCCGTTATCAGAGATTTCCTTATATATATGGAATCCATCGTCGGACGTTCCGAAAAAACCGTCAACGGTTATTTTCTCGATCTCAGGATCTTTTTTCGGTACATCATTTGTTCACGCGGCTTAGCTGAATTTGAAGATTTTGATAACGTTTCAATTGACGATATCGATCTTGATTTTGTTTCTTCCGTTCAACGTTCAGAGGTTTTGGAGTTTTTGGTTTTTCTTTCCCGCAGCAGACCCAAGTATCATTCTAGTTCGGATTCTCCCGTCGGAAATCAGCCCAGAGCGATCTCTCGTAAAATGTCCGCTTTGAGATCGTTCTATAAGTTCTACTGTGATAAAAAACGTCTTTTGAACGACAATCCCACCAAGGATATCGAGACTGCCAAGGCCAAGCACACGCTTCCCAAGTTTCTTTCTCTTCAGGAAAGCATCGATCTTCTGTCTTCTGTCGACGGCCCCTATAAAGAACGCGATTACTGCATTTTGACCCTTTTTTTGAATTGCGGTCTTCGTGTTTCGGAAATGGTTAATTTGAATCTTAAAGACATAACAGATGAACAGATCCGAGTCATCGGTAAAGGCAATAAAGAGCGTGTCGTTTACTTGAACGAGGCCTGCAAAGCAGCCATAGAAAACTATATTCCCGTTCGACTTACGCCTAAAAGCACTGCCAAAAGCGCCCTTTTCATAAGCCGTGAAGGCAATCGGATCAACGTTCAGACGGTAAAATGGCTTGTAAAAAAGTATCTTTCAAAGTCCGGTCTTTCAGCCAAAAATTATTCCGTTCACAAGCTAAGACACACTGCGGCGACGCTTATGTATCAAAACGGCGTCGACGTCAGGACGCTTAAAGACGTCCTCGGGCACGAGAGTCTTAATACAACGATGATCTATACTCACGTCATAGACGACGATTTAAAACACGCCGCGGCGGCAAACCCGCTGGCAAATATCAAACCGTCTCAAAAAAAAGAGGAGGAATGACCCCTCCCTTTTTCATTCCGCCGGAGCTTTATCCGGCGGTATTTTTGTGTCGATAACATTTTTAAGATTTTCTCCTATGGTGCCGAGTCTGCTTCTGCCGGTGCTCTGAAGTATTTTATCGAGCTCTATTTTGGCCTTTTTTATCTGTTCTCTGAATTCCTGCTGCGACATCGGTATGGCACCGGTTCGCATGGCGGCCAATCTTATCATATTGTCCGAGGTCACGACTTTTACGCGTTCATTCTTACCGATTTGGGAGAGCAGTTTTTCTATATACGCGTCGCCCGTTTCACGTTCTTTGGTATAAACTACTCTTACGTTGTTATCGATATATCGCTTGCCCGTGTTTCCCGGGACCCTGTATGCGTCAAACACAAGAACGGCGTCGGTTTTCACAAAGGCGGCATAGTTGCTTACGATATTTACCAGCGCCTGCCGAGCCACGTCCATGTCTTTTTCGTAAAGCTCTTTGAGCTCGTCCCATGCGAAAACGACGTTATATCCGTCTATAATTATAAGCTGTTTTGGATCGGCGCCGTCCAAACGCGCGAAATGGCCGCCTGCATACTCGGGCGCCGAATATACCGGCCTTTTGATCGGCCCGAATTCCCGCTCCATGATCTGCTCGAGTTCTTTGTCGTCGATGTGGATATTTTGCCTTATGATCTGCGTTTCATAAGGCTTTTCTTTTGCAAGGAGCGATTTTTCAAGATGCATATAGTCGAATACCTTGTTCCACTTGACGGTGAAGCCGCCTCCGTGGGCGCAGAAAACCGAGTCGGGAGTGTTATCAAGATCGCTTTCCGGATCGTATCGGCATTCGTCCAATACCTTTTGAGCGTTGTGACACAGATCGTATCCGTCAAAAACGAGACTTAGGCTGCCTCGCCCCGATGTGTATGAGGCAACGATCGATGCGTAATCGTTGAATTCGGTCACCGGAGCCCGTCCGGTGATTACCACCCGGTCGCACAGTGTCTGCGGTATATCGAACGTGCCGCTTTTCAGACGTATATCGTTTATTGCCGTGCCGAGATTTTCGGAAGGGATCTCGAGCCTGAATGAATAATACGGCTCCAAAAGAACGGATCGTGCCTGCATCAGTCCCTGGCGTATCGCCCTGTAGGTCGCCTGCCTGAAATCTCCGCCTTCCGTGTGCTTCAAATGCGCTCTTCCTGATGCGAGAGTGATCTTGATATCGGTGATGGGAGAACCGGTAAGTACGCCCAAATGCTGTTTTTCCGCGATATGCGTCAAAATCAGGCGCTGCCAGGATCTTTCCAGAAGGTCTTCGCTGCATGAGGAATCTATGACTATGCCGGAACCTCTTTCAAGAGGCTCCAGGATAAGGTGGACTTCAGCGTAATGGCGCAGCGGCTCGTAATGTCCGACGCCTTCCGTGACGTCGGATATCGTCTCTTTATAAAGCACCTTGCCGGAATCTATCTCGACGTCCATATCGAGCTTTTCCTTTATAAGGGCCTTGAGGATCTCCGCCTGGAACTTTCCCATAAGACCGACACGGATCTGCCGGGTGGAAGAGTCCCAGGAAAGAGACAAGGACGGATCCTGCTCTTCAAATTGCATCAGCTTTCTGTAAGCGAGCTGACTGTCGACGCTGTCCGGCAATTTGATTCGATAACTCATCACGGGCTCAAAATGATTCCGGCTTCCGCTCTTATCGGCGCCGAGGCTTTGACCGTTCACGCTCGACGAAAGGCCGGTGACTGCGCATATCCCTCCCGCGGACACGGTATCCGGGCTTTCATACTTTGCGCCCGTATATACCCTTATCTGATTTACTTTTTCCTCTTTGCCGCTTACGTCGAGAGTATCCTTGACTTTGAGAACGCCTCCCGTGATCTTCAAATGAGTGAGTCTGTTGCCTTGGTCGTCGTAGCTTATTTTGAAGACCTTGGCGCTGAACTGATCGGGATAACTTTTAGGGATCACCGTTTTCTCTATGCCGTCCAGGAATTCGTCTATGCCCTCAAGCTTAAGGCCGGAGCCGAAAAAGCATGGGAAAACTTCCCTTTTCGCGACCATTTTTTTGACGGTCTCTTCGGAAACTTTTCCAGTGTTTATATACTCTTCGAGGGCCTCGTCGCCACAGGTGGCAAGCTCCTCCCCGCTGTCGATATCCAAAGAAAAATCAACGCATCCGGAGGACAGCTCTTTTTTTAATTCTTCTGTCAGCTCTTCCCTGCTTTTGCGGGCAAAGTCCATCTTTGTGACGAATATCAAAACGGGGATCATGAAGGACTCAAGCATTTTCCACAGAGTCTGAGTATGCGCCTGCACGCCGTCTATGCCGCTTATGACGAGGATGGCGTAGTCTAACACCTGCGCGGTGCGTTCGGCTTCCGGAGAAAAGTCCACGTGGCCCGGAGTATCGAGAAGGAACACCTCCAGATCGTTATGGGTGAATACCGCCTGGCTTGAAAAAATGGTCACTCCCCTTTCCTTCTCAAGGGCGTGGCTGTCCATGAGCGAGTCTTTATGATCCACCCGCCCGAGCTTTCTCAATTTGCCGGCCTTATACATGAGCGCCTCGGCAAGGGTAGTTTTGCCTGCGTCAACATGGGCCAATATACCGATGACAGCCCTATCCATATCTTCTCCGAACCATCTTTTTACGGTATTTTATCACATAAAGCCTCAGGTTACAAATACGACCGCGGCTCGTCGATTATCTCTATATCGGATATGTCACATATTGGCACTTTGGTTTTTACTATGGATATCTCGTTTTTGAAAACGTCGATCTTTGAAACGAGGCCTTCTACGGTCTCATATCCGTCCGAGACGTAGTATTCGGCCTTTACCATCATTCCCGGCCTTAAAAGGGAAAGCGTTTCCTGTATTATCTGCGCCGCGTCCTCTGTCAATTCCTTTTTCGGCTGGATAACGCGCTCGGTTTTTCTCACGAGATCATAGAAGCCGCGAAGCGAGGCGAATGGCAAAAAATGCTTGGCTCTGTTTTTGTCGTCATTCACCGTTATGTCCTCCTATTAGCTTTCCACTGCTCCTGCCAGTGGCTTTTTCTGTATAGCTTATACCTTTCAAAAGAGCCGCCCGACCGAACTTACGCTTTATGTCGGTCATGGTGAGCTGTAGCTGTTCTTCCTTGTGAGCTTTGAGCGTTCCGGTAAAAAGATTTACCGTTTTCATCGAAACGTCCTCTATATCTCCGAGAGATATATTTATCCGCCTTACCGTATTTTCTTTTTTTGCTATCCTGTCGAAAACAGCTTCGAAATATGAGCTTACGGTATCGTATGAATTCGTACGGCAATTCATTTTGCAGCTTGCCGATGACGATCTTCCCTGCCCTTTCGAATAACCTATGGAAAGCGTGATCGAGCCTGTCACTAAGTTTTTGCTGATGAGTTCACATACCATCTCCTGCACCATTTCTTTCATTACGATAAGAGCGTCTTCGCAGCGGTAATCTTCAAAAAGTATCTGGCCGTTTGAAAGAGAGGCGCTTTTTGCTTTGAATTCGTGTATGTCGCGTATCGTGCACGATTCACGGCCGTTGGCGTGGCGGATAAGTTCGTCTGCGTTTACGCCGAACTCTTTATAGAGCAGCTCCTCAGGTATTCTGGTGATGCCGTAAAGATCATAAGCGCCGTATTTTCCCACGCGTTTTGCTATGCCGTGACCTATTCCCCAAACGTCGGTTATGGGACGGTGACGCTGTATTTTTTCCATAAACAGCTTTTCGTTGAGAAAGCCAACGCCGTCGGGGGATCGTTTGGCGTCTATATCCAAAGCGGTTTTTGCCAAAAACATATTGCTTCCTATCCCTGCGCTGGAGCGAAGACCGGTCGCGGCAAAAACGGCATCCATAAGCGTGGATGTCATCTCGCGCGGGGTCTTGCGGTAGGCTTTTAGATAATACGTTATGTCAAAGAAACACTCGTCTATCGAATAGACGTGTATGTCCTCGGCGTTTATATATTTTTGATAAAGAGAGTAGATCTGAGCCGACACCTCCATATAATGCCTCATGCGCGGACGGGCGATTATATATTCGGTGTTTTCCGGTATCTCAAAAAGTCTGCATCTGTTTTTTATGCCTTTTGACTTCATGGCCGGAGATATCGCAAGACAAATGGCGCCGCTGCCGCGGGAGGGATCAGCAACGACAAGATCGGCCGAAAACGGGTCGAGCCCTCTTTCGACGCACTCTACGGAAGCGAAAAAGCTTTTAAGATCTATGCATAAAAACGTCTTATCTTCCATTATTTCACCTCCGTAAATATCATATCCGTAAAAAAGTCCCGTTTTAAGGACAGAAAAAAATATCCGAAAGGCCTGAGCCTTTCGGATATGATCTTTACAGTACGATCTCGTGTGAGCAGGTGCCGGATTTTTCCTGGCAGGCGGTGATCTTTATTTTGTCTCCGGCGGCGCCCTTCACTATCCACGTCAGCTTCTTTTTTGCCGGAGCGTTGGCGGCCGTGGAGATGTTTCCGTAGAAGAACACGCCGCTGCGGGTACGGCTGTATCCGGAAAGATTGCCTATTTTCTCTGTCTGTTTGCCCGCAACGATCTCAGCGCCTTCTATTTTGACTTCCACGGATTTTGCGGTCTTGAGATTGATCGCCTCGTCCGTAAGGTTGGTCGGAAGATATCCGAGGTTACCGACGACGGCGGTTATCTTATAAACACCCTCGCCCACTTTTTCGGAAGCGACGGAGTCAAACGCGAGATACGGCATGGCGAATGCGAAGCGGATCTGGAACTTCGTGTAGTTTTCGCATTCCTTGGCCAGCAGATGCTCGGGCGGATTCTGATGAGTGAATTTATAATTGAATCCGCCTATTTCAACCTTGCCGAACTGAGGATGATCGTAAGGCGCCCAATCAGAATAATACTGCGGAGCATTTTCTTTCACCCACTTCATGCAGGCGTTGAAACGGGTTATTTCTTTCGCCGGATCGCGGGTCCTCGGCCCGTTCCATTCCACCGGAACGCCGGCTTTGGAAGCAAGATCCCAAAACTC